>JACCDH011481647.1_pt1 | contig 50555 bp, 25 predicted proteins | sample 7442481 | NCBI WGS metagenome assembly JACCDH01 (sample SAMN15323433, study PRJNA562643) | freshwater metagenome | isolation source: river surface water | place: USA:Blue River Watershed | collected 2017-08-15
ACGACCAGTTGACATTCCGAGATTCCTGGGAGAGCGCACCGTCTGTGGTGCAAGACGGCGTGACCTACCAAGTCTTCACGCGCAATGGCTTGAGCGTTTACCTCGAAAGTGGCTTGGTGGGTGCTGTCCTGATCGAGGGTGCCGCCACGGCAGACAGTTTGTCGGGTGGTTCGGGTTCTGACACCTTGATCGGCATGTCTGGTAACGACACATTGGACTCTGGCGCAGGCAACGACCTGCTCCAAGGTGGCGAGGGTGCGGACAGCATTGCAGCAGGGATGGGGAACGACACCCTTGAGGGGGATGCAGGCAACGATTTGTTGATTGCAGGTGCTGGAGACGACTCCGTCGTCGGCGGCTCAGGAGATGATGTGGCCCAAGGCGATGCTGGTGCAGACACCTTGTTGGGCGGTGCTGGCGCAGACACATTGAGTGGTGGCGAGGGCGATGACAGTGTGGACGGTGGCGCCGGCGCAGACGCATTGCTTGCGGGTGCAGGTGATGACGTGGTGTCCGATGTTGAAGGCAACAACACCATCGATGCAGGTGAGGGCAATGACACCATCGCCACGGGAACGGGTGCAGACTCAGTCCTCGCGGGCGCAGGCGATGACGCCGTTCAAAGCGGCGCAGGCAACGACACCATCGATGGTCAGGCAGGTCAAGACGCCATCATCGCTGGCGAGGGCAATGACTCCCTGATGGGTGGAGCCGGCAACGACACGTTGGTAGGCGGATTGGGCAACGACATGTTGTCCGGTGGAGACGATGCAGACGCTCTGTTGGGCAACGAGGGCAGCGATACGCTCTATGGCGGCGCAGGTGACGACACATTGACGGGTGGTGAAGTCACCGACACCAATGGCGAGTACCTGGATGGCGAAGCTGGCAACGACCTGGTCAATGGCGCAGCGGGCAACGACACGCTGATGGGCGGCGCTGGTTCCGACACCCTGTTGGGCGAAGCGGCCAATGATTACCTGGATGGTGGCGCTGGATCAGACAGCGTGGTGGCCGGTGAAGGCAATGACACATTGGTCTTTGACGGCGACGACTTGGTCTTGAGCGGTGGCAACGGCACAGACACCTTGCTGATCAAAAACGGCTCGGTTGATTTCTCGCTGTTGTTCCCTGCGGTTCAACCCAACACACCTCCAACGCCCGGGGTTTCCAACATTGAGGTGATTGACCTGACCGGCAATCAGCCCGTCAACATCACCTTGAGCCCCTTGGCGGTTGAAGGGTTGTCGACATCTTCAGACGAGCTCTACCTCAAAGGCTCCAGTTCCGATTCACTGACTTTGATTGGCGCATGGATACTGGGCAGCAACACCATCGCGGGTGGTATCACCTACAAAACATACACGATCACGGGTTCAAACGCGAACACGCTCACTTTGTATGTTCAAAACAATATTCCATTGCTCACACGCTTGGCCGGTGACACCAACCCGAACAACCTCAACGACTCCTTGCCAGGTTCGGCGCAATCTGAATTGATCGACGGTGGTGCTGGCAATGACACCATTTTGGGAGGATCTGGCAACGACGTCCTGATGGGCGGTGCCGGCAATGACTCACTTGATGGCGGTGATCAAACCGACACCGTGGACTACAGCGACGCGACTGCGAATGTGACCGTCAACCTGTCTACAGGGACGGCAACCGACCAATACGGCAATACAGACACGCTCCTGAACTTTGAAAACGTCACAGGTGGCGCCGGAAATGACGCCCTCACCGGCGATGCCGGTTACAACCGTTTGACCGGTGCAGAAGGCAACGACACCATTCTCGCAGGGGATGGCTTCGACACCATATCTGGCGGAGCGGGTCACGATGTGATCTCTGGTGAAGCTGGGCGAGATGTATTGTCTGGCGGCGCAGGCAATGACACCCTCAGTGGTGGCGACGGCGTCGATACGGCCGATTACAGTGAAGAGGTTTCTGGCGTCACGGTCAACTTGACGACAGGCAGAGCAACGGATGGCACAGGTGGTGAGGATCACCTGTTGAACATTGAAAACATCCTGGGCGGCTCGGGTGCTGACGTCTTGAGCGGCGATGCCGCAGACAACTCCATCACCGGTGGCTTGGGGCAAGACACCTTGAGCGGTGGCGCGGGCATCGATACGCTGGTGGGCGGCGAAGGCAATGACGTGCTGGCCGGTGGTGCAGGCAGCGACTCATTGGTCGGTGGTGAAGGCACAGATGCGGCCGATTACAGTTCCAGCACAACGGCTGTCACCGTCAATTTGACGAACGCGACTGCCAACGATGGACAAGGCGGGACCGACGCACTTTCATCGATTGAAAATATCATCGGCGGCAGTTCGTCCGACAGCTTGACCGGGGATTCCAGTGCCAACGAATTGTCTGGCATGTCTGGAAGTGATGCAATGTTTGGCGGCGCAGGCAACGACACATTGAGTGGTGGTGTCGGCAGCGACACGCTGCAAGGCGGTGAGGGCAACGACGCCTTGATCGGTGGCGATGGCATCGACCTTGCTGACTTCAGTGACCGATCGGCTGCACAGACGATCAATTTGGAGCTGGGAACCAATTTCGAAGGCTCGACATCCCGCGATACATTGACTGGCATCGAAGATGTGCGTGCTGGAAGCGGTGCCGACAGCGTGATGGGCTCCGCAGAGGCCAACCAAATCTGGGGCCTTGCAGGCAACGATACCCTCAATGGCGGCGACGGCAACGACACCTTGTATGGCGGTGCGGGCAACGACAGCCTGACGGGTGGTGACGGCTCTGACCATGTCAGCTATGCTGACGTGCAGGGCCCAGTGGTGGTGAACCTTTCTTCGGCCGCCATCACCGTGTCAAGCAACACGGTTGCGGCCGGAACAGCCAAAGGCCTTGGCAATTCGACGGCGGGCACCGATACCCTCGCAGAGATTGAAAACATCACCGGATCTTCTGGCGCGGATGTCATTTATGGCAGCGATACGGCCAACATCATCGATGGCGCAACAGGTGCCGATACCATCGTGGCGGGCGCAGGTGACGACACCATCGTCTACGACGAAAACGACGCTTCTGTCACGGGTGGTGATGGCGTTGACGCCTTGCAAATCACATCGAACCTCACCGCCTTGGATTTGACGCTCACGCGTGATGACATCTTCACAGGTTTTGAGGTCATCGACCTCGCGGCATCCACCTCTCAATACGTCAAGCTTTCTGCAGTTGACGTGCGCGCATTGAGCGCCAACGGCAACGATTCGGTCGTCACCATCCTCGGCAACACCGATGACAGCGTTCGTCTGGTAGGCGCAAGCTGGTCCTCACCAACGACAGTCGACAATTTGCCGACGCAAGAAGAAGTCGATGGCATAACTTTCAACGTCTACAAGTACATGGTTGGTGGTGTGACCACCGCGACCTTGCGCATCAAAGACGGCTTGACGGTCGGCTACATCTACATCTCCAGCGAAGACAGCGAGCAAACCATCACGACCGACGGCAGTGATGAGTATTACGGCAACGGTGGCAATGACACGGTGCTGGCCAATGCGGGCGATGACTTTGCAGATCTGGGGATTGGCAACGACTACGCTGTAGGCGGTTCTGGATCCGACACCATCATCGCCGGTGCAGGCAATGACACGGTCTACGGCGCGTCATTCAACGACCAGACGCTCAGCGGCAATGACAGCATCGATGCCGGCACCGGTGACGACTCCATCGTTGCAGGCGCAGGCAATGACACCATCCTCATGGGGTCCGGACGCGATTCGGTGGACGCGGGCGCGGGCAGTGACCTGATCACAGATGCTGGCGGCAGCGATTCCATCTTGGCAGGGGCTGGGCAAGACACAGTTTTGGCCGGAGAAGGTGATGACCTGATCTCGGACGGTGAAGGCAACGACAGCATCGATGCTGGCGTTGGGCAAGATACGGTGTTTGGTGGGGCGGGCAACGACACCATCGATGCTGCCAGCGGCATTGACACCCTGGATTACTCAGCGCTTGGTGGCGCCATGGACGTATCGCTGACAACGGGTCGAGCCAGCGGCGTCGAGATTGGCACAGACATCGTCAGCAACTTCGAAAACGTGCTGACGGGCGCAGGTGACGACACCATCGTCGGCAACGAAGCCGCCAACTACATCAACTCGGGTGACGGCGCCGACAGCATCATCGCAGGAGCCGGTAACGACACGGTTGAATTCGGTGCAACCGACACCGTAGACCTCGGCGCAGGTCTGGACACACTGAGAATGTCCGTCGCAGGCACCAGTGTTGACTTCGGCACCTTGGCGGACAACTTGTTCGTTGGTGTGGAAGAAATTGATCTGCTCAACGCTTCGGCCCAATCTCTGGTTCTGGATTTTGCCGATGTTGTGGCGTTGTCTGACTCGACCGATATCTTGAAGATTCATGGCGATGTCAATGACAGCGTGTCCCTCAAAGGCAATTGGGTGGAAGACGGCACACAGCCCGTCAGCTACAACGGGGGGCCGGCTGTTCAGTACAAAAAACTGTATTTGACCGAAGGCGACAGCACCGCAGTGGTGTTGGCGCACCCAGATATCGCATTGGCCATTGAATTTGTGGGATCTGTCGCTGCCGACACCTTGACCGGTGGTGGGGGTGACGACACCTTGTCCGCCGGTGGCGGCAACGATACCGTCAGCGGTGAAGACGGCGCAGACACCTTGTTGGGTGAAGCCGGCGACGATAACCTGATCTACGACGCCGACGACGAATCTGTTGACGGCGGTGATGGTAACGACACACTGGCAGTGGCCGACAACGCCAGCAATGTGGTCATCGACTTCACGTCGCCGTCGCGTCCAGCTGAGGGCGCCAACCGTCCTTCCATTCAAAACATCGAAGTCATTGACCTGACAGGTTTGGGCGCCAACTCGCTGGTGATCGATGGCGCATCCCTGGCCGACCTGGCCTCGTCAACAGGAACCTTGACGGTCATTGGCGACGCCGGTGACGTGGTGTACCTGGCCGGCACGGGTTGGGTCGATGGCGGGCTGGTCGATGGCTACCAAAGCCGCACCAAAGATGCCAACACCTTGCTCATCAAAGTGGGTGTGGCCATATCGACCGAAATCGCAGACACCGACAACGATTCGGTGGTCTCCGGTACGGCCCAAAGCGACGTACTGCGTGGCTTAGAGGGCGATGACATGATCGACGGCGCGGGCGGCGCCGACGTGTTGCGCGGCGATGCGGGCAATGACGCGCTGGCCTACGACGCCGCCGATCTGCTGGTCGATGGTGGTGCTGGTGTCGACACCTTGTTGGTGGATACCGAATCAAGTTTGAACTTGACGACGATCGACGATGCCATTTTGAAAGACATTGAGACGATTGATTTGACGGTGGGGTCCAACGCAGTGGTCTTCACCACCAATGCAGCAGACATCGCTGCCTTGAACGCTTCGGCAGAGGTCACCATCGAGGGTGATGCCGGCGACCAAGCCATTTTGTTGGGCAACTGGGTCTTGACCGAAGTTGCCAACGGCTACAAAACCTACCAGCTCGATGGTTCGAAGGTGATCGTCAACGAAAACGTTGTCACGACACTCACGCTGTCTGGAACGGCCCGCAATGATGTCTTGATTGCAGGCGCAGGCTCACAAGTTGTGGAAGGCCTCGCAGGTGGTGACACCTTGGGCGGTGGTGTCGGTGATGACACCCTGCGCGGCGGCGCTGGTGCCGACAAATTGATTTACGACGCAGCCGACGCTGTGGTGGACGGCGGCACGGGTGATGACACCTTGTTGATCCAAGGCGGTAACGTCACGCTTGACTTGACAACCATCGCCGACTCGGTGATCACGGGCATTGAGGTCATTGACATCTCTGGCTCCGGTGACAACACCTTGGTCATGTCCGCCGACGATGCGCAAGCATTGTCCAGCGATTCCGACACATTGATTGTGACCGGCAACTATGGCGATTCGGTTCGCTTGGTGGGCAGCGGATGGGAAGCGCGCGGCTCCGAATTGGTGTTGGGCATCACCTACAACAAATTCCTTGGCTATGCGACCGATGGCGCACAAATCACCGTTCTGGCTGGACTGACCATCATCAAGGGCGACCAAGTGGTGGGTACGACGTCTGGCGATTCGGTCAACGGCGCATCGGGTGCCGACGAACTGATCGGCGGCGCCGGTGATGACACGCTCAACGGCGGTGAGGGTCTGGACATCTTGCTGGGCGGTGCCGACAACGACACCTTGGTTTACGACGCCAATGACCGCAAAGTCGATGGCGGCGCAGATGAAGACACATTGCTGGTGGTTCAAAACGGGCAAATCATTGACCTCAATGAAAGTGCTCGTCCAACAATCGCTGCCTTGCGTCCAGAAATTGTGGGCATCGAAACCGTTGACCTCAACACAACAGGATCCAACTACTTGATCCTGGACGAAGCCACGCTCAACGCGATGGCCGGCAACACGCTGACCGTTTTGGGCGACAGCAACGACACCGTCTTTGTGGATGGCGACCTGACCTCCACATTGACCCTGACCGGTGGCGTGCTCCAAAAGCAAGTCACCAAAGGCGATGCCGACGACAACCTGATCACCGGATCTGCTGCACAGATGGAGGCCATCAAATCGGGTGCAGGCGCAGACACCATCGACGGTGGAGCCGGTGTCGACATCATCTATGCACAGGCCGGAAACGACAGCGTGGTGTATGACACCACCGACATCCGCGTATTCGGCGGCACGGGCACCGACACCCTCATTGTCAAATACGAAGACGCCAACGGCGGTATCGCATCCACAACGGCGGGCACCAACCTTGCGAGTGGTGACGTTGACTTCACCGGACTCGCAGAAAATCGGGTCACAGGCTTTGAGGTCATTCGACTCGAAGGCAACGGCCTCCAAACCATCAAGCTCGATGAGGCCTCGGTGATGTCCCTGTCAGACTCTGACAAGGTCACAGTGACCGGTGACTTGGGCGACGTGCTCAAACTCTATGGCTCTTGGACAGCAGGCGGTGTCGAATCAGACGCCGACGGCAACCTGTTCACGCTCTACAAGCTGGACCAAGCCACAGTCTCTGTGGCCCAGGCTTTGACGGTGAATGTGCTCAACGAACTGGGCGCTCAGATTTATGTGGGCACCAGTCAAGCCGATGACAAGATCGTTCCGGAAAACGGCGGTGCCGTCATGGGCGATGGCGATGACATCATTCGCATCCGCTCATCGTCCTTCACAGGTGTGGACGGTGGTCGTGGCTACGACAAGGTGTACATGGAGCGCAGCGGCGGCTACGAATACAACACGGCCTTGTTCGCTCCCACAACGCTGACCAACATTGAAGAACTCGACCTGTCCAGAGATCAGGCCGGATATGACAGTGCGGTCAACTGGCACAACAACAACTTGATCTTGACGCCTGACTCGGTCGACCGAATGACCGATGACGACAACATCCTGGTGGTTCAGGGCACCAACCGCGACACGATCACCTTCTACCGTGACTGGACCAACGAAGGCCAAGAGTCCTACAACGGTCAAACCTATACCAAGTTCTCAGCAGCAAACGGCGCCACGGTGTACGCCGCAACCGGCATCAATTTCAGTTTTGTGGACCCCACACTGCAGTTGAGTGCATTCTCGGTGGCGCGCGAAGACGGTGCCTATCTGGTGGGCGATGGCATTGAGCAATTCGCGGGCTGGAAAGTTCAAAGCGCTGGCGACATCAACCAAGACGGCATTGACGACATGATCGTCAACGCGGTTGATAAAGCCTACGTCGTGTTTGGCAGCCAAGACCTGTCAGGCATGTACCAGCTCAGTCAAATCGGCAGCAATGGTTTCGTGGTGCAAAACACCCAGGTCACCAGCTCGCAGTTGACCAACACCTGGTTGTCAGCCAACCAGTTCAAATTTGGCCTGACCGCCATTGGCGACATCAACGGCGACGGCATTGGCGACATGGCCAGCACCTTCGAGCAAGGCGTGATCCGTGTGCTTTACGGCCGCACGGACTGGAGCAACGTCGATTTGGCCTCCTTCCTGGGGGGTGAGAATCAGGGTTACTCGATCCTCAACACCCACTATGCGGACAACGGTGTTGAGCACTACACCACCATCACTTCTGTGGGTGACGTCAACAACGACGGCTACGACGATTTTGCCATCGGCAACCCGCTGGATCGTTATGGTTACAGCGATCGCTATGGCTCGGTTTACTTGTTCTTTGGTGGCCAATACACAGGCGATGTCAACGCACAAGGCATGCTGTCCACCACCGGCATCAAATTCGGCGCCAGTGAAAGCAACCGCACCAACATCGGTGCCAACATTTCAGCGGTGGGCGATGTCACCGGCGATGGCATTGATGACTTCATCATTGGCGGTCCTAACTACATCTGGAATTACGTCAACACCGGCTCTCCGCAAAACACCGACTATGGTGGCGGCGCCTACCTGGTGATCGGTAAGGAAACCGGCTGGACCAGCACTGAAATCGTGCAGCGCGAAATCGATGCGCCCACGATCTACACACGCTCGTTCACATCCAATGTGGGCTTGAACGATGCTGGCATGTACGTTTACTTCTCAGAGCAAGTCCGTGCGGGCACGGGCTCGGTCACTCTGTTCGATGTCGACGGTGCGCCGGTTGAAATTTTCAACATCGCCACAGGTTTGGGCAGTCAAGGCGGCAAAGTCTGGATCAGCAGTCAACAGCTGTTCATCAACCCCAACGTATCTTTGGTTGAAGGTGCAAGTTACTACCTCAACATCGATGCGACGGCGATCGCCGACTACCAGGGCAACAAATTTGCTGGCGTGTCCAACACCAGCACTTTGAGCTTCACGACCACGGCCACAGCCAACACCGACAGCGCAGCGCCAACGCTGTCGTACGCCTATTTGCAGTATGGCTACGCACCCTTCACCAGCAGCTGGCCTTACAACGGTTCAGACCCTGTTGGTGATGGTGATGCCAACAACAATTCGTACTATTTCTACAACCGCGCCATGGTCAGTGGCACGGCGCCCAGCGGCGACTACTCCACCATCATTGCGGCCGCACCGCAATATGGCTCTGAGTATTTCTTCCGATTCCAGTTCAATGAAAACATTCGTCCATACGGCACCTTGATCGTCCGGGATGTGACCGACACAGACAGCGACGCTGATACCGACAACAGCTTTGTTTACGAGTCGTTCAATCTGCAGACCATGCAAGGCACTCTGGGCGGCACCATCTCTGGTTTCAGCAGCGGCCAACAAGACGCCAACACCTTTGATCTGCAGCTGGGCGGAACGCTCGACCGGGGCCATACCTACCGCGTGGAAATGTTGGTCTTGGACAGTGCCGGCAACGCCATCAGCAATGCCAATTCCAGCTTCACCTTCACCACAGACAACTCCACTGGCGCGTACGTCAACACAGGTGCGGGCGCCGACGTCACCGCACCGGCCTTTGTTCGGTTGGACATTGGCACCCAATACCGAACAGACTCCAACAACCTCACCAACGTCAAGTTGGATGACCTGATCAAGGTCACCGCATCGGAGTCCCTCATTCCTGGTGCCTCTGGCTACATCTCTGTCAACGTTGACGGTTCCTCGACCTATGGCTATGCCGTTGAGACATTCAGTTGGTCGTCCGCACCCACTGCTGTCAATGGCGTCATCACCCTGACAGGCTCCCTGGGCGGTACCGCGACCGTGCGCGGCAAAGTGTTGACCATTGAACTGGGTCAAAACCTGGATTACGGCAAGGAATACTCCATCACGGCCGATGGCCTGTTCGATGGTGCTGGCAACGAATGGACCAGCTACATCCAAAGCCATGACTACCTGGACTTCAACACCGTCACCACCAACTCCGTGGTGGGTGTGGTCGCTGGCAATGCCGGACTGCACTCCTTGTCGGTCGCGTCCCAAGACAACGTGACGATCACGTTTGCCGAAGACATTCAATCGGGCAGTACCACCGCAGGCCAAGAATTCATCAAACTCTGGGACCGCGCAGGCACACTGATCGAGTCCTTTGACGCCGCAACAGGCGCAGGCACGCTGGGCGGCAGCATGGTTTTCAGTGGGAAAACCATCACCATCGACCCTTCAGCCACTTTGAAACTGGCCACCGGTTATTACTTGACCGTTTCCCAGCAAGCCATCAAAGCCGTCAACGAGACCATCTCGGAAGACCTTGGCAACCTGGACGGCGATACGGCCAGCGCGCGTTATTACAACGCGGCCAACATGGGCAATGTCAACTCGCCTTTGTACTTCAGTACCGAAGGTGCGATCCAGTTGGATCCAGGCTACTACGGCCGAGAGCCATCGGCAGGTGGTAACTACAACTATGGTCACACCTACCACACCCTGCTCGACAACAACACCGGCTGGGTGTTCAACGGCTTTGGTCTTCAAGTTTCGGGCATTGGCGACATCGATGGCGATGGCATCCAAGACATGGTCGTTGGTGGAACCACGCCCAGCTATGACGTGACCACCAACACCTGGATGATGGGCAAGTACTACCTGATCTTTGGTGCTGCCGATGCCTGGAGTCAAGTCACCGATTTGGACGCCATGGTCGATGCAGGCAAAGCGGTCCTGCTGCATGGTTCCGGGTCCAACTACATCTCACGCATCACCGAGTTTGGCGACCTGAACAAAGACGGTTTCACCGACTTGCTGGTCAGCGCAGGCGGCCACTTCCCCAACGACTACAACAACCTGGCCAGTGACGATGCCGACACGGACTCCGGCGCAGCGTTCATCATTTATGGCCAAGCGCGTCAAAACTGGGGTCGCTCGGTCAACGTGTCGCAATTGGGCGCACAGGGCCTGGAAATCACCGGTGGCTTGCCAGAGGAGCAATTTGGCTTCTCGATCAGCAGCGGCGACTTCAACGGCGACGGCACAGTCGACATGATCTTCGGCATGCCCAACAACTCGCGTGACGGCACGCAGTCGGGCGAAGCCTTTGTGGTGCTCGGCGATGACTTCACGGACTCCCTGATGGACTCCGGCACCAACGATTCGGACAAGCTGCTGGGCGACTACAACGCCAACCGCATCTCCGGTATGGCGGGCAACGACACCATCTATGGCCTGGGTGGCTCCGACATCATTCGTGGTGGCTCGGGTTCGGACACCATCGGCTTGACCGATCTGGACTTTGTTTTGCTGGACGGCGGCACGGGTCAAGACACCCTGCAGTTTGTCGGCCATGGCTTTGACCTCGACTTGACCGGCTTTGCCGGTGCCAGCGTGCGTTCATTTGAGACCATTGACCTGACCGGTGACGGCGCCAACAGCCTGACCGCCAACTTCATGGAAGTGGCTTACTTGCTGGAGCGCCAGATGGCGTCTGCCTATGGCGTGAACATCTTCCTGGATGTCCGCGGTGATGGGGACGACGTCCTCAACCTCGAAGGCCCATGGAGTTTGGTCCGCACAGACAGCACCTACACCTACTACGCGCTTGATGGCTTGAGTGTGCGTGTCGAAAACGACATGACCACCCATATCGATTCGTGGACCATCCCCTTCCAAGGGGCCACCATCGACCTGCGTTCATCCACCCTTGAAGCCGATACCGGCTTGCGCATGGACACGTTCACGGTCGGCAGTACAGGCAATGTGTCTGACTACATGACGATGAACTCACACTTCATTGTCTTGGGCGATGTGAACCAAGATGGCTTGAGTGACTTTGCCATCGCCGATCAGAACAACGTGAGCAGAACCATTCCTTACGTTTACCGTGATGACTGGCGCTCCGAGACACGCGCGACCAACAACTCGTCGGTGTACACCGAAACGGTCTACAACTTCCGGGCTCAAGAATCCAACTACGACACCCTGTACAACGGAGAGGTCTTCGTGCTGTTCGGTGCGGCTGGTGGCATCGGTGATTTGTCTTTGTCCGCGTTGACAACGACCAAAGGCGTGAACCTGGTGGGTTCGGCCGATCCCGGCGAGCGCTTTGGTGACTACATGGCATCGCTTGGCGACATCGACGGTGACGGCAAGCAAGACTTCATTGTGGGTGCGCCTTATTACAGTGCCACCTACACTTTCAACGAAGGCGACCAGGACATCCTGACCAATGGGCTGGAAGACGGCACCACGGCCACATCCTCGGGCACCTTCTCATGGACCGACGATTTTGCCGACACCACCTCGCCCAACGGCCTCCAGTACCAGTACCAGTCCTTCTTGAACAGCAACTGGACTTCGGATTCTTGGACCATCAGCCGCGAAGGTCGTCAGTACATCTATCTGGGGGGCAACAGCTTCCTCTCCAACGTGACGGGCACCGAAGTCGCTGCCACAACCACGGGGTTGACCAACAACTCGACCGACAGCAACGTGACAGGCCAAACCAGCTTGCCCACGACGTGGAACCCAACCACCCCATTGGCGACCGACTTGCCGGACGAGACATCGGAGTACCGCGACACCAGCACCGCGGCGACCGTGACCGCCGATGGCGTCACAACCTACACATTCACCACCACAGCCACCACGGCTGATGTCGTCTACAAAGGCACAACCAACCAATACCTGGGCAACGACTGGGATCCAATCGCCTTGGGCGACTTGGATGGTGACGGCTATTCCGATTTCATCAGCAGCACAAGCTCACCGACCTTGTACTTCGGCAAGGCGCTGACCTCGGGGATCGATGTCGATGTCAACCCTTGGTCCTCATGGCGCAAAGTCACCCTGAACTCGGGCATGGAGCGCATCGCAGCCACGGGCGACGTGACGGGAGACGGTTACGACGACATCCTGATGCACGACGACAACGTCAACATCTCTTACCTGGTTCATGGCAAGGCCAGCGGATGGAATGCGCCAGACCTGACCACCAGCCATGGTGTCGCAGGTTCTGCGCCAGGCGTGACGCGAATCATCGCTGAGGCCGGCATTCCCACACGCGGTGCATTCACCAAATTGGGCGACATCAACGGTGACGGCTATGACGACATCTTGATCGCCTCCACCTACAACTCGGACATCAATGCCCGAGACAACGGTGCCTCGTATGTGGTGTTCGGCGCTGCCGAGTCCTCCTCGTTGTGGACTTCTGACATCAACCTCGCAGGCCTGGCCTCGCGTGACCAAGGTTTCCGAGTCATCGGTGCCGCCGACGACGACTACCTGAACTACTTCAGCTGGACCGGCGTTGGCGACATGAACGGCGACGGCTATGACGACTTCATCTTGATGGCGCACGGCGACGACGAGTCTGGAAACGGTTCCAATAACTCAGGCTCTTCGTACCTGATCATGGGTCGCGAAGCCAACCAATGGGGCGACATCAACCTGCTGAACGTGCAGGACTACGGTATCCAGCTGTTCGGCACCGGATACGGCGATCAACGTTACTGGACCGCCCTGGGTGATATCGACGGTGACGGCCTGTCAGACGTCGGCTTGACCAACAACAGCACGGCGTCCATCTTGTATGGCAGCACCGTGTTCTCGAAAACCGAGACCGACACTTGGAGCGCTCTGGGTCATGGCGGCACAGTCAAGGCCATGGTTCAGCAAGTCTCGACCACAGCTGGTGCCACACTCAATGCGCAACGTGGCAATGCTGCCTCGTTCTATGGCGAGGACCGTTTGATCGGTAACCTTGGCAATGACACGCTCGTCAGCGATGGCGGTGAAGACGTCTTGATCGGTGGCGCAGGCAACGACTTGCTGAAAATTCAAGACGAGCACTTCTTCAAGCTCGATGGCGGCGAAGGGGTTGACACGCTCACCCTGACCGCAGCCATGAACCTGAACCTGGTGACCCGTCAAGACGCGGCCATCGAGTCGATCGAACGCATCCAAATGGGTGCGGGCGTTCAGAACTTGGTCATCAGCAGTGCTGATATCTTGCAAATCACCGGCAACACCAACACCCTGGTGGACAACGTCACCTACCAAAAAGGCAACACCCTGATCATTGATGCCGGTGTGGGTGACACCGTTCAACTGACCGGCGGCTCCTGGATCACCACAGGCGTGACCACGTCTGTTGGTGGCGTTGGCACCTACCAGGTCTATCAGGACGGCGCCAAAAACATCTTTGCGGTGATCAACATCACGCCCACCACCTCGGGTGGCTTAGGCAACGACACCATCCGCGGCGCCAGCGGCATTGTGGATGTCATCAATGGCCTGGCAGGCAGTGACACGGCCGATTACAGCCTGGAACTCAACGACGTGGTCATTGATCTGCAGTCTGAATATGCGATCGACGGCGGCAGCGCCAACGATCAACTGGTCAGCATTGAAAACGCCTACGGCGGTGCGGGCCATGACCTCATCATCGGTACCGATGTGAGCAACCTGATCCGTGGTGGAGCGGGCAACGACACCCTCGACGGCGGCTTGGGCAGCGACACCGTGGACTTTGGTGACCACACGGCGGCCATGACCGTCGATATGGTGGCCGGGACGGCCGAAGACACCGATACCGCCACCACCGAAGCCGACACCTTGATCAGCATTGAGGCTGTGTACGGTGGTTCCGGAGCAGACAGCATCACGGGCAGTTCTGGTGACAACACCATCTTGGGTGGTGCCGGCAACGACACCTTGCTGGGTGGCGCGGGCAACGACACATTGACCTTCAACACCTCAACTGCTGCACTCAACACATCGAGTGTGCGGGTCGCCACCGCCTTCACCATGACCGACGGTCTGGGTGGGACGGACTCGGTCTCCGGTTTTGAAGCCATTGTGGGAACGACCTACAACGACAACATTCGGGCCGACGCTTCTTCTGGCATCGTGGAGGCCAATAGCTTTGATGGCCAAGCAGGCGATGACCAGCTTTACGGCTACTACGGCAACGACACCCTTTTGGGCTCAGCCGGTCGCGACACGCTGGTCGGTGGCGATGGCAACGACAGCCTGTTAGGTGGCGCCGATACCGATAGCCTTTACGGTGAAAACGGTGACGACTACATCGCAACCGGCGGCACATACACCACAGAGCGGGAATACGTGGAGGCCGGCTCCGGCAACGACACGGTCATTGGTGGTGCAGGTAACGACTGGATCGCCGGTCAAGATGGCGATGACTACATCAGCTCCGGCGACGCAATTTCTGCTGACAGTCTGTACGGTCAAAACGGAAACGACACGCTCATTTCTGGCTCTGGCAACGACTATTTTGAGGCGGGTGACGGCAACGACTACCTCTCGGGTGGCGCTGGCAATGACACCTTGTATGGCCAAATCGGTCGTGACACCGTCTTCGGTGGTGCCGGCAACGACTTGCTGGAAGACCACAACAACATCTACAGCTACGGCGATTACCTGGACGGTGGTGACGGCAACGACACCATTTACGGACGTCATGGCGATGACACGCTGGTCGGCGGCTTGGGCGACGACACCCTTGACGGTGGCGAAGGCTTCGACATCGTTGACCTCAGCGCCTACGTCGGTCCGTTGACCACAACCCTCAATGCCGCGGGCACCGTGGTCATTGTCGGCAACACCGGCGTGGATTCACTGGTCGGCATCGAAGGCATCATCGCTGGCGCCGGCAAAGACCGCATCACTGGAGACACCAAGGGCAACTTCATCTCTGGCGGCGCAGGGGACGACACACTCGCCGGCGATGCGGGCAACGACACCTTGCAAGGTGGCGATGGCCGTGACGCCATTGACGGCGGCGAAGGCATCGACGTGGTGCTCTACACCGATCGGACCGTGGCCACCATCGTGAACTTGTCCACAGGGCAATTTGCAGGCAGCGACACCGTGGTGAACGTCGAAGGCGTGATCACCGGTTCTGCTGCAGACAGTGTGACCGGCACGACCGGCAACGACATCCTGGGCGGTGGCCTGGGTGCAGACACCATCGTGGGCGGTGGCGGCAACGACACACTGGCTTATTCATCGCATGTGGCCAACATCACGGTCAACCTGAGTGATCTGTCCAGCAACCCAGATGGCGATGTCATCACAGGCAACTTCATCAACCTGTGGGGTGGTTCCGGCAACGACATGCTGATCGGCAGCAGCGCCAACAACGTCTTCCGCGGTGGCGCGGGCAATGACACCATTTACGGTGGCGACGGTTTCGACTCTGTGGACTACGCCTATGCAGGCGGCGTGGTGATCAATTACAGCAGCGGCGCCTACACCGTGACCGACTCCTTCGGCTACACAGACACCTTGTACTCGATCGAATCGATCATCACAGGTGACTTTGCCGATACGCTCAACATGGGTACTTTTGGTGCCGAGCTGATCGCGACACAGGGCGGCAACGACACTGTCAACGCCGGTTCAGGTGACGACACCATCGACGCAGGCGAAGGCAGCGACTACATCGACGCCGGCATTGGCGACGACTACATGCTGGCCTCCGCGGGTCAAGACTCCTATTACGGCAGCTCAGGTTCAGACACCTTGGATCTGAGCTCCATCACGGGCGATGTGGGCATGACCGACATTGGCTACGGCGACTGGCGCTGGTTCACCGTGGACGGCACCAACCGCGCTTTGTCCCACTCCAACGAGCGCATCGTCACGGGAACGGGCAACGACTCCTTGGTGGTCTACAGCGGGGTGTCGGCGTACATTCAAACTGGAGCCGGTCACGACACCGTGGTGGGCAACAGTGGCAACGACACCATCTGGGGTGGCGCAGGCAACGACAGCCTCAATGCAGGCGCGGGTGAAGACACCGTCAGTGGCGGCGCAGGCAACGACACCATGATCGGTGGCACCGGCAACGACGTGCTGGACCTCAGTGGGGTGACCGAGTCGATCACCTTGGATTTGTCCACCACGTGGCAAGGCAGCATCACCTACGCTGGCACAGGAACCGACAGCGTCTCTGGCTTTGAAGGTATGGTGGCAGGCTTGGGTGATGACAGCATCACTGGCGGCACCGCAGACGAGTGGATCGGTGGCGGCGCCGGCAACGACACGCTCGATGGTGGCGCAGGTAACGACACCTTGATCTTCTCGTCCCTTACCACCGCGATCATCTTCAATGTGACCGACAACTTGACCTCAGCAGTTTCTGTCTCTGATGGCCTGGGTGGCACAGATTTGATCAGCAACTTTGAGTACGTGGTCGGCGGCCAGGGCAACGACGTCTTGACTGGCTCCAGCGGTGCCAACCGCTTGTCGGGTGACAGCGGCCATGACACCCTTGAAGGCGGATTGGGCTCCGACACCTTGAATGGTGGTGCTGGCAACGATGTCTTCATCGCTGTAGCGGACACGTTCCAGGATTACTACAACGGTGGTTCTGGCTTTGATGTCATCGACTATCGCACCGCAACCGTGGCATTGAACGTTGAAACGCACAACGGTTTTTATGCTGGGTATGAGTCGGGATACAGCTTCCGTTACAACAACCAGTTCCAAACCTACAACTCCATTGAAGGCATCATTGGTACCCAGTTCAACGACACGCTGAAAACGTATGAGTACTGGGCAACCCCGGTGTACTTCGATGGACAAGCTGGCGATGACAACATCGTTGGCAGTCACATCAACGACACCTTGATCGGTGGTACAGGCAACGACGCTATTCAGGCTTATCACGGGGATGACCTGGTCTATGGCGGTGAGGGCAATGACAACATTGACGCCTACTATGAGAACGACACCGTTTACGGTGAGCAAGGCGATGACTATCTGAACGCCAACGAGGGCGAAGATTTGGCCTATGGCGGTGTTGGCAACGACACGGTCTTGGGCGCAGGCGGCAACGACACGCTCGACGGTGGACAAGGCGACGACTCCATCGCCGGGGGCAATGGCAACGACACCATGCTCGGTGGCGACGGCCAAGACACCCTGTTCGGCGAAGCTGGCAACGACACCCTGTTGGGCGGTGCAGGCTCTGACGTCCTGTCGGGTGGCGATGGCAACGACATCATCAACGGCGGTGACGGCATGGACGCCCTGGACTTGTCCGGCGTGACCACGGCGCTGGTCCTGGACCTGAGCACCAACTGGCAAGGAACGGTCACCTACCAGGGCACCGACACGGTGTCCAACATGGAAGGTGTGATTGGCGGTACTGGCAATGACGCCATCACCGGCACCAGCGGCAACGACATCATCGGTGGTGGCTCCGGCAACGACACCTTGATCGGCGCGGCAGGCATCGACACCTTGAGCTTTGACCGCACCTCCAACAACCTGACGGTCAATTTGCAAGCCCAGACCGCCACGGGTGAAGGCACAGATTCGATCAGTGGCTTCGAAAACGTCAGTTCTGGTGCCGGCAGCGACGTGCTGTATGGCTCTACCGGCGACAACTGGATCCGCGGTAATAACGGCAACGACACGGTCTACAGCAGCGCAGGCAACGACACCCTGGAAGGTGGCACCGGAACGGACCGTGTGATTTACACAGGATATGCCGGTGCGCTGAACATCAACCTGGTCACCGGCGCCCTCTCGGCTGCTGATGGCAAGGCGGATGTGGTGATCGGATTTGAGCAGGTGTATTCAGGCAACGGCAACGACACCATCACAGGAACGGACGCCAACGACACCGTCTACGGCGCCGCAGGATCCGACAGTCTGGTGGGCGCCGCTGGACACGACCAGTTCTACGGTGAAGAGGGCAACGACACCCTGATCGGCGGCATGGGCCAAGACTCGCTGTATGGCGGCAATGGCAACGACGTGTTCATCACCATGGAAGACAGCTTCGCAGACCGTTTTTATGGTGATGCAGGCTACGACTTGCTGGACTATCGCAATGCCACGGCTGCCATTGACACCACGGCCTCTGGCAATGGCTTCTATGCCAACCACAGCAGCGAACTCTGGTTCAACTACAACGGTCAAACCCAGTATTACCAATACATCGAAGGCCTGATTGGCGGTGTGGGCAACGACAAGCTCAAGAACAACCATGGGGTCGCGGTGTACTTCGATGGCCACCTGGGCGATGACACCCTGATTGGCGACGGCGCCGATGACACCCTGATCGGTGGACAGGGCAACGACTCGCTCGCGGGTAACGCAGGCAACGACTGGATCCTGGCTGACGCCGGTGACGACGTCGTTGATGCAGGCGATGGCGACGACACGGTCTTGGGCGGCGTGGGCAACGACACCTTGGTCGGCGGCAACGGCATCGATGCCCTCGATTTGACAGGCACCACCGATGACCTCACCTTGGACCTCTCCACCACTTGGCAAGGTGCGTTGAACTACACCGGTTTGGGTGCTGACAGCGTCTCTGGTTTTGAAGGCGTGATTGGCGGCAGCGGCAATGACAGCATCACCGGCACATCGGGCAGTGACGTCATGGGCGGTGGCGCAGGCGATGACACCCTCATTGGTGGCGCAGGCACAGACACGCTGGTTTTTGCCAGCTTGGCTTCGGGCGTGACCCTGAACCTGGAGAGCAATGTCGGTGTTGCGATGTCTATCGGGGATGGCCAAGGCGGCACGGACCTGATCAGCGACTTCGAAAACGTCTCGGGCGGCTCGGGCAACGACTTCTTCGTTGGATCTTCTACCGCCAACCGCATCACAGGGGGCTCGGGTAACGACACCCTCAACGGTGCAGCAGGCCAAGACACTCTTTACGGTGGCGACGGTGATGACGTTCATGTCGTGACCCTGGATGCCAATGTGGATTACTTCTACGGCGGCGCAGGTCTGGACTTGGTCGATTACAGCGCCTTCACCGAAGCCATCTACACCAACAACAACTGGGGCTCGTTCATGGCCGAAGACTCCGGTGGTTACGGCATCAAACTCAACAGCAACAACGTGGTGGACTACTACTATGCAGTTGAAGGGATCATTGGCGGCTCAAGCGGTGATTTCTTGAACAACGGCAACAGTGTGAGTGTTTATTTTGATGGTCGCATGGGCGACGACACCCTGAGCGGTGGCAACGGTGCCGACACCTTGATTGGTGACATTGGCGATGACTCCATCCATGGCGGCAGCGGCAACGACACCTTGACCGGTGACGTGGGCCATGACTCGATTTATGGCGGCAACGGCAGCGACACCTTGATCGGTGGCGTGGGCAACGACACGCTGATGGGTGAAGCCGATGACGACACCCTCACAGGCGGCGTTGGCAATGACGTCTTGGGTGGTGGAGCCGGCAACGACATCATCGACGGCGGTGACGGTTACGACGTTCTGGATCTGAGCAACACATCGACAGCCATCACGCTCACCCTGGGCACCAACTGGCAGGGCACGCTGAGCTATGAGGGCACCGACACCGTGTCCAATATGGAAGGTATCAGCGGTGGCAGTGGCAATGACGCCATCACCGGCACCTCGGGCAACGACATCTTCGGTGGCGGCTCTGGCGCCGACACCTTGGACGCGGGCCAAGGCTTTGACGTGCTGTACCTGGGCGGCGGCTCCAACAGCAGAACCTACTACCTGGATACGGTCACCAGCAACACGTGGGCCTATGTCAGTGACAGCCTCAGCAACTGGGACTGGATCAGCGGCTTTGAGGGTGTGATCTTTGGTGGCGGCAGCGACACCGTCTATGGCACCTCTGCAAACGACCTGATCAGCACCAACAACGGCAATGACACCGTGTACGGCACATTGGGTTCAGACACCCTGGATGCCGGCGCTGGCTCGGACCGTCTGCTCTACACCAACCTGACGCAAAACGTCAGCGTCGATTTGACGGCCCAGACCGTGACAGTCAACGGTGAGTCTGGTGTGGTGCGTGGCTTCGAATCCGTGCATGGCGGCCAAGGCACAGACACATTGTCTGGCAGTGCCCTCACCGACTACCTGTACGGCTACACCGGTGCCGACAGTCTGTTCGGTGCCGGAGGCAACGACTCCCTGTACGGTGAAGAAGGCGACGACACCCTCAACGGTGGCGCTGGCAACGACTACCTTGAAGGTGGCAACGGCTCTGACACCTTCATTTACTCTGCAGGCCAAGACACGGTCCATGGCGTGGATGGCTACGACACGCTCGACATGAGTGCGGTCACAGGCAACATCTATGACGTGTATCTGGGGCGCAACGACTGGCGCTGGTTGACCATCGACAGCGTGAACGCAGTTCAGCACATCTATACGGAGAAATTCATTGGTGGTTCGGGCAACGATCACTTGCAAAACGGTAACCAATACTCTCTGTACATCGATGGCGGCTCCGGTAACGACACATTGGTCGGTTCGAACAACATGCACGACACCCTGATCGGTGGCACCGGCAACGACTCGATCAACGCCAACAACAACGGCAACAACGTCATCGACGGTGGCACAGGCAACGACACGCTCAGTGCCGGCTCCGGCTCTGATTTGCTGCTCATGCGCGAATCGACCAGCAACCTCACGATCACCTTGGCATCGGGCTCCTTGACCATCACGGACGCCGTGCTGGGCACCGACGTCATCAGTGGCTTCGAAGGCGTGATCACCGGCAGCGGTGACGACAGCATCACGGGTACGACCGGCAACGACACCATCGGTGGTGGCGCAGGCAACGACACACTGGCCGGTGCAGCAGGAACACTGGACGTGCTCGATCTGACCGGTGCATCCAGCTTCACACTGGATCTGACAGGCTTTGCTGCACTGACATCGATCACCCTCGATGGCTTGGGTACCGACCAGATTTCTGGCTTTGAAGCCGTCTTTGGTGGTGCTGGCAACGACACCATCACCGGCACAGCCAACGCCGATTATTTCGGTGGCGGCGCAGGCGATGACAGTCTGGTGGGCGACGCCGGCAACGACAGCATCTGGGGTCACGACGGCCACGACAGCATTTTGTCGGGCGCAGGCACCGACACGGTCTACGGCGGATGGGGCAACGACACCATCGCCGGTGGCGACGATGGCGATACCTTGTCTGGTGATTACGGCAACGACAGCTTGCTGGGCGATGGCGGCAACGACACGCTTTATGGCGGTGATGGCCGCGATGACCTGGCCGGCGGCGATGGCGCTGACAACCTTCAGGGTGGCTATGAAAACGACACCCTGGTGGGTGGCGATGGCGCTGACTCCCTGTACGGTGGCACCGGAGATGACTTGCTCTTGGTCACATTGGATGCCAGCACCGACTACTACCTGGGCGATGACGGCACAGACGTGCTGGACTTCTCGGGTCTGTCAACGGCACTGAGCATCGCCAACTTGTACCTGGGCGACAACACACAGCGGAGCATGACCTACAACAGCACCACGGACTACTACAACAAGATCGAAAAACTGATCGGCTCGCAAGGCGATGACAGCATCACCGCTGCCTACTCGAATGCGGGCATTGTGGACGGCTACTTGGGCAATGACACCATCACGGGGCACTCCAGCTACACCGAAACCATTTATGGTGGCGATGGCGACGACGTGCTCAGCGGTGGCAATGGTGGCAACGACCTGATTTATGGTGACGCCGGTAACGACCGCATTGCCTTCCAGACGGCTGAAACCATCAATGGTGGTTCCGGCATCGACACGCTCTGGTTCGCCTCAAACACCACGATCAACTTCGGTCAGGCTCAGACCTTCTATGCCAACAACATGGAAATCATTGACCTTGCTGGTGCAGATGTCACAGTCAGTCTGAACGCCTTCGCGGTGAGCAGCATGGCAGGATCATCCAACGCTGCGGTGGACGATGCCGACTATGTCTCCAAGGACATCATGGTGGTCACAGGTCAAGCGGGTGATGCACTCAACCTGACGGGCGGCCAGTGGGCAGACACCAACGTGGACACCACAGTCAACGGAGCCGGATCGTTCTCGATCTACAAGTTTGGAACCACAGACATCTATGTGGCCACAGACTTGAGCGCAACACTGTCTTGAGTGATTGATTCAGAATGAATTCAAGCACTCAAGAAGTGGAGGAACGGACAACACCCTGGACACAATTCCAGGGTGGTCTGTCCCGGCTGCGAGCGGCGTTGGCACTGCCTTGGCTGCAAGACATCTTGCGGCCCCTCAAAGACTCCTACAGGCAAGTGGCCTGGATCGCACTGGCGATCAACCTCATTGCCCTGTTTGCCTCGGTGTTTTCACTGCAGGTCTATGACCGTGTCATTCAAAAAGGGGGCTTCGTCACCCTGGTTGCCTTGTGCATCGGCATGGTGTTTGCCTTGGCGCTCGATCAAATCTTGCGCAGCGGCAGGGGCGTGCTCTTCAGGCGTGTGGGCGTTCGCATCGAAGCCGCGATAGCCAAACAGGTTTACGCACGGCTAACCCTCCTGCCTGCTTTGCAGCTGGAAATGCGCACCCCAGCCTTTTGGCAGACCATGTTCAGAGACATTGAACTGATCCGCGCCACCACGGCGGGCGGTGTCGCCCTGTTGTTGGTGGACATCCCCTTCATGTTCATCACCTTCTTGTTGTTGGCGCTGATCGCGTGGCCATTGATCCCCGTGATCATCTTTGTGCTCATCGCCTTCGTCGTCTTGTCCTTGCGCTCCGAAGGCGCACTGACGGGCAGCGGTGACAAGGAAAAGCAAAAGCTCATGGCCCGAGACGCCGTGCTGGCCGACATGTCTGCCGGGCGCATGCACCTCAAATACATGGGCCCCATCGCCGCCGACCGGACCCTGTGGCAATCGCACTACGGCACCTGGCTCGAAGAGTCCATGGAACGCAGCGCAGACAGCGACAAATACAAAGACTACGGCCAAGGCCTCAGCACCTTGGCCAGCGTCGTCGTCACCTCCATCGGTGCGGTCGCCATCTTGAACCAAAGCATGTCCATGGGCGCCTTGATTGCCGCCAACATCTTGGTGGGCAAACTCATCTCGCCATTGACGCAACTTGTCTCTCAGTGGCGCTCGATCGGGCAATTCGTGTCATCCACCCAGCGCATTGACCAACTCTTTGCCCTGCCACTGGATCGACTGGACACACCCATCGCTTTCAACACGCCCAAAGGCGCGTTGCAATTGGAAAACCTCAGCTTCAAGTACCCCGGCGCGGCTGCGGACCAGATCCATGGCATTTCCGGGCACTTGGGCCCCAACGGCATTTATGCCGTGGTGGGCAACAACGGCAGTGGCAAATCAACGCTCCTCAAACTGCTGCGAGGCCTGTACCCCCCAGCCGCTGGCCGGGTGTTGATCGACGGCGTTGACATGGCTCAGCTCGGTCAGAAAACGCTGGGCTACTGGATCGGTTATCTGCCACAGCAGCCCCGTTTGCTGAGCGGCACCATCCAACAAAACATTGCCTTGGGCGCAAGCGAGCCCACCGACGAAAACATCATGCAAGCGGCCCGACTCGCAGGCGCATACGACTTCATCATCGACTTGCCCGATGGCTTTGACACCGACGTCGGCGAAGGCGGCGGACGCTTCTCGGGGGGGCAGCGCAAGCGCATCGCCATTGCGCAAACCCTCATCAACAACCCTCCCATTTTGTTGCTCGACGAACCCACCTCCGACCTGGACACCCTGGCCGAGAAATCCCTCGTCGACACGCTCAAAACCATGGGCGAACACAAAACCATCGTGGTCGTCACACACAGCCCAGCGGTGCTTCAAGCCGCCAAAGGCATTGTGGTCATGGACCGTGGTCGGGTGATCGCAGCGGGGCCTGCCCACGACATCCTGCCCAAAATTGGTTTCTCACCCAAGCGCCCCGATGGTGCCGTTCAGCCCGAGGTCAGCCATGTCTGAACCAACCCAAACGCAAAACCTCGACGCCGTCATCGAACGCGTTGGCCAACCCCAATGGCGTCTGTGGGACAAGCGGGCACTCATCGTGCTGTGCCTCGTCTTGTTGTGGACCCTGGTGGCGCGCATCGACCGCGTCGTCACGGCCCCAGCCAAGGTCATTCCCATTGACAAAGTCAAAGTCATCCAGCACTTGGAAGGCGGCATTGTCAAAGAGCTGGTCGTCAAGGAAGGGCAACCCGTCAAAGCAGGAGACCCGTTGGTGATCCTCGACTTGGCCACCGTCGGCGTCAACGGCATGGAGCTGTCCACCCGCCTGGCCGCCATGAATTTGACCAAAGCCCGCTTGCAAGCGGAGTCTTCAGGTGCTGAATTCGTGCTGCCAGCCAAGATTGACGAAAAACTCAAAGCCTCAGGCACCGCCGAACTCAACACCTTCTTTGCCCGCCGATCAGAGCACCGCAGCACGCTGGCGGCCCTCGAAGGCCAACTCATTCAGGCCCGTCAACGGGTGGGCGAGTTGCGCGCCCGGCTGGCCTCGTCGCACCAGTCCTTGCGACTGGCGCAACAAGAGCTGGCCATCTCAGAGAAACTGATCGCCGACAAGCTGGTCTCTGAAATCGAACACAGCCAACGAAAAGGCAACGTCGAAAAACTCAAAGGCGATGTGGCCGCAGCCGACCAATCCATCCCGGGGGCCCTGGCCCAGGTGGAAGAGATGACCGCACGCAAAGCCGAAGAGACGGGTAAATTCCGCCGCCGCGCATCGGACGAACTCGCAGAGCTCGAGCGCAACATCGCCACGCTGGGCGATCAAGTCACCCGTGCAGACGACCAAGAAGACCGCGCCATCATCCGCGCCCCTATCGACGGGTACGTCAAAAACCTCAAGTACGTGGCCACCGGCAACGTCGTCAAGGCGGGCGAACCCATCATGGAAATCGTGCCAGCCAAAGACCAACTGGTGCTCGAAGCCAAGCTCTCACCCTCAGACCGCGGCTACATCAAGTTGCACCAAGAAGCGCTGGTCAAGATCTCTGCGTACGACTTCTACCGCTACGGCGCACTGACCGGCAAGGTCCAAGCCATCGCTGCCGATGCGGACGAAGGCCGCAACCAAGAACAGTATTTCCGAATCATCATCGAAACGGATAAAGCTTACTTTGGCGAATCCTCTCAGGGCATGTCCATCACGCCCGGCATGAATGGCGAAGTAGATGTCAAAGTCGAAACACAGTCCCTCTTGTGGGCTTTGTTGAGGCCGATTTTTAGGTTGAAGGCGGAAGCTTTCAAAGAAGTTTGATTTGATTTTTCAGGAGCACACAATGAACTCAAAAATTCTCAACCTGTCCGCCATTGGTTTGGCAGTCTTGACTTGCGTCACAGCGCAGGCCAACCCCATTCAAGCCGAGCTCGCGCACGCCTTGCAAAACAACCCGCAGTTGACGGCCAGCCGATACGCAGTCAGCTCGGCGCAATCACGCTCACAAGCCGCCGAAGCCAATCGCTTGCCCACTTTCAACCTCGGTTACGACTACGGCAAAGAACGCATCAACACACAAGCCATGATGCCCAAGGCCGAGATTGACAACGGCAGCATCGTCGGCACACCCGGCCGCTGGTCGTGGAGCCAAGAAAACCGTCGCGGCTTCAGCGTCAACAGCCAACTGCCCGTGTACAACGGCGGTAAGACATCGGCCATCGTGGACACCGCCCGCCTGGACTCGGTCATTGCCAACCTCAACGCAGAAGGCACCATACAAGACACCATCTTGGAAGCCATCAGCGCCTACCTCGGTGTGGCCAAGGCCAAAACCCTGATCGAGCTGGCCAAGCAAAACGAAGAAACCACCACCAAGCAACTGGAGCTTGAAACCAAACGTCTGGCCGCAGGTGGTGGCGTCAAGGTTGACGCCATGCAAGCGCAGACCCGCCTGCAAATCGTGCGTGAACGCGCCGTCTATTACAACCAGATGCTGCGCGAAGCCGTTGCACGCTACGAGCAGACCTTCGGTCACGCCCCTGACCTGAGCACCGTTCAAGACCTGGACATCTTCGAAGCCGCCATCCCCGGCTCTGTGGCGGCCGCATTGAACTTGGCCACCGAAAACAACCCCCGCCTGAAAGCAGCCATGCTGCAAATCGAGCGCGCCGCCCACCAAGTGACGATTGCGCAATCGGCGACCAAGCCCAACGTGGACATCGTGGGCACCATCAACCGCACACACAACACCATGCAAACGGCCTCCAAAGAAGAGGGCGCCTTGTTCTTGCGCGCCTCTTGGGCCATCAACCTCGGTGGTGAAGCCTTCAAGCGCGAGCAAGCCGCCACCACCGACAGCATGGAAGCACGCTCCAAATCCGACGTGGCCTTGAGCAAGATCAACGAATCCGTGCGCATCGCGTGGAACCAAGTGGTCAACGGCAAAGAGCGTTTGCAGTTGCTGGCCAATGCCGCCAACATCTCGCGCAACGTCATGACCGACCGCAAAATCTTGCGTGATGCGGGCAAAGAAACCGCCTTGGCCGCGCTGGACGCAGAAGTCGAGTACTACGGCGTGCTGTCCAACAAAGTCAACTCGATGTACGACACACGCCTGGGCGCCTACCGCCTGATGGCCGCCATGGGCAAGCTCTCGGCACAAGACGTTGGCATCGGCGGTGACTTCAAGCTGCCCGTCAAACCCTTGCGCATTGACATTGACGCTCTGGCCAAAGTCGGCACCGACATTAAATGACGATGCCGGGATGGTTTCCCGCGACCGTTTACTACTCAGGTGATGGCTACAGCACTGCCGGCCCCAAACTCATGGGCCGGCAAGCGGCTGGCCAAGGCTTCTTGCGCGCCTATGTGCAAGCCGCTCAACAGCAAGACCAGCGAGCCTCTGCCTGGCTGACGGCACACAGCCGCCCAGCCGCGCAAGCGGCCCAGTTGGGTTTTTCCAGCGCAGGCCTGACCTCCACGCTGGAAGTGCTCAGCCCCCTCAACATGAGCGCCTTGTCCCAAAGCGGATGTCTGTATGTGCCGCAGCCCGGCTTGGCCGATTTGGCATCGCACCGCCTGCGCGTGGGCGAGCGACAGTTCAGCTTGTGCGGCGTCACCCACACCACCGCGTCTCACGCGGTCATGAGCACACTGGCCCAATTGCCGCTGGCCCCCTTGCGCCCATGGGACGCCGTGATCTGCACCTCCAACGCCGTCTTGCAAAGCGTGAACCAACTGCTGGACCAGCAGCGCCAATACCTGCAGTGGAAGCTCGGGGCCACGCGCCTGGAGCTGCCCCAACTGCCCGTGATCCCTTTGGGCGTGCACGTTCAAGACTATGCCTTCAGCGACGCCCAAAAACACGCGGCACGACAACAACTCGGCCTGGGCCCCAACGACGTGGCCGTGCTCTTTGTCGGCCGCTTATCGTTTCATGCCAAGGCACACCCGCACCCCATGTTGGTGGCCTTGCAAAATGCCGCGCAGCAAAGCGCCCACAAGGTCCACCTCATCCAAGCCGGGTGGTTCGCCAACGCGGCCATCGAAGCCGCCTTCAAAGAAGCCGCCCGCGTGTTGGCCCCCGACGTGCAGCACCACTACCTGGACGGCCGCGACCCCGAGCAACGCCAAACCGCTTGGGCAGGCGCCGACATCTTTTGCTCCTTGGCCGACAACATCCAAGAGACCTTCGGCCTCACCCCCATCGAAGCCATGGCTGCCGCACTGCCGGTTGTGGTCACCGATTGGGACGGCTACAAAGACACCGTCCGACACGGCACAGACGGCTTTCGCGTGCGCACCCACATGCCGGCTGCTGGCGACGGCGTTGACTTGGCCACACTCTACGAACGGGGCCTGGACAACTACGACATGTACTGCGGCAAAGTCTGCGAATTCGTCTCGGTTGACATCGCCCAAGCCACCGAACACTTTGTGGCCCTGGTCAACAGCCCACAGCTGCGCCAGCGCATGGGCGCAGCAGCCCAAGCGCACGCCCAGCAAACGTTCGACTGGTCGCGCATCATGCAACGCTACCAAGTCTTGTGGCATGAGCTCAGCGAGCGCAGGCTCAACCAAGCCGACGGCGCGCACGGCCCGGTGCCGCTGCGCAACGCACCCGACCGGCCCGACCCCTACGACCTGTTTTCGGCCTATGCCACTCAAGCGTTGACCGGCACCAGCCTGATACAAGCCGTGCACCCTGTGGACGCAGCGTGTTATCTTCAAATCGTCGGCCTGTCGGTGCACAAATACGCCGCCGCCGTGTTGCCCACCTGGGCGCAAGTTCAAGCCCTCATGAGCCCCCTGACCCAGAACGACTGCACCGTTGACCAACTCATCCAAGGCCTCAAGCCCAGCGAACAAAGCCGCCGCCGTCGGCACCTGCTGTGGATGATGAAGGTCGGCTGGTTGCGCACCCTTTGACCGCCCGCATTCCATGAACATCCTCTTTGTGCATCAAAACTTTCCGGGGCAATACAAATTCTTGGCGCCCGCACTGGCCGCCCGAGGCCACCGCGTGGTGGCCCTGGGCATGTCCGAGCGAGCCAACACCGGTGCCGTGCAATACCACCGCTACCAAACCGCCACCAAGAACACCCCCCAGATCCACCCCTGGGTGCTCGACTTTGAGACCAAAGTCATCCGAGGCCAATACTGCGCCCGTGCGGCGAGCGAGCTCGCCCAGCAAGGCTTTGAGCCCGACGTCATCTGCGCCCACCCCGGCTGGGGCGAGTCCCTCTTTTTGCGCGAAGTCTGGCCCAAGGCCAAACAACTGCACTACGTCGAATACTTCTACAACGCCGAAGGCCAAGACATGGGGTTTGACCCCGAGTTCGCCTCGCCAGGCCTGGCCCACCGCTGCCGCCTGTGGACCAAAAACGCCAACAACCTCATGAACCTGGCGCAAATGGACCACGGCGTCAGCCCCACGCGTTGGCAACACGCCTCGGTGCCCCAGCCCTACAAAGACAAAATCTCGGTCATCCACGACGGCATCGACACCGGCAAACTCAATGCCTTCGAAGGGGCCGTGCTGCAAACCCAAAACGACCAAGGCCAAGACATCCGACTGAGCCGCCAAGACGAAGTCGTCACCTTCGTCAACCGCAACCTGGAGCCCTTTCGGGGTTACCACACCTTCATGCGGGCCTTGCCACGCCTGATGCGTGAACGCCCCCAGGCCCACTTTGTGGTCATCGGCGGCGATGGCGTGTCCTATGGTGCCGCCCCCCCGCAAGGCACCTGGAAGCAAATCTATCTGGACGAAGTGCGCGATCAAATCGACATGAGCCGCCTGCACTTTTTGGGCCGAGTGCCCTACAACACCTACATCAGCGCCATCCAAGTGTCCAAGGCGCACATCTACCTGACGTACCCCTTCGTGCTCTCGTGGTCCCTGCTCGAATCCATGGCCATGCAAGCGCCCATCATTGCCTCGTCCACCGAGCCGGTCAAGGAAGTCATCGAAGACGGCGTCAACGGCCACTTGGTCGATTTCTTTGACCCCAACGCCTTGGCCGACAAAGTCATCGACGTCCTTCAAAACCCCCAAGCCCAACAGGCACTGCGAGCCAACGCCCGCCAAACCATCGTGCAGACCTACGACCTGCGCACCCAGTGTCTGCCCGCGCACGTCCGCCTGGTGGAGTCATTGGCTGGCTAACAGGCACAAAAAAGCCGCTGCAAGCTTGCAGCGGCTGTTGGGCGCTCAGCAGGCCAGCAGGCCCGTACAAGCCGCGAAGGCTTATTTTTTGCGCGTGGCCGACACCGAAACAGGCGCATCTTCCGCCTTCACAGCAACAGGTGCTGCTGCATCGTCGCGCTTTTTCAGCACCCCTTGCTCCACCAGTTTGCCCATCACCTGGTTGAACCGATCGGCCGAACGCAAGAAGCCCGAAAGCGGCATCGCCAAGCTGGCAGCACGGCGGCCCATGGGTTTGTTCTCAGGGCCAGGCTCCATCACGATGCAGTCCATGCGGATGACACCCTCAGCCAGGGCAATGTTTTCGATGCTGTCGATGAAAAAACTTTGGTTCATGGAAGTCCAGAAATGGTATTTGTCAAAAATTCATCATAGCAAAATTTGTTAAATCAAATCCCATATTTTGAATGCATCAAATCTAACGAGGCGTTAAAATCAAATTAACCAAATTTAACAATTCAACAAAGACGAGGTCCCCCATGAAACTCCAGCACGCATCCCAACTCCTGCTCGGCCTCTGCGCCATGGTTGGCATGGGCATCGCCCAAGCGCAAAGCACAGGCTTGTCCTACTCGGGCTACAGCATTGGTCACATCCACACCACCCGTGCGACGGCCTCAGACACTGCTGGTATCAACTTCAGTGGCTCGTTCAAGATCAACGACACCTTTTTTGCTGCAGCCAACGTGGCGGCCCAAAAGGCCATCAACGGCGGCAAGATTGGTGTGGGCTTTCATGTGCCAGCGCCCGTGGACGCATTGAAAAACGTGGACCTCTACGCCATTGCGGGGGTGGCCCGCAACACCAACTACAACACCGGCTGGGGCCCCACCGTCAGCGCTGGCGCCAAAACCATGCTGTCCCCCCAGTGGGAGCTCAACTTCCAGAGCGCCTACACCGACTTGAACACCACTGGCCACGAGCGTGAAACATCGCTGTCGCTGGGCTACCTGCTGACGCGTGACCTGATTGTGCGTGCCCGCTCTTTCCGCGCCACCAACAGCCAAGGCTACGAACTCGCCATCGGCAGCCACTTTTGATGGTCTCTGGCAGGCCGCGTCAAGCAGCCTGCCCAAGCGCAGCCCAGCGGTGGATGCGTCAATTGAAAAAAAAGCGGCAATGCCGCTTTTTTTGTTGTTTTAGCAAATTACTATTTTTATAAATTCACCCTGCTTTCTTCAGCTTCAAGCAGGGTGGCCGCCGTAAAATGCCAAGTTGGCCTTTTTGGTGCGCGCTTTCATGCGGCGTACCGCGGTAGCTTGGGCCAAGCACATACAAGCCAGCCATTTGGCCAACGACACCGTTGGCACCACCAGACCCCAAGGCCCCCAACAGAGGGGGTTGACCGTCGGTTCTTCAAAAGCATCTCATGTCATCTCCATCCCATCCCATCACCCCACGTGCGGGCTCCGTGACCGCTCTTGCCTTGAAAGTCTCGGTGTGGGTGCTTGGCGCAGCCCTGACCATGGGCGCGCAAGCGCAGACCACCGCCAGCGGTGCCGATGTCTCGGTCGAAGCGCCCTTGATGGGGGGCGGCCTTGGCCGCGCCCAAGAGACCCAAGCCATGGGCAACGGCGCGGCAGCGGGGGCCTTGGCCAACGGCTTGAATGGTGCTGGCCTTCAGGGCCTGGGTGCGCGAATGGCAGGCCAGCCAGCCCAGGTGGGGGCTGGCGCGCAAAACCAAAACACCTCGCCCAACCTGGGGGCACTGCCAGCGCTGGTGCCCACTCAGTTCGAAAAATTTGTGCAAGAAGCCACCGGCAAAAACCTGCCCCTGTACGGCTACAACCTGTTTGACCGCAGCCGCTTCCCCAGCCTGACCGACGTGCCCGTGCCCGCCAACTACGTGGTCGGCCCCGGCGACGAAATCGACCTCAAAATCTGGGGCGCTGTGGACGTCGCCATGCGCCTGCCTGTGGACCGCAACGGCCAAATCACCGTGCCCAAAGTCGGCCCCATCACCGTGGCCGGCACCCCATCGAGTGAGCTCGACGCGCACCTGAAGAAACAAGTCGGCCGCGTGTTCAACAACTTCGAGCTCAGCGCCAACATCGGCCGTCTGCGCTCCATGCAAATCTTTGTGGTCGGCCAGGCGCGCAACCCCGGCGCCTACACCGTGTCCAGCCTGTCCACACTCATCAGCGCCCTGTTTGAAAGCGGTGGCCCCGCCGCCAGCGGCAGCATGCGCGCGGTGCAACTGGTGCGCGGCGGCAAAACCGTCACCACCCTCGACCTGTACAAATTCATCCATGCGGGCGATACCGCCGCCGACGCCCGCCTGCTGCCCGGCGACGTGATTGTGGTGCCCGCCGCGGGCCCCCGCGTGGCCCTGACCGGCGCCACCGACACCCCCGCCATCTTTGAGCTGGCCAACGCCGAAGAAAGCATCGGCCAACTGCTGACCTACAGCGCCGGCTCACAAACCCTGACCACCCCCCACAAAGCCCTGCTCGAGCGCGTCAACAAACAAGACGCCAAAGCCCCCCGCGAAGTGCAAGAACGCACCCTGGACGCCACAGGCCTCAAGACCACCGTGCGCGACGGAGACCTGCTCACCCTGTTCAAGATCAGCGGCCAGTTCGCCAACGCCGTCACCCTGCGCGGCAACGTCGAGCGGCCCCTGCGCCACGCCTTCAAGCCCGGCATGCGCGTGGCCGACTTGGTGCCCGAGACTGACGCCCTGATCTTGCCCGACTACTACAGCCGCAAAAACAGCTCCGTCCAATACGAAGCCGCCCGCAACGACAAGCTCTCGGGTGACAAAGTGGCCAACGACGTCAAAACCCAGCTGACCGAAATCAACTGGGACTACGCCGCCATCGAACGCCTGGATTCCAAGGCCGTCAAAACCACCTTGATCCCCTTCAACCTGGGCAAGGCCATCAAAGACAAAGACCCCGTCCACAACATCGCGCTCATGCCCGGCGACGTGGTCACCATCTTTGGTGTGGACGACATCCCCGTCCCGCTGGAAAAGCGCTCCCAGTTCGTGCGCCTGGGCGGCGAAGTCAAAGCCCCCGGCATCTACCAAATCAGCCCCGGCGAAACACTGCCCCAGCTGCTGCAGCGGGCAGGGGGCCTCAGCCGCGATGCGTATCTGTATGGCACCGTTTTTAACCGTGAAGCCACACGGGTGCAGCAGCAAGACAACCTCAACCAAGCCATCCGCCGCATGGAGGCCCAAGTCCAGTCCCAAGCGGCCACCACGGTGCAAAACGTCTACGACAAAGACAACCTGGCCAACGCCCAAGCCCAAGCCGCAGGCCAACGCCAAATGCTGGACCGCCTGCGCAACCTCAAGGCCAGTGGCCGCATCGCCCTGGAGATGGACGCCGACCGCCCCGAACTGCCCGCCCTGACCCTGCAAGACGGCGACAGCATCACCGTGCCCAGCAAGCCCAGCTTTGTGGCCGTGTTTGGCGCTGTGTTGGCCGAGAACTCTTTCATCCACCGCGCCAACGCCACCGTGGGCGACTACATCGACAAAGCCGGCCCTACCCGCGAAGCCGACCTCGAAGCCGCCATGCTCATCCGTGGCGACGGCACCGTGCTGTCCAACCGCGCCCAGCGCAGCTGGGCGGGCTTTGGCCACGCGGGCTTCATGGGCGCCCGCATGCAACCGGGCGACTCCATCTTCATCCCCGAAGTGGTGGACCGCCGCACGCCCTATACCCAATTCATCCAAGGCGCCAAAGACTGGACCGCCATCCTCTACCAATTCGGCATCGGCGCCGCCGCCCTCAAAACCCTGAAGAACTAACGCCAGCTGTGGCCAAAGCCAGCAACCCCCACATGAGCGACACCCCCCACACCCACGCAGACCCTGAAGACGACGACATCAGTCTCCTCGAACTGCTCCAAGTCATCGTTGACAACCTGCGCTTGCTTGTCCTGGGCCCCCTGGCCGTCGGCATCGCAGCCTTGGGCATCAGTTTCCTCGTCAAACCCACCTTTACGGCCGAGACCAGTTTCTTGCCGCCCCAGCAACAACAAGGCATGGCCGCCAGCATGCTGGCCAGCTTGGGCGCACTGGGTGGCCTGGCTGGCGCTGCTACCGGCCTCAAAAACCCCGCAGACCAATACGTCGCTTTCCTCAAAAGCAACAGCATCGAAGACGCCCTGATCGACCGCTTCAAGCTCATGGAGCGCTACGATCAAGAGTACAAGCAAGATGCGCGAAAAACCCTGGAAGGCAATGTCAAAATCGCAGCCGGCAAAGACGGCCTGATTACCGTCAACGTGGACGACCATGACCCCCAAGTGGCCGCCGACATGGCCAACGCCCACGTGGAGGAGCTGACCCGGCTCATGGGCCGCCTGGCCGTGACCGAGGCGCAGCAACGTCGCCAGTTCTTTGAAAAGCAACTCCAACAAACCAAAGACAAACTCGCCCAGGCCGAGTTGGAGCTCAAACAAACAGGCGTCTCCAGCGACGTGCTCAAAGCCAGCCCCGAGTCGGCCGTGGCTGCCGTGGCTGCATTGCAGGCGCAAGTCACCGTGCAAGAAGTCAAAGTGGGCGCCATGCGCGGTTATTTGAGCGAAAGCGCCCCCGACTTCAAGCAAGCCCTTATCGAGCTGGCCAACTTGCGCGCCCAACTGGCCAAGCAATCCCAAGACACCAGCAGCGCCAACAAAGGCCACAGCAGTGCGCAAGGCGACTACGTCACCAAATACCGCGAATTCAAATACCAGGAAACCCTCTTTGCCCTGTTCGCCAAACAGTTCGAAATGGCCAAAGTGGACGAATCCCGAGAAGGCGCCACCATCCAGGTGGTCGATGTGGCCACGCCCCCCGAGCTGAAAAGCAAACCCCAAAAAGCCCTCATCGCCGTCCTGACCACCCTGGCCACTGGCTTTGCTTTGCTTTTGTTTGTGTTTGTGCGCCAGTCCCTGCGCAATGCCAACACCGATCCCGAAACCGCACAAAAGTTGACCGCTTTGCGAGCCTCCTGGCGCAAAGCTTGGGGCAAATAAGCTCTCAGCAGTCAGCGCGCTTTCAATTGGCGATCCTTCCGTCCTGAATCTTGTGAGTTTTCCCTACGCGATTCCTTTGAGCTCCTACACGGGCTTTGCTGTGTCTTTGGTGGTGGCCCTGTTGTTGGTCATCACCAAGCGCTGGCATGGCCGTTACAGCCTCGATTCTTCCTCGGGCATTCAGAAAGTGCACATCATCCCCACGCCACGCATTGGGGGCATCGCCATCATGTTCGGCGTGGTGGCCGCTTATGTTGTGGCGCACCCAGAGCGCCAAAGCATCCTGGGGCCCTTGATCCTGGCCGGACTGCCCGCTTTCTTGTTTGGCTTGGCCGAAGACCTGACCAGCAAAGTCACCGTCCTCGCCCGTTTGTTGGCCACCATGCTGTCGGGGGTCGTGGGCTGGTTCATCACCGGTTATGCACTCACATCGCTCGACATTCCGGGGCTCGACCAACTCTTGCGGCACACCGGTTTTGCCGTCATGTTCACCGCCTTTGCCATTGGCGGGGTGGCCAACGCCATCAACATCATCGACGGACTCAACGGCCTGGCCAGTGGTTTTGTCAGCTTGGCTTTATTGGCGCTGGCCTTCATGGCCCTTAGTGTGGGCGACACCAACCTGGCCTTTGCCTGCCTGGCCCTGTCGGCCGCATGCATGGGGTTTTTTGTGGTCAATTGGCCCATGGGCAAACTGTTTTTGGGCGACGGTGGCAGTTATTTTGCCGGCTTTGCCCTGGCCTGGGCCGCCGTGCTGCTGGTCGAGCGCAACCCCAGCATCACCCCTTTTGCGGCGCTGCTGGTGTGCATCCACCCCATCACCGAGGTGTTGTTCAGCATCTACCGCCGCCGCCTGCGTCATGCCAGCCCTGGCCAGCCAGACCGCCTGCACCTGCACAGCCTGGTCATGCGTCGCCACATCCGCAAGCGCAACGTCCATGGCCGCTGGGTGGGCAATTCCACCACCGGCGTCTTGTTGGTGAGCATGTCGGTGCCGTCGGTGCTGGCCGCTTATGTGCTGCGGCACAACCCAGCGGGCGCGGCACTGGCCAGTTTGGTGTTCATGCTGGGCTATGTCACGCTCTATGCCCGCCTGGTGCGCTTCAAATGGTGTTCGCCAGTCACATTTTTGCTGAGCAAGCCCACCCCATCCATTGATTCGGCAAAGGCCAATGACTAAGACAGTGGCGTTTTTTTAAGCCACGCGTTCAATGCCTGAACAAACCCTCAAAAACGAAGAAATCGCATTGCGTGTGATGCGCTTGCTGAAAGCGCAACCCGACATGAGCCAGCGCGAGCTGGCCGACCAGGCTGGCATCAGCTTGGGGGCGGTGAACTATTGCCTCAAGGCGTTGATGGACAAAGGCTTTGTGAAGTTGGAGAACTTTCACAACAGCCAGCACAAGCTCAAGTACGCCTACTTGCTGACTCCACAGGGCATCGCTGAAAAAGTGGCGCTGACCAGCTTATTTCTGAAGCGCAAGATGGAAGAGTACGACGCGTTGAAAGTGGAGATTGAGGCGCTGAAGGCGGAAGTGGGCGAATGCTACAAGGTGAATACATAAATACATGCAAAATTCAATAGTCATAATTTAAATATCTGCAAATTATTAAAGGAAAAAATGTTTAAAAAGTTATTAAATTTTTTGAGGCATCCAAGAGCGACCAAGATAGATAGAATTTTTTCTTTGATTATTCGATATTCTTCCCTCTCTAATGGATACTTTATATCAAATAGTTATGTAATAGCTGATTTGCCGATCTCAATTGCTAGATATAATTCCTATCCGCAAATAAAAAAATTATATTCATCTTTTGTAAAGTACAATAATATCGTGAATAATGGCGATCTGCATAGGCTGATATCATTTGTTTTGAATATTGAAAAAGTGATTATTGATGATCGTGTTCAGGGTGATTTTGCTGAGCTTGGTGTGTGGAAAGGTAATACTGCCTCACTGCTTGCCTATTATGCTGAAAAAGAAAATCGCAGATGTTATTTGTTTGATACTTTTGAAGGTTTTGATCCGAGAGATTTGAACGGTAAACAGGCTAAATTTGACTTTAGTAACACATCTATTGATGTTGTTAAAGATGTTATTGGAAATGAACTTCAAGAGAGTTGTATTTATTGCAAAGGATATTTCCCTCAGAGTATTCCTGAAGGATTGCAGTCGAATATTTTTGCTATCGTTTCGCTTGATGCAGATCTTTATGCACCCATGAAAGCCGGATTGGATTGGTTCTTTCCTCGAATGAGTAATGGTGGATTATTCTTGTTGCATGATTACAGCAGTAAACAATGGGATGAATGCAGGAAAGCCATAGATGAATTTTGCACGCGTGAAAATCAGTACGTTGTTCTAATGCCTGACAAATATGGATCCGCATTTATTCGAATTCATAAATAAATGATAATCGGAATATTAAAATATATTAAATAAATTTTAAAAAAATTTTCAGCCCAAACTTTTATAAAGCGTGGTATGACCAAAAATTAGAAAATTAATTAAAATAAGCCTCAATGAAAAGCAGTAATAATCAATTGATTAAAAATTTTACATTTCTATCTGTTGTTCATTTAATTAATATCGCCGCTCCGCTTTTAATTGTTCCGTATATAATTTATCGTGTGGGCCTGTCTACGTATGGACTTTTGGCATTTCATCAATATTTTGGGCAATTTGCTTTTTTATTTATTGATTTTGGGTTTTCGGTGTATGCGGTAAATGAGGTGTCTAGTTTGCGTGGTAATAAGAAGAAGTTGGCAAACTTTATTCGAAATGTCTATTTGATAAAAATATTTTTGGCGCTGTTAGTGATTATTTTTGTTGGTGGAATTTTAATGTCTAGCTATGGCGGGGATGCCTTAGGAATATCTCCTGTTTTACTTGCTGGATTCGTTGCTAATGCAATTTTAAATTCTTTCTATCCTGCTTGGTTTTATCAGGGCAGTGAACGGATACATGAAATGATCTTGCCAACAATGCTTAGTAGAGTTTTTAGCATTGTATTTATTGTGCTATTTCTCAAAGTGCCGGGTGACATCTGGCTTGTACCTGTTGCTTACTGCGTGGGTGGGCTCATACTTTTGATGACGACATTCAGAACATTAAAAACCCATCAAATGCATGCCACCCATACAAGCCTCAATCAAACGCTGTCTATGGCGAAAGAGGCATTGCAAGTATTTTGGTCAAGATTAATAATAATGGGTTATGCCGCAGTATCGCCAATACTTGTGAGAATGGCTGGCGGAGATGTTGGTGTGGCCATTTATAGCATTTGTGAAAAGATAATTGCTTTGGGTCGAGTGCCATTCGATGTGTATGCAAATGCAGCCTATCCTAGATTTGCACAATATTATGACAAAGCATTTGCGCAACATATAGTTAAAAAACAGCTTATTGTTGGGTTGCTAACTGTGGCTGGTGCATTAGTGATTTTATGGAGCTTGCGAAATCAACTTGTTCTACTAGGGATCTCTTCACTCAAGTATTTAGCCGTTTACCTTGTTGCACTGATTCCTATCGCCATGCATAGTTTCATTGGAACCTGCGTTCTCATGGTCAATGGCCATCGACTGCAACTTAGCACAAGCATTATTTTCGGTCTTATTTCTTATGTTGTAACTTACGCCATAAGTGGGTCATATTTTGAAGATAATATTCTTCGCGTCATCTTATCTATGGTGATGGTTGAGTTCGGCATTCTGTTCTTTAGATATAAAAAATCAAAAAGTTTCGAATTATTATGAATAAATCATCACGTGCCGTAGCTGTTATTCTCGCCGCAGGGCGTGGCGAGAGGACAGGCTTGGAAAAACCAAAACAGCTTCTGAAATTGGCAGGTCGCCCCATCATCGAACATACCATCGATGCATTCCAGCGAAATGGCTCGATTGATGAAATTCTGGTGGTTACCAATCGCGACTGCACAGATGCCATTGATGACATTGTCGCCACTCAGCGGTTTACTAAAGTCAAGTCAGTCATTCTGGGAGGAAGCGAGCGGTATGAATCCTCGCTTGCAGCCATTGCCGCGATCGAACATCTCTGCAGAAACCATTCGGTAAAGCTGGTCTTTCACGATGCTGTGCGACCCTTGGTAAGTGACCGGGTCATCTCCGACGTCGTGGCTGCATTGGATCACTACAACGCCGTGGATGTGGTGGTGCCGACAACGGACACAATCATCTCTGCCGACCCCATATCCAACACCATCGATTTCATTCCAGATCGGTCAAAGCTCCGCAACGGGCAGACGCCCCAAGGGTTTGCGCACGAAACCATCAAGCGTGCTTATGAAATTGCCTTGAAGGACAAAGAATTCAAGACCACAGACGACTGCGGGGTTGTCCTGAAGTACCTGCCGAGCGAAAAAATCTACCTCGTAAGGGGTGAGCAGGAAAACATCAAGCTCACCTACGCGGAAGACCTTCAGATCATGGACAAGCTTCTGCAGATCAAGACCCGGAAGTCGTCTGACTACCCCTTGCATGCGCAGGCGCTCGCGCAACTGAAAAACAGAGTTATGGTTGTGTTCGGCGGCACCAGCGGCATCGGGGCCGACATGATCCGGATTGCCACCGCACACCAGGCCATTGCCATACCTGTTAGCCGCTCAACAGGAGTGGATATCAGCGACCTGCACGCAGTGCAGCAGTGCCTGCGGGAGATCAAGCAACGCCACGGCAAGATCGACTTTGTGGTCAATACCGCCGCTGTGCTCTCGCGCCAGCCCCTTGCCAACATGGACTATGCCGAAGTCGCCAGCGCCATCGCCATCAACTACACCGGGGCGGTCAACGTTGCGTTGGCAAGTTTTGAATGCCTGTCCGAATCCAAAGGCCAACTGCTGAACTTCACCAGCAGCTCATACACCTACGGCCGAGCACTTTACAGCCTCTACAGCTCCGCGAAGGCGGCCGTGGTGAACCTCACGCAGGCCCTGGCTGAAGAGTGGCACCCAGAAAGCATAAGGGTGAACTGCATAAATCCAGAAAGAACCGACACACCCATGCGTAAACGTGCGTTTGGTGTTGAGCCACCGAACACACTGCTCAAGAGTGAGGACGTGGCAACACATTCACTCGCTGTGCTGCTCAGCTCAACCACCGGTCAGATTGTCGATGTGCGAAAACGATGAAAGGGGGCCTCAAGAAACTGCTGGGCGTAGCGTTGCTGTTTACGCTCTACCCATTGTCATTTCTCGTCCGGAGAAATGACAGCATCTGGGTCTTTGGCAGCCATAGAAACTCATTTTCTGACAATTCCAAGTATCAATTTCTGTGGACCTCAAAAAACGCGAGAAATATCAAACCGGTCTGGATATCAGGCTCAAAGAAACTAATCAACGAATTACGATCCAAGGGTTACACCGCACATTCAAGATGGTCACCTGCAGGCCTTATCACCACTCTTAGGGCTGGTGTGTATGTGTACTCCTCATATCTCTCCGATATCAATTTCCTGACCAGCGGCAGGGCTAAACGTGTCAACCTTTGGCATGGCGTTGGCCTCAAGAAAATTGAGTTCAAAATTGACAGTGGGCCACTCCGAGCAATTTACCGAAATTCACCTGCAAATTGGAGTCGACTGCTTGTCCCCCATGCGTTTGCGCGACCCGACATCATGCTTTCAACATCGCCCATGATGACCGACCATTTCAGCGCCTGTTTCCGGATAACACAAAAGAAATGTTTTGAAGCCATGTATCCGAGACTGGCATTGCATACAAACACAGAGCTGGAGATGCAGGCCCTCCAGTTTGGCCAATATGATGAAATAAAAGAAAAAATGGGTCGGTTTGGAAATCGTTGGATTTACATGCCCACTTGGCGAGATGATCAATCAAAAAACATATCCACAGCGCTGCCGGACCTCAAAGCGCTCAATGAGTCGCTGAAACACAGCAACAGCTTGCTGTTCATCAAAGCGCACCCCAATGAAAAATTGTGCGAGCACCCGGGCGAAAGCAATATTGTTTTCTGGGATGTTGAAAATGACATTTATCCTTTGCTCCACGAATTCGATGGACTCATCACAGACTACTCCTCGATACTCTATGATTTCCTTGCGATAGATAAGAAAAAAATCATACTCTATAACTATGATTATGAGGACTACATAAACAACTCAAGGGACTTTTCCTACCCTTACAGTGACAACACCACAGGCTCTTGGGTCAGAAGTTTTCAAGAACTATGCGAACATCTCAAACGCCCCTCATTGCTCACTGAGTTCAACCCATCAATTCGTGAGAAATTTTGGGCACACCAGGAGCGAGGCCCTGAACAAATTCACGCAAACATTCTTAGCCACCTCTGAAAAAGCTGTCATCGCGCCAGAATGTCGTCAGAGACTATTCCTCATCAATAATGCACGGCACCAGCAAACTGGCTGTTGGTTATAAAAATTGAGCGAGTAGGCGTCGAGCCATTCTCTAGCGCCCATTCACGGACCTCCCCATTGCCAGCACAGCCAATGCACCCATGAAGCCATCTCAATCATGAAAATTTCAGTTGTAATCCCCCTTTACAACAAACGACAACATATCAGACGTTGCATTGATTCTGTTAAACAGCAAACAGTACCACCGCATGAAGTCATCGTCGTGGACGATGGATCCACAGACGGCAGTGCAGAAGAACTGACTGATTACCAAGACACCGTCAAAGTTATCTGTCAGAAGAATAGCGGCGAGTCAGCGGCACGCAACACCGGAATTTCAGCTGCCACAGGTGAACTCATTGCGTTTCTTGATGCTGACGACTCTTGGAAGCCATGGTTTCTGGAGAAAATCTGCCGCCTGGTAAAGCAGCACCCGAACGGAGGCATCTACGCACTTTCATACGAGTTCGTCACTCCTAATTCGTCCAGAAATGCGCAGTTGGCTGGCATTACCAGCGCACCGTGGTGTGGCGAGATCAATTACTTTCACGCAGCTGCATTTGGCGATCCACCAGTAACCTCTTCTACTGCCGTGGTGCGAAAATCAGTCTTTGAAAGTACGGGCGTTTTCCCCGTGGGTAAACGCATGGGACCAGACGGCGACATGTGGGGCCGAATTGCACTTGATTATCCGATCATCTTGGATGCAACGGTTGGCGCAACATACTATCTCGATGCCAGCAATCGAGTCTCTTTCAGTTTTAAAAAGACAGACGACCATCCATTCATTGAAACCTTTGGCGCGTTGAACCTGTCCACATTGAGTAGCGATAAGGCCAATGATCTCAAAATTTACATTCTCCGATTGAAGCTCAATGACGCCCGAAGGTGCGTCATCAATGGCGAGTTTGAGAAGGCAAGAGCCATATGCAAAGGCGAAAACTATCGACCTTTCCTTTATAGGAGGTTAGCGTGGTCAACACATATAAATCTAATTACCCGCGCACTGTACAAACTCAAACTATTACTCTCAACCCTAAATGACTAGGCTCAGCCCACACCACCCCAAGGGCTCATCAAAACGGATTACACTCCAAAACCGATGAAGCTGAAGAACCAACTGGTAGTCTACCTTCTGCTTTTAGGCTTTACCACGAACACGTTGGCCGTTTTCTTTTTCGGATCAACCACGTACAACAAAATATCCATAATCTTGTTCGCAATACTCTCCTATCAACTAGTTGTGAAGCGAGGGACAAGCACACTACAACGCTTCACGGGCATCGGTTTTGCGATCCTATTCTTCTTCAACTCATGTAAGAATGGATTCCACATAACTAACCTCTATGATATTGCTCAAATAGGAAGCACAGCACTTTTCATATACACTCTGGCAAGCAATCCACAAAAAATCACAAACAAGAGTTTTGTACTCATAACGTTCATTATTGCATTTGCGCTGTATTCGCCGGTATTCTTCGGGATTGATAGGGGGCAAAATATTTCAACTCCAAGCATGGAGGCAGATGATATAGAGAGCGCAAGAAGATACTATTCTGGATTGTTTGAGACGCCCCAAGTAGTAGCCTATGTTTTCTTTTACTTATGCATAGCTGCATATTGCTTATTTAAAAAACGTCGATTCTCGATAAGTACAACGCCTTGGCAAATAATATTTGCGTTATCTTCATTTGTGGTTATATTTTCTGGCTCAAGGGCGCCAATATATGGGTTGATAATCTCTATATGTCTTTACGCATTTTTGCTATCTGGCAAAAAGCTATCCTACGGACTGCTTGCCGCCTCAATCTTGTGCGCGCTATACCTTGGCTTCGATATATTATTAAAAATTCTACGCGACACAATCTTATTTCAATATCTAAGTTTCGCGCAAACCGCCACCTCTAACGCCGAGAGACTCTCTCGTGTAATGATATGGTCCATATTTCTGGAGCAAGTCCAAAATTTCACAATGATCGACGTTCTTCTTGGAAGAGGATTTCATGCATCACTAGATACCATAGAAGCAAGCCTAGGCCTTCGAATATGGTTTCACAATGATTTTCTTTCGATTTTTTACTCTTACGGACTCGCAGGATCCGCTTTGTACTTGCTGCCATTCTTCTTTCTGTATCGAAGATATCGAGCAACCATTAGAGCCAATCCATCGGCATTTGTTGCTTTTTTTTCTTTAATATTTTTTGCATTCACAAATGGCCTGTATTATTATTATGCCCCCCTACTTCTGTTGCTCATGGAGTTCGTAATTAAACAAAAAATCAATGCAGTACACCCCGCCACAATCAAGCAAAACAAGGATCGAAGAAAAAAGCGCTATGCATACTTGCAAACATAAGTAGAAAAGGACTGGTCTGCAATACCATGCGAATCCTGCAAATAAATAATCACGAACAGATCGGCGGTGGTTCTGAGCGCGTGTTTCAGTTGACGACCAAGCTTTTGCTAGACAAAGGACACGATGTAGCGAGTATCTCGTGTGGGTCTCACAGCTTTGATGATCGAAAAAGAACAGTTCTGCTGGCCCACAACGGGTACATGAGTGGCAGCCCTCTGGATACGTTACGCAATGTCAGGGAATTTGTTTACCGACCCTCTGCTGCCGAGGCAACACGAGACCTAGTTGAAGATTTCCGGCCTGATCTGGCACACCTGCATATTTTTTATGGGCAGCTCAGCTCATCGGTGTTAAGTGCACTCGCTGAACTGAGAGTCCCATGCGTGATGACTGTTCACGAATATCGGATGCTATGCCCGGTCTCAACGCTGTACACGGAGCGTCAAGGGGTTTGTGAGCGATGCGCGGGGGGCTCAAAGGTTCACGCCCTGCTGGGAAGATGCAACCGAGGAAGCTTGCCCGCAAGCAGTCTGTCGGCACTTGAAGCATGGTTTCGAGACCGATTCTTTCCTTACGGCAAGTTGATTGACCATTTTTTTATGGTTTCGCGCTTTTGTCTTGAAAAGCACGCTCAGTATTCAAGTGACATTGCCAATAAGTCGTCCGTGCTTTACAACTTCGTGAGGGACGCTGATCGCTCTGCACGCCCACATCAAGTTCAATCCAACGCTCCGTTTCTTTACTGTGGTCGCCTGTCCCGAGAGAAGGGTGTGGCGCTGATGTGTGATGCATTCGCACAACGTCCTCAGCTGGAGTTGCGCATCGCAGGTGATGGCCCACTGGCTTTAGAGCTGAAGTCCCGATATGCCATGCACAGGAACATCAAGTTTTTGGGCAAGCTGGATTCAGCCAGACTGAAGACCGAATTGGCAGCTGCCCGATTTTCAATCGCCCCATCTGAGTGGTACGAGAACAATCCCATGGCAATCCTTGAGAGTTTCGCCGCAGGTACGCCGGTTCTGGGCGCTTCCATTGGCGGCATTCCGGAGCTTGTGACACCGAGCAGGACCGGGATGCTCTTTAACCCATCAGATTTGAACTCGCTTTTGAATGCAGTTGATGCGGCGGATCAAATAACCGCCGAACACAGATATGCAATGGGCCAGATGGCCATCGAATTGATTCGCGCAAGGCACAGTGAGTCTGAATATTATGAACAACTTCTCAGTGGCTATCAGCGCGTTTTAACAACAACTTTAGAGAAATGAAGAAATGCAGCGCGTAAGGCTTGCTTTTATTGGTTCAGCAGGCATCCCCAACCGTTATGGCGGATTTGAGTCTTTTCTGGAGCATTGCGCGCCTGTGATTGCATCTTTTGGTCATCAGGTCATCGTCACCTGTGATGCGCAGTTGTATCCTGAAAAAACCAAAAGCTACCGAGGTGTGGATAGATTATTCCTGCACATCCCCGCAAATGGTGGCTGGTCAATTCTTCATGACCTGATCGCATTTTTTTGCATTTACTTCAAAAGCACCCATATTGTCGTTCTGGGTGTATCTGGCGGCATCTGGTTTCCATTGTTCCTATTAATGTGTCGGCTTGGTGGTAAGCGACTTGGGGTCAATGTCGACGGCGTAGAGTGGAGACGCAGCAAGTTCAGCCCATTTAAAAAATGCATCCTGAGGTTGTTTGATTCCCTTGCGCAGCGTTTCTCTGATCTTGTGGTTTACGATAACGCAGGTTTGGTTGATTATGTATTGCCTGTTGCACGTATACGCTCTGTTGAGATTGGGTATTCTGGGAACCATGTACTGCGTTTGCCTGGAGTTGCAAAAAAGGTTTCAACTGCATTAACAGTTTGTCGCATAGAACCAGAAAACAACCTAGACCTCCTGATAGAGGGCGCTCTGCAATCCGACCTAAGGTGTTACACGATCGTCGGAAATTGGAACAATAGCCAGTATGGCAAAACTCTTAAAGCCCGTTACTCGGGTGAAAGTCGTTTGCAATTGCTGGATCCTATTTATGACCCAAACAGCCTGGCAGAGCTCCGTGAGGGCTGCGCCATTTACTTGCATGGCCACAGTGTAGGTGGCACCAATCCATCATTGGTGGAGATGCTTTATTACGATTGCGCGGTGCTTTGTTTTGACATTAATTACAACCGCGCTACAGCTGGGCAGGGGGCAAGTTATTTCGAAGACGTTAATTCTTTGGCTATGGTCGTCAATGCCGCGATAGCGGGGCATTCTGGTGGTGATGTCGCAGCACGTTCAAGTTTGAGGGTGAAATACACAAGCAGTGCAATTGCAAATGCGTACCTGACGGCGCTGCTAAGATGTAAACCTTAGCGCTAATGAAGGTTAGGGGCTGTGGTTCGGCCGTTGGTCTTTCCGGTTCAAAAAAGGAGTCATCGAGACTCCTTTTTTCGTTTGTGGCCAGTCAATGCGATGACGCTTGTGCAGGTTTGACGGCTTTTTTTCGGAACTATGTCATGTTCTTTTTTTCAAAACTGATGTCCGCCATCACCCAGCCCCTGTTTTGGCTGGCGCTGTGGTGGGCTGTGGCCTTGCTGATGCTCAGCCGCTGGCAGCGTGCTGCGGTGGGCATGCTTTGGCTGGGGCTTGGGGTGTTGGGGCTGTTGGGTTTTGAGGCGATGCCCAATGCGCTGCTGCGCTCGCTGGAAAACCGATACCCGGTGCCGAGTGCCGCGTCCGTCAGTCGGCATGTGGGTGTGGTGGTGTTGGGCGGGGCCATTCAGCATCCGGGCAGTTACCAGGCGCATGCGCAGGTGCCTTTGGGCGAGTCTGCCGAGCGCATGACGGTGCCGGTGGGCATGATGCGTCAGCACCCGAACTTGGCCTTGGTGTTTTCGGGGGGCGAGGGGCGTTTGCTGGCCACGGGTGTGCCAGAGGCCGATTTGGCCAAGGTCTTTTACCAAGAGCAGGGCGTGGACATGAGCCGTGTCACGCTGGAGGGCGGCTCACGCACCACCCGAGAAAACGCCCGCCAGGTGGCCGCTTTGCTGGGGCCGCGCTGCCAAGAGCCTTGGTTGTTGGTGACATCGGCTTGGCACATGCCACGGGCCATGGCCGAGTTTGAGTCAGTGGGTTGCCGCGTGACGGCGTATCCGGTGGATTTCAGGACGGGCGATGCGACACCGCTGACCGAGTATTCGATGGCCCAAAGTCTGCTGCGGTGGCAGACGGCGCTGCACGAGTGGCTGGGTTTTGCGGTCTATGGCTGGACGCGCTGAGGGGGCTGGGCACTGGGTTGCCACGCTCCGCTCGCAATGACGGGGTGGGGTGCAATGTCGGGGTGGGTGGGGCCCAATGTCGGGGCCTGCGGGCTCTTTGGTCGTTTTTTTGGGGTGTTTTGTCAATCGGAGGACAACTATCGTGACAGAGGGGGGTATTGAAAGAAGTCCTATAATGTTTCTTAATAGAAAACAATCGTTTTTTAATTGGAAACATTTTGTCCGTCTCTGAGTTGTTATTTCCCAATCAGTACCGCCGAAAAGTTTTGGCTTTGTTGATGCTGAATCCTCAAAGGTGGCTTCACCTGAGGGAGTTGGCTCGGCTGACAGGTGCTTCGCCAGGTACTTTGAAAAAAGAGTTGGATGCTTTGACATCTGTGGGGCTGCTCAAGCTCCAAAAAGTGGGTAATCAAACACAGTTCAGTGCCAACACGGAGCATCCGGTGTTTCCGGAGTTGTCTGCATTGGTCAGGAAAACAACTGGGCTGCGCGATGTGTTGGCGCTTGCACTGGCGCCTTTAGCCTCTCAAATTGAAGTGGCGTTTGTTTTTGGTTCGATGGCGAAAGCCACTGAAGGGCCGCAAAGCGACGTGGATTTGTTGCTCATCGGTAATGCCACATTCGGACAGGTGGCCAATGCCGTGTATGACGCGCAGTTGGTGTTGGCGCGAGATATCAATCCGAAGGTTATGAGCCGTGTGGAGTGGTCAGAAAAGAAGAATGCTCAAAACGTTTTCGTTCAAGAATTGATGGACAAGCCCAAGATTTTCATCGTAGGCTCTGAGCATGAGCTCTGAATCATTGGCCAATCTGGCGCGCATCGGTCTTCTGGACCCTGTGCCGTTTTCGGAAGTGCTGCTGCAAAAGATGTTGCACGTGGCTCAAAGCCGTTTGGAAGATGCCATGCGCCAAGACAACAGCATGGAAACACGCTTTGATTGCGCTTACGCCGCAATTCGAGCAGTGGCAGATGCTGCTTTGCTAAAGCACGGCTACAGAACCTCAACGAGCAAGCCGGGTCATCACCAGACCACACTGCAGTGTCTGGTCCATACGTTGAGCGTTGATCCAACTACGGTTCGAATTTTGGACAGCCTGCGCAAACAGAGAAACTTGACCGACTACGATGGAGAGCTTGTCACAGACAGTCTGTTGAGGGAGTGCATCGAGCAAGCCGGCGTGTTGTTGGGCTTGGCAAAACAGAGGTTGAGCGTTCAGTGAGTGCGCGCATTGCATTTAGCGCGAATTGATCGGGCTGTTTCGGTTTTGCGGGGGCGTCTAAATCGGTGTCATAAATCGGGGGCAGATCCCGATTTTTTTGATGTTCAGGGAGCCTTCGGGCTCCTTGTACGTTTCGGGGGGCGATGGGCGTTTGCTGGCCACGGGTGTGCCAGAGGCCGATTTGGCCAAGGTCTTTTACCAAGAGCAGGGCGTGGACATGGGCCGTGTCACTCTGTAGGGTGGTTCACGCACAACCCGAGAAAACGCCCGCGAGGTGGCCGCTTTGCTGGGGCCGCGCTGCCAAGAGCCTTGGTTGTTGGTGACATCGGCTTGGCACATGCCACGGGCCATGGTCGAGTTTGAGTCAGTGGGTTGCCGCGTGACGGCGTATCCGGTGGAATTCAGGACGGGCGATGCGTCACCGCTGACCGAGTATTCGATGGTCAAAAGTCTGCTGCGGTGGCAGACGGCGCTGCACGAGTGGTTGGGTATGACGGTGTATGGCTGGACGCGTTGAGGGACAATGGATTGCCTCGCTCAGCTTGCAATTTTTGAACGGCTGCGATCCGTCATGAAGCCTACAATCAAAAGGCTTGCTCCATTGCCCGTTTGTGGGGCATTTGTCTTTGATGCGTGCGTCTCTAACTCTGGCCCTCGGGGTGGGATTGGGGTAGCCTGTCTGACCATCTTTTCTAATCCTTGATATGACCATCCTCGTCACAGGCGGTGCCGGCTTCATCGGTGCCAACTTTGTTCTCGACTGGCTTGCTGGCAGCGACGAGCCCGTCGTCAACCTCGACAAGCTCACCTACGCCGGCAACCCCGAGACCCTGGCCAGCCTGCAAGGCGACAAGCGCCACATCTTTGTGCAGGGCGACATTGGCGATGCCGCCTTGGTCACCCGCTTGCTGGCCGAGCACCAACCCCGTGCGGTGCTCAACTTCGCCGCCGAAAGCCATGTGGACCGCTCTATCCATGGGCCGGGTGATTTCATCGAGACCAACATCATGGGCACCTTCCGTTTGTTGGAGTCGGTGCGTGGGTTTTGGATGGGCCTGGCCGATGCGCCCAAGGCCGACTTCCGGTTTTTGCACGTGTCCACCGACGAGGTGTATGGCTCGCTCAGCAAAGACGATCCGGCCTTTGCCGAGACCAACCGCTACGAACCCAACAGCCCCTACAGTGCCAGCAAGGCCGCCAGCGACCACCTGGTGCGCGCATGGCACCACACCTATGGCCTGCCAGTGCTGACCACCAACTGCAGCAACAACTACGGGCCGTTCCACTTCCCCGAGAAGTTGATTCCCCTGATGATCGTCAACGCCTTGGCCGGCAAGCCTTTGCCTGTGTATGGCGACGGCATGCAGATCCGTGACTGGCTCTACGTCAAAGACCATTGCAGCGCCATCCGCACCGTGCTCAAGGGCGGTCGCTTGGGCGAGACCTACAACGTGGGCGGCTGGAACGAAAAACCCAACATCGAGATCGTGCAAACCGTGTGCAAGCTGCTGGATGAGCTGCGCCCCAAGGCCGACGGCAGCAGCTACGCCAGCCAGATCACCTATGTGACCGACCGCCCAGGCCACGACCGCCGCTATGCGATCGACGCCCGCAAACTGGAAAAGGAATTGGGCTGGAAACCCGCCGAAACCTTTGACACCGGCATCCGCAAAACGGTGGCGTGGTACCTGGCCAACCCCGAGTGGGTGGCCCATGTGCAAAGCGGCGCTTACCGCGATTGGGTGCAAAAGCAATACGCAGGAGACGCCCAATGAGCAACCGCAAAGGCATCATCCTCGCCGGAGGCTCCGGCACGCGCTTGTACCCCGTCACCCAAGCCGTGAGCAAACAGCTCATGCCGGTGTACGACAAGCCCATGGTCTATTACCCCCTGACCACGCTCATGCTGGCCGGCATCAAAGACGTGTTGCTCATCAGCACCCCACAAGACACCCCCCGCTTTACCGAACTGCTGGGCGACGGCAGCCAATGGGGCATGAACATCCAGTACGCCGTGCAACCCAGCCCCGATGGCCTGGCGCAAGCCTTCATCAT
>JACCDH010942721.1_pt1 | contig 50551 bp, 41 predicted proteins | sample 7442481 | NCBI WGS metagenome assembly JACCDH01 (sample SAMN15323433, study PRJNA562643) | freshwater metagenome | isolation source: river surface water | place: USA:Blue River Watershed | collected 2017-08-15
CCGCACCTGAATGGCGCGGCGCATGAGTTCGTTTGGATGACGGGACATGCGATACACTCAGAAAAAAAACAACTAGGTAATACAATCACGCGCACAAATCACACTGCAATTCGATGCACGACGTTGCAATATTTAAGTGCAAACAATGGGGGGATGCGACATTGTCCAAATCGAAAATTATGCGAAAAAGAGATGGTCCGGCGGCCGCACGTTAAAACCAGCCGTTCCACTCCAATTGTTTGTCGTGGGGACTGGACATCACGGGAGGGGCCAGAGGGACAACGAGGGTGCTGGCGTCGCTGACATAGCGCATGTATCCTTGCGCCTCTCCGTAGATTTGGTGTGCACAGTAGTCGACGACCAATTGGTTGAGTTCGGCAATTTGGGTGCGCACGGGCGTTGGCGCATTCTTGGCGTACTGAAGGAAGATGCTGCGCATCACGACTTTCAAGGTGTCGCAGTCCTGTTCGCCGACGATGTACTGTTTGTTGGAACGCGTGTACACCCCTGCGCGGATTCCATTTTGGATGATTTGGATGTTTTCGCGCGAAAAATACGCATTGGAGAGTGGGGTGTTTTCCCAAATGCCCTCCGTGGCGTTGCGAAGGGTGGTGCATTGCCGCGCAGGAATTGGATCGTACATGCGGAACAGCGCCGATGTGTCAGGGGACTTGATGTCCACTCGACCATTGTAGACTGTCGAAGAAGACGCAGTGGAAGATGAGGCGGTAGAAGACGCGGAATGCAGCATGGGGAGGGGCGGGGGGAGGAGAAGAAAACGGGGAGTGAAAAAGAGAACAGACAAAGACGGAGGATGGCGAGAAGCAATGTGCGCACACTATACATGGCGACTCAGAAAAAAAAAGAAATTATCTGTGCGCAATGTAACTCATCCCCCCCCGCAAGCGCGTGTTCGTCTGTTTTTATTCTTGCATCAGTTGGTTGGTTTGTTTGTCTCCCTCAAATCATGGACTTGGCATCCGTCACCAAAATCGCGCTGTATGCGGCAATCATCGTACTGATCGTGGTCATGGGGTTCTTGGGAGTGTCGCTGCGCAATGCCAAAGATGTAGAGGTGGAGCGCGTGTACGCGGATTGCCCCGACTACTGGAAGATCGATGCCTCCGGCAACTGCGCCGCGCAAGCAGATCCAACCAAGGCGCGATCGTACCTGAACACGGGAACCCTAGATGCCGGCGAATTCATCAAATCCTTTCAGGACGAAGTGTTCAAAGGCAGCAACGGACTGTGTCAAAAACGCAAGTGGGCCTTGGCCAGCGAAGTGCAATGGGATGGATTAACGTACGGCAGCACCCTCAAATGCTAATTGGTGTCACTTTTACCACCATCACTCCCACCACCACTCCCACCATGGAAGAGACGGCAGCAGCAGATACCAGCAACAGAAGGAGATATAGATACATACCTCGAAACCTACTGCAACCACCGCAACCACGGTAGTCGCAGTGCACACCCATACACTACAATACTACAACACTCAACACACACGCTCGCGCGGAACACACATTGCCACGAAAATCCGAAAATCCGAAAACGACGACAATGACGGCGACGCTGATGATGGATTTGAACAGTTGGTTGGAACGTGAAGATCAAGTGCGCGAGTTGAGCGAATGTTTGCGGCGCTTCGAACAAGACAAACACAATCAGATGGCGAAGAAGGGTATCTACGTGTACGGCAGTCCCGGCACGGGCAAGACGGTCTTCGTCAAGCAGTTGTTGCAGACCTTGCAGTATGATGTGATCAGTTACGACGCTGGCGATGTACGCAACGCGAGTGTCATGGAAGACATCACGAAACATTCCATGTCCGACGTGAACGTGATGAGTCTCTTCGAGCGCAAGGTGCGGCGCATCGCGATTTTGATGGACGAAATGGACGGCATGAACAATGGCGACAAAGGCGGGATGAGTGCGCTGATCAAACTCATCCGGCCGAAGAAGACGAAGAAGCAAAAGGAGCAGGCGTCCATTTCGGTGCCAGTGATTTGCATCGCGAGTTACAAGAGCGACAAGAAGATCAAAGAATTGATGAAGGTGTGTCATGTCGTCGAATTGTTGCCGCCGACATTGCCGCAGATGCAGCGCTTGGTGGCGCACGCGATGCCCACCTTGTCCGAGTCGTGTCGCGACTCCATGGCACGCTTCATGCAGGGGGACTTGCGCAAATTCTTCGACTGGAAGCGCATCCACGATGCACATCCGTCCTTTTTGTCCGACCCCGCCCTGCACCGCATCTTGCAGACCAAGTGCTACAACGACGATACCAAACAGGTGACCCACCGCTTGTTGCAACAATCCCACCCCATCGACTTGCACAGTCGCATCTTGAACGACACCGATCGCACCTCCGTGGGATTGTTGTGGCACGAAAATGTGGTGGATCGCATCGATGCGGTGTTTTCGCGCGACAAACTGGGAGCCATTCGCGCCTACCGACAACAACTGGACAACATCTGTTTCGCCGATTACATCGACCGCATCACCTTCCAAAAACAGATTTGGCAGTTCAATGAACTCAGCTCCCTCATGAAAACCTTCCGCAACCACACCCTCTTCCATCAACTGAAACCGCCATCGCATTCACCATCCTGCAACAGCACCATCTTCCCGTCCGCGTCGCCATCACCACTTGCGCCAACCATCCCCTGTGGCAGCAAGCGCACGCGTCGCGCCGCTGTCGATGGACGACCCTCTTCTTCATCTCTCTCGTCTTCTTGCGCTACCAAGACTGCTGCTAGTGCTGGCGCCGAAGTCACCGCGTTGCAGCATTCATCCTGGGACGCAGCGACCTCGAAAGATCGGGAGGTGGTGGAGGCGCAGGTGCGTTTTACAAAGGTGTTGACCAAATACTCGACAGAGTACAACAACCATCTGTTTTTGCAGCGGTTGTGTCAGAAGATGGGGCGCGACAAGAAGGATTTGATTGCCTACTTCGGCATGTTGCGACATCAACCAGGCGACATCCCATTCGCAGAATTGGAAAACATGGAGGTCAGCAAACTGGACGTGCAGCGCATTTTCCGATACATCGAAAAATACTTGACCCCCCACGCATCGGGGTTGACATTGACGGAGGCGTGTGTCGACGTGCTGGACGTGACGGACGATGGTAGCGCGGACAGCGACATGTGATCCATGTGGCAACAATTGAACCAAACGAAGAAACAAGGAAACAACGCAATGTTGCTCGAAGAGTGGTGCGCGACTTTTTTTAACCAGCTTACAACGTTCGATACACGTACATTCACACACACACACACACACACACACGCACGGTACCTACAAACTACACCTTTACACATACACACATACACGCATTCCTTCCTGTTTGTTTGTTTCCTTGCACGTGTTCATGGTTGGTCCAGATGCGCGCGAAATTGGTCTTCGTGGATTTGTTTCAGAACCGTGCGATCGAATTTGGAAGCGTGCCACCGATCCCAATCTTCTCCCAACCCTTCGCGCGTGATCAACTCGTAAAATCGGCGGGTGCTTTCAGCGCGCAATGCTCGGTATTCGCGCACTTCGCACTTGTTCTGAAAGACTTCGCCGGCCGCCATCCCGACAGCTATGGAGAAACCTGCGCCCGCGGCAACCACCGACGCAATCCGGGGAATGTGAAAGCACTTAAGGAAGGCAAGCATGCTGCGCGCGAAACTAAACCAAAACATTATGATTGCATGATGCGCGAATGGAACTTGGACATGCAACCACAACCGATGGTGGAGTGTGGCAACTTGCGAGCGTGTTGGCCGCGGAACAACAATCGGTTTTCGTAAAAATCTTCGAAGAGCACACATTGGTTTCGAAGCCGACGTTCTTCTTCGTCCACATCCCGTCGCGCCTGTTCAATCCACGGTGCCGTGGCGGCAGCGGTGCAACATCCCACGAGCAGCATCCATCCCGCTGGCGCCAACAAAAACGTTCCGCGACTCATCCAGCGCACCACTGGATCGGTTGCAGGTCCCATGATCGGTGTTGACAATTCAGTGAAAACAAACAAACAAAAAAAAGACGATTTGGAATAAAAGTATGCTGCGAGTGGTGGTGTCGTCGTCGCCGCCGCCGCCGCTTTCGGAGGCCTTACAGAGGCCCCAACCAGTTGGGTCGAATTCTTTTTTTTACCGCAGCAATGGGCTGCGACTGTGATGAACCTGGTGTGGCGGAGGGAGGAGAAGATGCATCGATGCGCACTGTCTGCGATGTTGACAAATAGTGTCTGCGCCACTTGCGTGTACTGTCATCATACACATCTTCGTAGGAACCATGACGCGCCTTTGATGTTGCCTTGGCGTGGGTCACTTGTTTGATACATGTAGTAGTAGCAGTGTTATTGTCGCGCATGACAACGATGATTGTAATCCTGCAAAAGGGGAAATGTAAATGTAAAATTATGCGAATCGACTGAAAAAGTTTCTGTGCAGAAAGAATAACACCAACTTCATTCTCACGACATACCCACCACCTCTTTTTTTTTCGTGTTTGTTTTTTTTGTCAGTAATTGTAGATTTGCCTGATTGCCTAATTGCCTGCCTGCGATGAAGACGGACAACGTGCTTGGAGCCGACGGACGGATTCACTTGACCAACGCGAATGCGCGCGATGTGGTGGAATTATATGTGCTGGACAAGGACTCTTTCCGCAAGATGTTTGGCGGCGACCATCCCATTGGAAAGTGGGATGTGTCGGCGGTGACGGATATGGCGGGTCTCTTTCGGGGATTGGATAGCTTCAATGAACCGCTCGAACAGTGGGACGTGTCCAACGTGACCGACATGAGCTCCATGTTTGCAGGTTGCGAAACATTCAACCAATCCCTGAATGGATGGAATGTGTCCAACGTGCGCGCCATGGACAGCATGTTTGCCGGATGCGTCAACTTCAAAAAGCCTCTGGACCGCTGGGACGTGTCGCGCGTGGAAACCATGGACAACATGTTTTCGCAGTGCTGTATGCACAGCGTGCATCCATCTGTGCTCAATTGGAAATTGCCTGCCCTGAAATCGGCGGACCATGTGTATGGATCCAACGTCTCCAAACTGATGCGCGACAGCGAGGATTACGTGCGCCGCGTATTGGAGGAAAATCGTCAGCGGCGAAGAGCAAATGGCGCCACCACCTCCGTGCAAGGCGGACGTCGTTCTCGTCGACGCACGAAGCGCACCCGACGATATGCATGCAAGAATTCCAGCAGGCATCGCAGTCGATGTGGTCACCGACGCGGAACAGGAAGAGGACGAGGAAGAGGAAGAACCGCAACCAGGCGAACAATGCGTCGATGAAGATGTGACATATTTTGCCGAATTGGGAGGGAAAATGTACAATGCACGACGACAGGTGAGTTTCCCATGATTCACATGCGACAATGCCGGCGAAGATATTCTCGTCGGCATCGTCTTTTTTTTTCTCGAAGTGCGCATGGTTCGTGCAGAATGACAATAGGTGTGTAGGTCTGAACACGGCGCCTGTCTATCGTCGATGTTTGCGAGTGTGACGGCGTCGTCTGCTTCCGCCGCCAACTTTGTTGGTGTACGAAGAAGAGGAAAACGATGCGGATGGATTGGAGTGGAACAAGGTTGAGTACGAGGATGGGGTAGAAGAGGATGATGACGATGTGAGCGCGCTGCTGTTCGTGCCCGAAACGGAAGACACTGCGCGCGATGCACGTTCTTTCAATGTGTTCCAGCCAGAGGCAATCGAGTCCAAAATGCCTCCACCACGTTGTGTGCGGCGATGATGGCGAAGGCGGCGACGGTGACTGCGGTTGTGGCGGCGGCGAACTGGCATGGTGAAATGGTGCTGTGGGGGGGGGCAATGAGGTGGCTGTGGTGTTGGTGTTCCGAGAGATTAAAAAAAACAGAATGGGCATCGGCGGACTGAACGCACAGCAAACCTAGGAGCCTAGGAGCCTAGGACGCAGGCGCGTTCAGAAATTTGCGGAAAGAATACCAAGCAAACAGTGCGCCAAGCATCTGCACGGCGACCAAGGGGATGACGTCGTTGCGGGAAACGCGGCCCAGATTGTAGTTGGCAACCACCAACGCGGGATTGAACATGCCGCCGGAAATGGGTCCGCCGAGCAACATCGCGATGGCTAAAGCCGCGCCTGTCGCAATCCAGTGGCGCGTGGACAGAAACACAAAGGCGAGAAACGCCGTGCCGAGAAATTCCACCCAGTACTTGTTCATCGTTGGTTGTTTCCAAGTTTGTGTGTTGGTTGGTTGCTCAGTTGCTTCGTTGATCTTCCATCTGCTTTTTTTTTGTTGTTGCGCAAAGTCCAATGTGCAAAGTCAGATGCACTGGGAAGGTCATCTCACTCAGTATGTGGACCGCGGGATACTTCCCCACCCGCAGCCACCCAAGGTAGACAAGTGCACATTCTCCACGGCCCCCTTCTTGCGTGGCGCAACACATCCCCCGGAGCGTGCACGGCGCAACATTCGTCGACTGTCGGAAGGAGTGTAACTTTTGCTGCCGAGGAACGCCTCCGTGGGAAGACCGACTTTGTACGACGATTTGCCTACCGCGACACTCTTCAGTCGCTCCAATCGCTGCGACGAATCTACGGGAGGGATGTAGTTGGTGTGCGTGGACACCGGCCATCGCCTTTGCGACGAGGTCAAGGTGTACGATTGCAATGGAGCGGCGCGGGCTGCGGCAATGGCACGCTGGCGATCCGCGTCGGTGACCGAGGTGCGCAAATACACGTGGCGTGGAAGCACCTGCATGTCCGCCGCGGGGGGAGATTGCATGGGGTAAAAGGCAGGGGGAGTGGGGCGGACACCGCGCAACCATCCATCTCGGTGATACGGAATGTGACACGGACTTTGGTCCGTGCTGAGGGGAGCAGTGATGGTGGTCGTGACATTGCCACTGTAACCAACGGAGCCGAGGTGACTGGCGACGGCATACGGAGTGGCAGTCGACATGGATAAAAACAGAAGAAGACGGAGAAGAAGACGGAGAAGAAGGAGATGATAACCCCGATGGATGATGAGAGAAGAAGAGAGAAAAAAAACCAAACGGTTCACATGCGTTTGAAGATTGCTGGTTACTGGTTACTGGTTACTGGTTACAAGGAAGAAGGTCGCGGCAAACACAATGACACCGAGACGAAACTACACATTAGACACTATGACGACCACTACACCTACCCTTTTCCACCGCACCCATCCACACTCTGCACGGCGACATGTTTGCGCTTGCGCAGCCCAGCACATCGTTTGGCAAAGTATGCATTCAGTTCCGCTTCGGGCAGCAATTCGGAGAGAACGACGATGCGCACATTGCCAAAGGCCTCCAACACATCTTCGATGCGCACGCCTTGTGGCACAAACTCGCGGATCACCAAGACGCGCTCACTCCATGGGAACCCTTCCTGTGAAGGAATGCGCTTCATTTTGCGCAACAATTGCATGAAATTGCTTCCCGACAAGATTTCGGCAAATTCACACCGCACGATGGGAAGTCGCGCGGTATCTTCGCCCTCTGCGATGCGAAAGGTGTGTTTCATGCGAAATTGTTGGTAGGCATTGCACCACCCCGCAGCATTGGACGCCGACACACAAAACTGGGTTCCGTTCCAGCGGGTCACGTTTGACGTGCCTGCAGGCGTCGGTGTCGAGTCCACGGTGGTTGCAGACGCGGTCACGGAGGCAAAGAAGGATGACGTGGGAGCAGGAGCAGCTGGAGTGGAAGAAGCCGAACTGGAAGCGGATGAAGTGGAAGCGGATGAAGTGGAAACAGGGTTTGATCGATTTTTCGCGCATTCGCACTGCAAGAATTCGCAGTAATCCAATTCCAGGCGCGCATTGTTGCACATGAATTCCGTTTCCCCCAACAACACGTGGGACGTCTTCGTGGTCAATGAAAACAGTTGGCGCAACAACGCCTCCTGCACCTCGTCCCGCAAAAACAACAACGCCATCCAGTCTTCCACCGACACCCACTCCACTTCTTCCTCCTTGTCAGTCGCAACAAGCGCTGCCCCCGCAGCCTTCGTCTTCGCGCATTTTCCGTTCTGATCCATCTCTGCAATGTGTCTCCGTTGTCACCGAGGGCCGTTTTTTCACGCAGCGTCGTTTCACACAACACCACCAAAAGTAAAATTATGCGACAGGGTGAGAGATGGGGGGGGGGATAACAACGGGGGTGCCTCTGTGCGCACATCATCGTTGTCCACGTTTGTCGCATTCCTTGCACACACAGATACATACATACACCGTACACACATACACACACAATACGAAAACAAATCATGATGACCACGTCAACACATTCATGTCAACCTTTTTGTTGGGCGGCATTACAGGCGCTGTTGTTGTTGAGGTTGCAACGGGTGAGCGCTGGCTTGTAACCATTTCGTGCCGTGAAGCCGACATTTTTCCCGCACGGCGGCTTCCACCAACAACACGAGGAGCATCCCTTCGATGATGAGCAATGCACAACAAACAATTTGCGCAGTCTCGATCCAGCGGTTGTGTACCGCACGTTGGGTGTCGCATCGCATGTCGCCGCTCGCCATTTTGTACCAGGTCACATTGTCTCCCACCATCATGGCTCGTGCCTCTTCGTGCGCAACCTCCACAACACAGTACTCTCTGTCAGTCAAGTGGTCGCGCGGTGTGTCGGCGGCAGCGGCAGCGGCAATGACACGCACCACATTGCTGACTCTTCCTGACTCCTTGCGCAACTGGGGCCACGTTTCTTGCGACCAGTGCGCAAGAGGAACATCCACGCGAATGTCGGCAAAATGTGTCGCATTTGACAACGTGGAAGTGCTGTCGACCGTGCGGTTTGTTTCGCGGAGAAGTTTCGCGGCGGGGGTGGTAAGGGTGAAGTTCGACCCCCAGCGTCGATCGGCTGCAGATTGACCGATCCAGGTGATCTGTCCTTGGAAACTGCGATAATTAGGGCAAAAGGAAACCACGTCCGGATTGCATCCATCGATGAAGGGCATCGCGCACAACAATAGAGCACACAATATCATGATTAGGCCAATCTCCCACGTGCTTGTGTCTGTTGCGTTGTTGTCTTCCACGTCAATGTTTTCGAACAGAATCCCTTGCTGTGGTTGTCGTCGTCGATGTTGTGGTCGCTGCATGGCTCAACTGACTGATTTTTTTTTTGTTGTGATCCGTCTTTCCAGTCACGTTGCAAAGTTGGATGGATGTGATTATTTTGTGTGCACATCGGTGCTCACGACAGTCGTTGTGCATACTCGGAGATCCACACACTCCCTTGTGCTTCCAACCACTCCACCGACAAAAACACGTCGTGAATCCACCGGCCGTGGAACAAGGCGCGCACGACCTTTTCGAAATATTGTTTGTTGACGACCATCGTCGTGTGAAACACCAGGGAGGTCTGCACATGTCGCTTGTACAAACGGTACAGGTCGTCGAGCGACACCATCGGCAGCCCAAGGGTGCGCAATCCTCCTCCTCCTCCTCCCTCGTCGGCGTCGAGACGACTCAGCACGGTCTGCAACACTTGCAACACCTCTTCTTCCTTGTGCCAGCGGCGACTGCGCACATGAAACACGTACTTTCCCTCGTACACACCGAGTTTCAATCCGTACTGAATCCAGCGGAAGATATCGATCGTCGTTGCATGCGGCGGACGACTGCTGCCGTCTTGAGGAGAGGGCGGTGGCGACAACAACCCCTGGCGCGCCGCTGCCTGGTGAGCTTGCTGTCGCTTCCATTGGTCGAACAACAACCCAATTTCTTCCAACTCCAATTCCCACATGCTTTGGCGATCGCTGCATTCGATGTCCTTCTGCCAGAACGTCTGGAAGACAATAAAGTCCTGCAGTGTGTCACAGCGCGCATGGTGAAACACTCCCGTGTCTTCCTGCAGAGGAAGGTACTGCGCGATGCGCTGAATGCACGCGCGGCGGCCGCGCATGTCTCCCCATCCGTGACGCGCCAAAAACATGTGCCACAAAAACACCATCTGGCGGACGGTGATGGTGCACTCGGGATCGGCGTCGTGGACTACGTGCATCTCGGTCAAGAATGCCTGGTCCATCGCCCGTTCGGCCGCGCCTTCGCCCAGAAGTGGCGCCACTTCCGACAACCCGTCGTCCAGCCCATCTTTTTCGCACACCCACGCCAAGTATTGCTCTGCGCTGCCGTAGCGGGCCTTGTAGTGCGCCGCCACGCAAAACAAGTCGATGCCGATGCGCGCCAATGTTTCACGCCACACCTTCATGCTGAACAGCTCGTTGAATGCTACCCAGCGGCGCCCCGCCACGGGAATGCGATCGTGACATACCACCGACATGTCCGCCGTGGCATTGCGCACACCCAGCGCAAAGTGCCCCGCGCGATTCAATTCATTGAGAAAGGTGTGTGCACTCTGCGGAAACAACAGATGCGTTTTGATCGTGGAAGTGGTGGTTGCAGTAGCAGCAGTTCCAGTGGCAGCAGCTTTCTTGACCACGTGATCCCCCAGAAAGGTCAAGAAATATTTAGCGTCCGATTTGGTGCGAAAAAAGGTGGGTACCAATGCGCGCAACACGTCTTGGATGGTTTCACTCTCCGGAACACAGGAAAACAGAGATCGCTCGCGAATCTGTTTCAACACATGCACACGACACTTGTACTTCCAGTCGGTCATCCCGTGCGCCTGCGTGATCGTGGTCCGCAACTGATGGATGATGTCGTTCTCGCTGACTCCGCGGAAATGCCCATCGGTGCCGTACAGAAAAAACAATCCACTCGATTTCAAGAAGAAGTACTTGTTGCGGCTCAGAAAGATCTGCACAAAACAGGTCATTTCTTCCGTCATGCGCACGAAGCGCTCTTGTTTTGCCTCCTTCTCTTCTTTTTCCGCGCGCAACGTGGCAGGCAACCACTTGTGGAGGTAGTAGGAGAGACGTTCTCCCATACCCATCTCCGTTGCCCATCGATGCAGCATTGCCACATTCTCCGTGCATTCCACCAGAGACATCGGCGTCGTCACAGATGCTTCCGCGGAGGTTACGATGGCCGAAGTCTGCGCGGCGGCGGTGGTCGTTGTCGTTACTACCGGGTTTGAGTCCCTTGCGGCGACGTTATTGTCTCCATCCACGTCCATCATGATTGATCGAGATTGACTGACTGTTTGTCGAAGAGGAAAAAACAAACCAAACACGCGCAAGCTCGCTCTGCCAAAAAAAAGGACTGTGCATCCCCCTTGCCAAGACGCTTTTATATGTGTGTTGGAAGGCAACACACGGAACAAAAACAACATTTGGTACACGCGTGTAACATTTTAATTCATTAATGGCATTACAAATCAAGTTTCGGTGCGCATATACTGTAATCTGCAAACTCTAAACTGTAAACAACACACAACTACAAATACGCTCATGACAACTGCACGTGTTCAACCAAAAGCGTCCTTGCGCGATGCAGCCAAGATGACGATGACCAATATTCCAACAACTGCGAGCACCGCGGCGGAGATGCAGGCAGTCTGTTTGCACTGTCTCCACCACACCCGATGGTGCAACTCTTTGGCACGGCGGCGAAACATGTCCGACTCTTGCATCAGTTCTTCTGCCGCCACCTCGATCGATTCCAATTTCACCAGATTGTCCAAGGCCGTGCTAACATTGTCGTGCATCACGTTGCGCACCGCGTCCACTTTCTTCTGCACCGCGCTGATAGCATCCACTTCCAACAACTTGTCGTATTTCATGCACAGCGCGTGCAACACTGCCCCAATCTCCGGCGACAGCTCACCGTCACGTTGCACCTGCAATGCGCGCGCCTGATACTTTGCCACAACTTGACGCTGCAATTCCTCTAGACATTGGAGCACGACACGCACAGGATAGAAGTTGTGCGTAATGAGCAGGAAACTCAGTCCATGCTCATTCTGCACTATATTCCACTGGTGTGTGCCGTGCAAAACCGTGTACAATTTTCCGGGAATGTGCAATTGTGCATTGTCTTCCACCAATTGAAGTTTGATGTCGCTCCACTTGTCCGCGAACAGTTGACTACGTCCAGCCACCAGCACAGGCTCTGCACTGGACGTAGTCCATCGAATCACCGCCACATATGCCAGTTCCGGTGAATATTGTGAATGCTCTTGGTCCTTGTTGTCGTTCTTGATGTTTGGCCACATGTTTGATTCTGTTTTTTTTTGTTTCTTTCATGTGTCGACCGAAAGGGAGATTGTTATGTGCGGCGACGGTAACGGCGCAATGTTCTACGGCGTCGGTGGCTGCCGGAGCGATGAGTTTGACGGACACCTCGGCGTGCAACTCTTCTGCTTTTGTTCGCGGCGCCAGGGTTGCGTTTTGCGGGACGCACACTTCTCGGCCTACGCCGGTGAACGTAATGGTGACGGCCACGACCACGACCTCCATGATAGTCCGTGTCGTCTTCGTCGGAAATCAAATCAATCACTTCCCGTGAATTGGTTTCGCGTCCAAGTCTCGTCGGTGGCGCAACCTCTCTCTCGTCGTCGTCGTCGGACATCAAATCAATGACTTCGCGCCGCGCAGGCGGCAACGTTGGTGGACGAACGAGGGAGGGAGCGACAGAAGTGGAAGTGGAAGCCTTCAATGGTTCAAACACATCCACGTCCTCTTCCTCCCTCCGTGGTTCTATAAGACGCGGCTTTTTGGCACTTGTGCTCTCCGCCGCCGCCGTCGTCTGACTGTTGACGCGCTTGTGCGACTGTGCAAAAGGGTTGGTCAGAGGTGGTGGCAGTGGCATTGACGGTTGCTGGACGGCGGCGGTCGTCGTCGATCCCGTGGTGTTTTGGCGGGCTGCATCCATGTCCATCAATCGGCGCTTGATCAAGGATGCATGCGCCAACGGTTTGCCCAAATTCATCGGATCTTCGTTCGTGTCGAAATCGAGGAGGTTCAAGGTCCCGCGTTGGTGCATCTTGTACAATTCGTTCAGTGCATCCTGGCCAAACCGGTCCAACATTTCGTTGTAGACCGGAATGTAAATCTGCAGACGCGCCTGTTCGTAGGAAAGGGGTTCTTTGCCTGGCCCCGCATAGTGACCGACCGTTCGGCTCCTCGCGCGCTTCAGCCCCTTCATCTCCCGGTTGGTGAATTTGGTGAAATCCGTGCCCGGTGGACCAGTCCCCTTCGTGGGTTTGTCCGGCATGAGTTTCAATCCTTGCCAGATACCTTCCACCGAAAAAGATCGCTGGCCGGGCACGAAGGGCACTTCAAACGCAGGTTGTCCGTCGGGAGTGGTGTGCGGATAAAACGGCGACAAGATGCGGAATCGTTCATCGGGCGTGCTGGAGGTCACGTCCACGATCGAATCGTTTGGTCCCAACGTCGGTTTGGACTTGCCTCTTTTCGACCACAATTTGATCGGATGGGGTGCGTGCGCTGGCGCTGACGTTGGTAACGACGCGGACGAGGATGAAGATGAAGACGAAGGTTCCCTGTCCGGAAACATGATCATTGTTCGAAATGCAACAACGGGAAAGGATTCTCCAATGCAAAGTTCGTTGGCGAAAAAAACAAGGATGTTGTTATATTGTTGGAAGAGAAAATTGCGCACATCCTCCTCTTTTCTTTTCTTTTCTTTTCTTTTCTTTTCTTTTCTTTTCTTTTCCAACTTCCGCCGTCCAGGTCGGCAAAATATGTCACAAGGGTGGTCAACGACGACGGCGCAAAAGATGGAGACGATTGCGGTTGCCATGGCAGCGGCGGCGAAGACATCTGGTGTTCCGCAGTGATGGATGTCCGTTGTTCACACAACTGCGACCACGTCGTGTTTGTCTTTGGTGAGCGCGATGGCGACGGCGACTCGTTGCGCCCGAGTTTTTGCCGCTGGTGGTTCGGCGACGTCGCAGCGTGTGGCGCTTTCCACTTTTGCCACCGTACAATTCATCAACTTCATTCAAATCATCGAAGTATTTTTCCACGTCAGCTTGCGGCGCATCCGCACTTTCAAGATATCCGTTTGCTGCGTACTTGCCCTTGACACATCGTTTCAGCAAACGGGTTCGTTCCGCGTACGGAACCCTTGCTCGAAATTCCGCAATGCGCACAGCATCTTCGGTGCCTTCGTCCGCCGTCAAGGGAAGGTTTTCGCCTTCGTACATTTCGCGGATGCAGGTTTGGGCAAAGTTGTTCAAAGTGGTGGGATTGATACCTCCCATTCCTTCGCCAAAGACACGTTGGATTTCCTTGTACAACTTCAACGTGGCTTCATCCGCGACAGTTGTGTCCTCACTGTTGGCCAGGATGGAAATGGGGACACTGACAACCGTCACAATGCGCTCGTACGCACCGCGCACACAACTTTTGGAAGCGGTTCCAGTGTTGTACGCCAGGAACGTTTGTTGAACATATTCGCCGAAGTAGAGGGTTTGGTATTGTTCCGGCAAAGTTAGCACAAAGTCCACCACGCCCTTCATCAGAGGAAAATTCTGCTCGAAAAAGGTGCAGTCGATGCTGGAATCTCTTCCTCCAACCTGGAAGTATCTCAAAATGACTCCTTGAATCCCCTCGTCGGGTGCATTTGGCTCTGTCGAAACCCGTTGAAAATAGCCGCGCAACGCATCACCGATGGCAACAAACACGTCCTCTGGACGAAGTGTTTGGTCGTTCATTGCGTCTCGGATGGGTGGCAATTGTTGCAGAAGCGGAGCAACCTTCGGAATGACTCTCTCCGCATACCTGTGCACTTCGTAGGCAACACCTTGCGGCATCTGCACTTGCCGACGACGTGCTGGTTGCGGTGGCGGTGGTGGCGGTGGTGCATGCGGCGAAATAAGATTGTATGTCATCAGTGGACAAAAGAAGAAGATGGTTTCATAGTCTCCATTGTCGATGATTGTGCGATAGGCTGCGCTCCGTTCGTACCATGGGGAAAAATCTTGTTGCAGTTGTTGACAATTCGAAAACATAAAGTGGAAGGCTGTGACGCTGGACACATCCCAGTTGGTCAGCGGTTGATTGAACGACACGCAGTGCGCAAACATGGTCCACGCATTTTGCAGATTGGACACATTCCAGTTGTCCAATGGTTGATTGAATGCTCTGCATCCGTAAAACATTTTAACCGCCCTGGTCAGGCGTAACAATTGCCAACTGTTCAAGGGTTGATTGAATGACTCACAATCTTGAAACATCTCACCTGCATCCTCCAATCGTCTCACGTTCCAACCGTACAGCGATCCATTGAACGACGTGCACCCTCGAAACATGCCAGTGGCAACTTGCAGGTTGGACATATCCCATCTGGACAGCGATTGATTGAAGGATTCGCACTGACGAAACATTTCTTGCGTGTTGACCAAACTGTACGAATACCAAGTGTTCAGCTGTTGGTTAAATGCAGCACATGATGCAAACATTCTCTGTGCGTTGATCAAATTGCCCATTTCCCACTGGCCCAGTGGTTGATTGAAGGATATGCACCCATCGAACATCCCACTTGCATTTTCCACCAAACGCAATTTCCAGTTTCCAATCGGTTGGTTGAATCCAGAGCAAAATGCGAACATGCGGGTCAGGTTTCTTGCACTGGACATGTCCCATCGACTGATGTCGACAAACTCTTTGATATTGTCGTCGTCAAACAACTCGTTTTTGTGCGCAAACAATTCTGTGAAATCCGTGACATATCTCACATCCCAGTTGCTAAAGACATTCATTGGATTCTCAAACACTTTCCTTGGATCGTTCGAATAAACAACCTTGTTGTACACTTCGTTGACGCGTTTGCGCAATGCCCGTTCATCGCGAATCAAAATCTGCGACGACGACGACGACGACGACGACGACGTCAAAGTGTCCCATTCTCCATACAATTTTCCATTCATCTTTGCGCTGCAAATGTGGTGGGTGAATGGTCGTGTTCTACCGGGAGAAAAAAGTGTGGTTTCTTCTCCACAGCGGCAAAATATGTCACAATGTATCGTGAACCACGCAGTGCGAAAATGCGTGTGGCAACAGCGATGTTAGCATTAAGTCCTTCACAACAAATCTTTTCCAACACATTTTTTTCTCCACTCCCCAGTCCACTTCACACATCACCCATTCCCCCTGCACTGCAAAATATGTCACAACATCCAAACGAATGCGCCAGACGAGCCTTGCAACAACATTGGCTCGCCCAGCGTTGTGTGCACGCTGCGCAGCTATTTGAACAAGTGTGGTTGTTTACGGCTTTGGAGTCGGCAGATTGTTTTTTTCCATCGAATGTGTTGGTATGCTTTCACGATAAACCAGTGAAACTGCGTCATTTTCGGTGGGGTGCGCCGGAAGAATGGGATACGTCGCAGGTGACCAATATGCAAAATGCGTTTTGCGATTGGAGCAACAGTGCGATCGGGTCCAGAATCAAGTCTGGTGTGCCAGACGTGCAACATTGGAACACGTACAATGTCGTGAACATGAAATTCCTCTTTGCCCGCAATCAACATTTCAACGTTCCGCTTCACCGATGGAATGTGTCCAAGGTGAAGAACATGGTGGGAATGTTCGACAGTTGCCATTGTTTCAATCAACCCCTGAACGACTGGAATGTTTCCAACGTGGTGCATGCCGACAACATGTTCCGGATGTGCGACTCGTTCAATCAACCTTTGGATCGATGGAACACGCATTCCTTCAGATCCACAACGTTCATGTTTTCCGACTGTCCGATATTCAATCAACCCTTGGAACAATGGAATATGCACCGAGTGGAGCGTGCCAACGGCATGTTTCGAAGTTGTGCAAACTTCAATCAGCCGCTGAATGGGTGGAAACTTTTTGCGCACACGCAATCATCTGAGTGCGATTTCATGTTTCAACATTGCAGGAAGTTCAACCAACCACTGGACACGTGGTGCATGTCGCATGTGCAAGATTTCACAGCGATGTTTGACGGGTGCTACGAGTTCAACCAACCGTTGAACGCGTGGACCATGCACAGTGCGCGCGAAACCCGATACATGTTTCGCGACTGTTGGATATTCAACCAGTCTCTGGAAAATTGGATGGCAGCACCTGCGCAGGAACTCATTGATGGTTGCAACATGTTTCACGGATGTTGGTCGCTGGTTGATCCGTTTCGCGCGCAATGGCAACCGTTGCGCACGTGTTTTCGCAAAACCGACTGCATGTTTGGCGACTGTCCGAATCTGAACCTGGATGCATTGGCCACTCTGTGCGACTCCGAGCATCACCTTCGTCTCACGACCAAGTTAGAACCGTACAGGAACGATGCGGCATTTGCTTTGAAGCCATGGAAGCATCCTTCAAGGGAAAGACGCGGGAGACATGTCACCGCCATAGACGCCGCCACCTCCACGCATTGAGCGAGAGCGAGAGCGAGAACGAGAACGAGCGGAAGAACGACGAGTGCCACGATCCACGCGCACTGCGCCAAAGTGACCCTTTTTGGTGAGGAAGCCGGCTTTCACCAAACGACGTTCACGCTTGGCGGTGGCGTGTTTGCGGCGCGAAACGATGCGACCGTGTTTGTTTTTCATCAAATCCTTGCGGGTCAATCCGCCGGAAGTGTGTTTGGCAGTTCCATGCCAGACTTGTGCGCGAGAGCCAACAGCGGGAATGCGTGTCATAGTCGACCGTGTGAACGTGATGATGGAAGGGAAACTGTGTCGCGAAGAAGGGAGTGGAAGAGAAGATAGTTTGCGACGAGAAAATAAAACACGTGAGGCGGCGGCTGCCACTTCCACGCACCACTTCAAAAGTTCGTGGGAGGTCGCCCACTTCCACCTGGCATGCCTGGCGTCCGTCCAAACGCATCCACGTGAAGCGGCACGCCTAAATAGAACGAACCAAAATGAATGTTGCCGCCATGGTACACTGTCTGCAATTGTTGAGCCACGCGCATGTTGCGAGATGTGCGCGCGGCAACAGTGTTGCTGGTGTCGTCCAGGTGCGCCTTGTCCACTTTGTCGTGTTGACACGCGCATCCGTTCAGGGGTGCACGCAACGACGCATAGTGCAGCATGCGACGCACGTTGGCTTTCTTGCCTGGGGTCATCAACAATCGCGACATTCACTGCTCTGGTTTGTCCGTCCTTTCCTGAAAAAAACGGGGGGTGCAAAGCTTGGTATTGTGGGCAGCGGCGCGATGAATGGGGAGGGGGGAGTGGTGGTTTGTTGGCGGCTGCTGATATGCATCGCCCGAAGAAAATATAAAACAACGACGCGCAACCATCACCACTGCTGCCTTACCTTTTGTTTGGACTCTCCCCCCCCCCTTTCCCAATCCTCATCCATGGCACGTCGGCATTCGCACACTGAGGAAGAGCACCATTTCCATCACCGCGTGCGCATCAATCGTGCCTTTCATGATCCATTGCAGTTGTCGCGATGTACCTTCCATTCTATCTCCCACTGCTGGAGTTTTCACGTGTCGTCCTCGCGGGGAGTCGGCTATTACGATGTGTGGTTGTGTTCTCCGGGGGCGGACAGAGCCAGTCGGTGCTCGTGCCCCGACTTTGTGCGTCGCCGAAAACCGTGCAAACACCTGCTCTGTGTGTTGCTGCGCATTCTGAAGCTGAAAAACCGCGAGTTTGCCTCCGTCGATGAAATTGGCGAAGAATACCCAGCCATTGCCGTTGCACTTGGCACCTTGTTTGGACTCCCGGACGCCGCGGCCACCGAAGCCACCGAAGCCACCGAAGCCGCGGCCACCGAAGCCACCGTCGAAGCTATGCCGCCAGAAGACATGGGAAAAGTGATCGGAAGTTCTGAAGTGGGAGATGCGGCGGCGGCGCAGGAATCGAAAGCCGGAGAAGAGTCGGTCGTGGTTGCAACCCTTTCGCCTCCGACGCCCGCAGAAGAGGAAACTTGTCTTATTTGTCTGCTGGACTTTGCGCCGCCACCGATTGTCGCTGGATGCACCACCTCTCCGGACGCACATTTGTACACGCGTTGCAACAGTATCTGCAGCCGATGGCTGGGTCACCAAGAGTGTCTGTCCACATGGTTCGCGCGTTCCAACAAATGTCCTCTCTGCAAGGGCAATCAGCAGCGACAACTTGGTCATGTGCGCATTGAATTATCAAGCAATCGTTACTCGTCCGCACCGAGTTTGACCGTGGACCAATTGCAAGCGAACGATACGACCACTGCCATCGACGATGCACTCTTCTTTTCCATCGAAGAAGATTAGTTACGTCGCACCTGCACACGAACACTCACACCCACTCAAACACCGGTGCAACACAATTCATTGCCCATTCTCTCATTCTCTTTTTGTTTGTTTGTCTGTTAATTTTTTCCTGCACGTGTAATCGGTTGAAATCAAAAACAAACCAAACGCAACCAACATGTCACTTTCTTCTTCCTCTGCATCTTCTTCTTCTTCGTCCGCGCCGGTCGAGGCAGTAGCGTCAGACGCCCTGTTTTTCGACGTGCAACAAAAAACGGACAAGCAACACATTCTGGACAATCCGGACACTTACATTGGGTCGGTGGACAAAATCGATGCCGACGTCTGGGTGTTGAATAGCGCGAAGGATGGCATCGAAGCGCGCACCATCTCGTACGTGCCGGGGTTGTTCAAACTGTTCGACGAGGGCATCGTGAACTGCCGCGACCACGTGGTGCGCATGGAACAACTCTTGTTGGCCAAGGTGGAGAACGCCGTGCCGGTGCGCCGCATCGAGGTGGACATCGACCCGTCGGATGGCACGGTCACCATGACCAACGACGGCAATGGCATCGACGTCGTCCAGAAAGAGGGAGTCTGGGTGCCGGAGTTGGTGTTCGGGCATTTGCGCACGTCGACCAACTACAACAAGGACGAAAAGAAAATCGTCGGCGGCAAGAATGGGTTCGGGTTCAAGTTGGTGCTCATTTGGTCTACCTACGGCCGTGTGGAAACGGTCGACCATATCCGCGGCTTGAAGTACGTGCAGGAGTTTGGTCCGAACCTGGAGAGCATCGGCACGCCGTCTATTACGAAGAGCAAAGTGAAACCCTACACCAAAATCACCTTTCGCCCGGACTATGCGCGCCTGGGGTTGATGCCCGAACGGTTGTCGACAGACATGATGGCTCTGCTGGAACGACGTATTTACGACATCGCCGCCATCACCGAGAAGAACATCACCGTCAAATACAATGGCGCGACAGTGCCCATCAAGAGCTTCCCGCAGTACATCAATCTCTTCATCGGTGACAAACAGCAGGCTGCGCGCGTGTACGAGGAGAGCAGTCCGCGATGGGAGTTTGCCGTGGCCCTGAGTCCCACGAACGAATTCCAGCAAGTGTCCTTTGTGAACGGCATTCACACCGCCAAGGGCGGCAAACACGTGGACTACATCATGTCGCAAATTGTGCAGAAAGTCGGCAAGCTGATTGAGAAAAAAAAGAAAATCAAGGTGGACGCCAACACCATCCGCGGCCAATTGATGTTGTTCCTGCGCTGCGACGTGGAAAACCCGTCCTTCGACAGCCAGACGAAGGATTTCCTCACCACGCCGTCCAAGCAATTTGGATCCACCTGTGTGGTCAGCGACAGCTTCATCGAGAAAGTGGCCAAGATGGGGGTCGCAGATTCGGCTTGCGCCCTCACGGAACTGCGCGAAAACCGCAAGGCCAAGCGGGAGACCGACGGGGTGAAAACGCGCACCGTGCGCGGCATCCCCAAGTTGCGCGACGCCAATTTGGCGGGCACCCACCAGTCGCATCTCTGCACGTGCATGTTGGTCGAAGGCGACTCCGCCATGGCAGCCGTCATGTCCGGCTTGTCGTCGCAGGACCGCGACTACTACGGCATCTACCCGATGAAGGGCAAAATCCTGAATGTCCGCGACAAATCGGTCAAGAAGATGTCGGACAATGCCGAAATCGCCGACATCAAGCGCATCCTCGGGTTGGAGTCGGGGCGCGCATATCGCACCGTGGAGGAAGTGCGCGCCTCCTTGCGATACGGGCGGGTCATGTTTTTCACCGATCAAGATTTGGACGGCAGCCACATCCGCGGGCTTGGCATCAACCTGTTTGCCTCCGCCTGGCCGACCTTGGCGCAACTGCCGGGCTTCATTTGTTTCATGAACACGCCGATTTTGAAGGCGCGCAACGGCAACCACGTGCTGCCATTCTACAACATCGGCGAATACGAGCAGTGGAAAGAGCAAGGCGGCGACCACCATGGACATTGGACGGTCAAGTACTACAAGGGGTTGGGAACCAGCACGCGCGAAGAGTTCCGGGACTATTTCCGCAACAAGAAGATTGTGGAATTCTTCGCGACGGAGCAGAGCGAAGATGCTATCGACCTCGTGTTCAACAAGGAGCGCGCCAACGACCGCAAACGCTGGTTGGAGAACTACGATCGCACGCGCTATCTGAACACCAGCGCCCCGCGCGTTTCCTACGAAGACTTTGTGCACCACGAGATGATCCACTTCTCCAAGTACGACTGCGCGCGCAGCATCCCCAACATGATGGATGGCTTGAAAATCTCGCAGCGCAAAATCTTGTTCGGGGCCTTCAGGAAGAACTTGACCCGGGAATTGAAGGTGGCGCAGTTCGCGGCCTATGTCTCGGAGCATTCGTGCTACCACCACGGCGAGGCCAGTCTCAACGCCGCCATCGTCAACATGGCGCAAGATTTCGTCGGCGCAAACAACATCAACTTGTTGCTGCCCAATGGTCAGTTCGGCACGCGTCTCAGCGGCGGCAAAGACAGCGCCTCGGAGAGATACATTTTCACGCAATTGAATCCACTCACTCGCACCCTGTTTCCCAAGCCCGACGATGCAGTGCTGACTTACCTCGACGACGATGGCAAGCGCGTGGAGCCGCTCTTCTATGCGCCCGTCATCCCCATGGTGCTGGTGAACGGTGCCGAGGGCATCGGCACGGGGTTCAGCACCAACATTCTTTGCTACAACCCGCTGGCGCTGATCGACGTGTTGCGCGATCGACTCTTGCCCGAGGCCGACGACACCGTGTTTGACGAACCCACCTTTTTGCCGTTCTACGATGGCTTCACTGGCACGATCACGCCGCTGTCCGAGAACAAATTCCTGGTGCGCGGCAAGTACGAGGTTTTGGACGAAAACACGGTGCGCGTCACGGAGTTGCCGGTGGGCGTGTGGACGGAAACATTGAAGCAGGTGACGGAAGAACTCATGGACCCCGGTGTGGACAAGGCGGGCAAGCGCATCGCGCCGATCGTGGCGGACACCAAGGAATCCAATACGGATTTCACGGTGCAGTACGACATCATCTTCCACCCGGGCAAGTTGCAAGAGTGGATGGCGGAACCGGCGGAACATGGCTGCAACAAGCTCGAAAAGATGCTGAAGCTGTACAAGACGCTCACGTCGACCAACATGCATCTCTTCGACGAGGAGGAACATCTGCGCAAATTCGACACGGTGGCCGACGTGTTGCGCGCCTTCTATCCGGTGCGTCTGCGCTTGTACGAGGCGCGCAAAACAGAGATGTTGCGTGTGTTGGGCCAACAATTGACGTTGGTCAGCAACAAGGTACGCTACATCCAACGGGTATTGGACGGCACGATTGACTTGCGCCGCAAAACCAAAGCCGAGATTGACATCTTGCTGGCATCGCACGGATTGGACCGCATCGGCGGCACCAATGACACCAATGGCGCCAATGAAGAGGAAGACTCTTCTTCTTCTTCTTCTTCTCCCTCCTCTTCCACAACCATCGTCGAGGGAACCTACCAGTACCTCACGCGCATGCCGATGGATGCGGTGACGGTCGAGAATGTGACCTCGTTGCTGGCGGAGGAAAAAGACCTGGATCATCGCATGGTGGTATTGCGCAACACTTGCGCCGAACAGCTGTGGCTGAACGACCTCGACGAAGTGCGCGCGAACTATCTCCAGTTTGTTGCCGACAAGAAACAGCGCTGGGAGAATGCGATGCGCCAGGAACAGGACCAGGAACAAGAATCCGCAGAAGATGGAGAAGACCGCAAACGTTCCAAGAAAACCAAGGCAAAGGGCGCCGCTGCCACCGACGCCGCAAACTCCAAGACTCCCGCAGTCAAGCGCAGTCGCAAAGCATGATGATGCATGTGGACGGAGGGAAACAAAAGGTCATGGTCTTTCCGTAGAGATAGTTGTCATGATTCGTCATTGTTTGTTAGCGGTAGTTGAAACGTAGGTGGTTAGTGATGTTGTTGTAAGAATGAGTAAGAAAGAAAGAGTGAATAAAAGCAATTGCACACGAGTTACACATCATGCTTTGTTATGAGTTAACATTGAACAATCGACAATCCATATACAGCACACGGCAAAATATGACACACTGCAAAATATGACACACTTACTCGGCAATTCTATCTGCTGCTCAGCGCTGATAGAGTTGAATGCCTTCAAATTGGGAGCGTTCGTACTTCACGTTGATGTGTCGTTCGAAATACTTCTCTGCTTGGTGCGGGTTGGATACAGACCTTCGCGTGCACAGATTGTAGGAGCGTTGCGCCATGTGTTTGCGATGCACATCGGTCAGGGGTGCGGCATGGCGGGACATTGGAATGTGCAGGTAGGCAATGCCATAGCGCACGGCAGTGGTGCGAATGGCGTACTGCAGCAACAAGTCAGCGATGTGTGCGGATTCGCGGCGTTGCATTTCCTCTGCATCCTTGGCGATGCGTGCGAGAGGTTGGCGGACATCGTCGCTGGCGTACACGTCGGGCACGGTCCAGGTGCGATGTGGAGTGAACAGCGACAATGCATGCACCACCATGGCGTCCCGATTGCCGCGATGCGGCGCCAACTTCAGGATTGCGCGGGGTTGCAGAAGCAGGGAATCCGTGGATTTGGTTTCGACGCATTCCTCGTTGCTCACCTGTTCCACTTCCCCCACCGTTGTCACGAGGGGGGTGGACGGAAGACAGAGGCCGATGGTGACATGCAGCGGCGAATGGATTTGCACCGCAAACAATTTGTGGGTATCGTCCACGAAAGGTGGAAAGGGCGGCATCTCGTATCGATAGCGCGGCACGCGCAGCGCGATCGGCAATTGCGACAGCGGGATACGAAGGTGTTGTTGCGGGTATGCAGAAACACCTGGAACCGAGGACGACGATCGTTTGTCCGTCAGAGACACATTGCTGCACGCCGCCAAGTCTCGAAACGACAAGGCAGTAGCAGCAGCAGACGGGAATACGCGACCCGAGACAGAACCCAGCATTTTCGGAGTTTCGATGTTTCGGGTTTTCGTGTGGCCACGTGGAGAGAGGGACCAAACGAAAAGGAATGAAAAGTGGAAAGGAATGGAAAGGAATGGAAAGGAATGGATAAGTTGTGTCGCGGCGATGGCGTCGGCGGCAGTATTACACACCTTCGATGCGCAATCCATCGCAATTGACCATGTCAGCAGCAGCGGTGGCGGCGGTGAGTGCGGGGACTTTGTCTTTCTTTTCCTTCTTGCGTGCATTGGCTTCTTGCAGGCGCGCGAGGATGATGTCTTGCAACTTCGTCTTCAGATGCATGTTTTGTTCACGCAAGGCGGCGTTTTCGCGCTCCAACATTTCCAGGCGCGCAAAGTCTTCGAATCCCATTGTTCTGCCGCCACCACCACCACCACCGCCAGTTTTGCCATCATACACAGGAGGCATCCCATTCATGGCCAAAAGGGTGTTCACGGTGTCCATGTACTCCTGTTGCTTCTGGTTCAATTGTTGCTGTTGCTGTGCGCGCTCTGTCTTCATCGTGTTCAATTGCGCATTGACGTCGGTCTTGTGTTCGGGTTTGCCTGCGTCGTACGCTTCCAAGGCCGGTCCCATCTCGTCCAGAAGGAAGGACAAGGTGGCGGCGCAACCCACCATCTCTTCCACTTGCACTGACGTATCGTGCACATGTGGATTGCCCTGCACCAACAACTGTCGCTTGTCGAAGGAGTTGTGGTTGTGCGCGACCACGAGGATGGTTTTGCGCGGATCCAGCTGCACCATGGGGACTGTGTAATTCTTCAAAAAGTGCTTCTCTTCCGCCAGCGACGCGCCTTCCTGGAACGATGTTGTGCGGAGCAATGCGCGGCGAAAGGCAAATGTCGCGGCGGTGGCGTGTTGCTTTCCGTGCGGGCCGTACAAAATCATGCGCTTGTTCAAATCGCGGAAGAACATGTACATGGCGCTGGACCCCGCGATCATGATTTTGGGGTTTTGGCGCAAGGTCTCCACCGCGTGACTGATGCGCTGCGGAGGATAGTAGTCGTCATCGTCCATGTACACAATCACCTCCCCTTGCGCTTGCGCATTCAACCAATTGCGCTTCTTCCCAATGCTCCATTTTTCCCCATTTGGTACACGCGTGTACCGAACATTGGGCACCACGCCGTTGAGCAAGTCTTCCACGGAATCTGTGCCGTCATCCAAGACCAGCCACTCGATCTTCTCGGCGGGGTAGTCTTGTTGGGCGACGCAGCGGATGGTCATCGGCCAGAATGGACGGCGGTTGAATGTGGGGGTGCATATGGTCACGGTCGGCACCTTGCTCAATTTCTGTCCATCCTGTTTGCTGCTAGTTGACTGTTGTTGTTGTTTGCCTTTGCCGCCGCGCATGATGTTTCTTTTGTTTCTTGGGTCTTGGGTCTTGGGTCTTGAGTTTTCCCGTGTTGTTTCTTGCCTGCTTTCTTCTGCCTTTGCCCTGGATCTATGTCGTCCTTGCTCTCCGTTGGTTCTTTTTAAGTGTTTCTTCCAGGTGCATGGCGGATTTCTTCAACGCATCCCATCTCTGGAACGAGAACGGTCGTTTGCTTCCTCCTGGAGACGCGGACCCTCCTCCTCCTCCTCCTCCTCCATGTTGTTGTGGTTGCTGTTGCTGTTGCTGTTCTCCTCCTCCTGCTCCTCCACGCAACGACGAAGGTTTGCCAAACAAGAGATGGTAGATCCATCCATGTCCATCGTTAGCTTGTTCCGCGGGTGTTGGACACTTCTTCGCAGCTTGCGCGTAGCTGCTCAATGGACTGCGCGGCAATCCATCCGCATCCGGGGACGCAAACCAGTCCAGCGAAATCAATCCGACATATATCGCGACAAACGCCACCACCGTCGCCATACCCAGCGCCGTGCCAGTGTTGCGGAACGACCAGTAGACCATAGCCAGTCCCGCCACGCTCAACACGAATCCCTGATACTGGCGGAAGGTTTCTCGCACAAATCCCCATGCCCCCATCTCCATCCCGTCCAACATCCCGACGTATCCCAGCACCGAACACAAACACCACGTGGTCGCCAGCAGCGGAATCAGCGCCGCGAAGGGAAACAAGAGGAAGAAGAGGCAAAAGAACACGGAGCAAAACCACCACGCCATCATGTACTGCACGGGTTGAAACAATGTCACCTCTTTCCACGATCCATCGGCCACTTTGGTGCGAAAGAACCACCGAAAGTGCGCAAAGTACAGATACACGATCACCACGAAGTCCACCAGCCACACCAACAGCGCACCAACGACCGTGAGTATGGGTCCCAACAACAGCAGCGCGGATTCGGGCAACGTTTGATGCAACCCGTTCAACACCGTGCTCATGCATCCATAGTTGAAGGCCGCCGTGTCCTCGAACAGTGACATCCAATACGCCACCAAGAAATGCGCATGTTCACCGGCTTTGTATTGGCGCATCATGTCCAGCAGCCAATGCGCGTCCGGCCACGGAAATTCCAATTTCGCCGATGTGTTGTCGCCCGCGGGGAAGGCGTTCACCGCAATCGGCGACACCGTCGCGCGCAGGTTCGTGAACGGCGCACAGTTGGTGTCGGTCGGCAACAGATTGGCTTGCGCCACTTTGCACACAAACAGGACGAGACTGCCTTGGGCCAAGTACAACATCGTCCCCAAAAACACCAACACCAATCCCGTCAACCACTTCCACAGTTGTTTTCCGAACGTTCCTCCCCATCCTCCTTTTCCTCCTCCTCCTCCTCCTTCCCGACGGTCGCGCATTGCGGAGGAACCATCTAAGTCCATGTCTTCATCTATGTCCATGAGTTGCTGCTGTATGGTTTGCCTGATTTACAAAAACGCGAAACTCCGAGAGGGGGGATTACATTGCGAGCACAAAAAAAATCGGCGCATATACACAACGACACGTCATTCTCCTCCAAAGTTGTAGTTTCACTTTGCCTTCCACACTATCCGCCAACGCTGTCCACCAACACACGCTATCCATGCGCGACAGTTCAACCGTGAAAGTGTTGCTTGTTTTTGCCTGTCTCGTCCTGATCGGGTCGGTGCGCTTCCTCATCCACTATCTGGTCGACAGCCATGCTGTGCGGCGGGAACCAATGACGGTCGTCAACAACATGAACCGCGGCAACTTCTCCGACGACAACAATCCGTCGGACGTTCCCATGCCGCTGAACACGCCGTACACTTGCCACAATATGTGTGGTCCGCTGGGACAGTGTGCGCGCACTCGCGAAAGTTGTCTGTCGGACAGTGATTGCACCGGGTGTCAGCGCATAGAAGTGTTTCGTGATGAAGAAGTGCGCAATATCCCCAACAACAACAACTCTCAGGCCCTCAAAGCATTGCCCGTGCAACTGCGACCCATGGAATCCGTTTCCTCATCGCTGGTGAATGCGTTTGGCGCAGAAGGATACGAAGAGGTGAACCACCACGGCAACCGCAAACAAAAGAAGTCGAGCAGTGAACCGATCGTCATCTTCCGCGACACGAAGACGGACACATGGTCCGATACATTCCGGCGCGAACAAGCTCTCTTCGATCAACATTTCCGCCCGCAGAACGTCCCATTCATGCCCTCCTACGCCTACCGCACCACCCTCACCGGCGCATTTCGCGAAGATGGTCCATTCCCCGCCAACACGTGAACTCCAAAAAAAAAGCAACTGTCGCAAATGCTCATTCCCGACATCCACTTCTGTAAGTCATCTATCTGTCAGTCGGCCAGTCGGCCAGTCGGTCAGTCGGCCAGTCGTCAATCATGGGAACAAGCAACAACCTTCTTCCCATGATTTTTTTTGGTTTTTGGAAACACTGGCGTGTTTGTGTCACATTTTGCGGTGTGTCATATTTTGCCGCGCAATGGTGGGAAAGTGTTTAGTGTTTGCCGCCTTTGCGGCGCTTGCTGCGTTTCGCGGGTGCGGCGGCAGGTCCCAAATCCACGGACGTGTTGTTGTTGTTGGTTGTTCCTGTTGCGGCGGAAGTGGCGGAAGGTTTGGCGTCGCCGGTGGAGGAGGAGGAGGAGGCAGTCGCCGCGCGCATCTGTGCGGCCAGTTCAGCTTTGGCGCGGATACGTTCTTTGGTTTTGGCAAGACGAAGACGCTGGTTCAGTTGCGATTCCATGGCGTTCACGTTGACCTTGGCGCCTCCACCCATGCCGGCGGCACCGCTTGCACCTCCGAGTCCCATGCGACTCATCATAGATTGCAGGTTGCCCATGCCGGGCATGCCTTTCATTTTGCGCAACATGTCGGTGGCTTCTTCGATCAGTTCGGACTCTTTCAAGTCGCCGGACTTGATCTTGGCGTCCAGCTTGGACCCCACCGACTTCACCAGCCCCATCAACTTGGCGGGGTTCTTCATCAGTTTCTCAAAGATCTTCTTCATGGCGCCGTCACCATTTTCCCCCGACAGTTCGTCCTCGCCCAAATCCAACTGCAGCGACTCGGCGGTCTCCTCCGCAATCTCCTTGGCCAACTGCCCCAACTTCCCACCCAAGATGCCCGAGATGTGTTCGTGGATGCTCTCTGCGTCGGGCATGGCGGGTCCCTGTCCCTGTCTCTCCGTGTCCGACGAGTCACCTGCGTCTCCATCGCCTCCCGCGCTTGCCCCACTTTCACTTCCAGCAGTGCCCGCGCCAAACATCGATTGGATACGTTCCATGGTTTCTTCCAGCTTTTCGCGGAACACGTTCTCGTCGATGGCTTCGAACAACGAGGCGGTGTCTCCGAAGGACTCCTTGCAGTCCACGTCGGTGATGATGGAGAAGGTGATCAGCTGCAAATACTTCCACAGGGTTTCGCGGGTTTGGTCCGTCACATCTTCCATGTGCCACAGGGCCTTGAAGGAAATGCGCGGCAAAAACTCCGTGTCCACCGTGGACTCGTCGGCGAACATCTCCGCATTCTGGTACAAAAAGTCAAAGAAACGCGGTGGATACTTTTGCTTGCAAAAGTTGAACAACACTTGCACACACTTGCGGCGCGCTTTCTGAAACGCCGCGACGCGGTCGGCTTCCTCCTCGATGTAAGCGTACTGCGCTTCCGTCTTCCAATATCCCTGCACCTTGGGCACCACTTCCGGAAACGTCGTGCACAAATCCGAGATGAAATCGCCGATCACCCGCACAAACTCGTCTGGAATCTCCGACCCGGTGCCGCTTGCCGACGCTTTGCTACCCGTGCGGTTGTCGCTACTGCCACTGCCACTGCTGCTACTCATTGCCGACTCGAAACACTGAAAAACACTGAAAACACAAAAGAGGACAAACAGACAGAATATTGAGAGATGGAATCACGTGAGTGAAGAATGAAAACGCGCTTTGTTTTAAGTGTGTTTTTTTTTAAATTTTCATGAACATGTTACACGCGTGTACCAATATACAAAAAAACACAGTCATCGCAAGAACACGTGTTGTGTTGTGGGGTGGGATGGGATGGGGACTACATGCGCCAGTCGTCTCATGCGGTCACTTGCAGGGAAATCGTGGTGAGGTTTTGGATGTAGCCCATGGTTTTGAGTTGGTTGTCGGCGCCCATGTTGCGAATGGGGTTGCGCAATCGATCGATGGCACTCAAGATGTGCGCGGCATTGGGATTGCCTGCGATGTCTTCGGCGTAGTCCTTCTGCAAGAAGAACTCCATGTTGCCCGCCGCGATCTCGGCTCCGTACTTGTCTGCAATGAAACTGCGCCAAATCTTCACCAACAACTTTGGATTCGCCTTGCGAATTTGGACGATGGCCTTCTTCGCTGCGTGAATGTCGACGTCATCTGGAAACACAGACTCGATGTCTTCGAGGAACTCTGCAAAGTAATTGTTGAATACTTGGACGAAATTGACGCCGCCGCTGCTCATATTGATCGTGGATGTTGTCAAAAAAAAAGATAGAGGGAAACGAACAAAGGATTTGGGTTATGCGTTGAAAGTGTCGGCGCGCTGGATGGGGATTCTTGTGTGCCGCAGGACTTTTGTTTAAATTTGTTTCGGACAGTTCTCATTCGTGCGTTTTGGTTTCACTTCCTTTTTGGCCCCCTCCTCTTCTGTCTATCCTCCATCCATTCGTCGATCACATGCGCGGTGCGAAGGGACCACTGCGAAAGGACATGTCTTGGTCCCGCTCTTGCTGCAGTTTCTTGATGCGCGCTTCCATAATGGCCTTGCTTTCATCTTCCGACGACCGACGGGAATCTTCGAACATCGATGCACCACCTCCTCCGCCGCCACCAATCCCCGCGGGACCTGCCGCATGCCCTGCATATCCACCGCCACCTGCGCCGCCACTTCCTCCATCCCGTCCAGGAATGTTGCCCGATGTCAAATCTGTGATCATGTACGATTGGTTGCTGCCGACATATCGATGCATTTGGCGCGCGCCTCCATTGCCGGTGGTGTCTAAATCGTGAGGGGATTGATCCAGGAAACTGTACTGGTCCGATACAATGTCCGCCGCGCTGCCGCCAGCCCCGAACGAAAAGGCGACCGGCTCCAAATGGTTCTGCGTCGCACGCTGTCTCTCTGCTTGGAACTTCTGTTGGAAGTATTGCATGATTTGGTCGCCGAACAAGACTTGGCAGTGATCGTTCAGCAACATCAACGCCGGCACCCGCGTGACATTCGTTGGCAACAAAATGTGGTGTCCATTGTCCAACACCACGTACATCTTGCCATCCGACCCCACCGTGCGCTTGTCCACACACACAAAGTGGGATTCACGCTGCACCGACGGCGATTGAGACAATTGTTGCAATTGCCCGTTGCACGTGGCGCAAAACTTGCTGTAGTAATACACCGTGTTCATGACCACCGCGACACCAACAACAACAACAACAAAAAAAACTTCAAGGCAGTGTTTGTTACTGTGCGCATCAAAAAAAAATTGCCGCAATGGAACGAAGAAACGAAGAAGGGAAGTAGCGAAGAAGCGCCTCGTTTCACTGGCGCACATAATCTTTCTGCGCGTATTCTAGTATCAACTTTACCCACGCAAGAAAAAGTGAAAGTGAAAGAAGCAAAAGCAGACATGGCCACACTAGAAAAGGTGCACACGGGGGTGACTCAGCTCACCTTCACCCTCCGCGGCGTCGACGTTTCCTTCGCCAATGCAATTCGACGTACAGTGTTGTCACGCATCCCGGTTGTTGTTCTGCGCACCCATCCGCACGCCGCCGATCGCAGCGTGATCCACGCAAACACCACCATCTATCACAACGAACTGCTGAAGCATCGATTGTCCTGCATCCCGGTGCACGCGCATCCCCACCAATTCCCCGTGGACCAGTATGTCGTGGAGGTGTTGGTGGAGAACGAAGGGGATGTGCCGCGCATGGTCACCACGGAAGATTTTGTGGTCAAACACAAGCACTCGCGGGAAGTAGTTCGGCCATCGGAGTTGCGCCAATTGTTTCCCCCGAACCCACTCACCGGCCAATACATTGATTTTGTGCGCCTGCGACCCTTGCGCGGGGAGCGCATCTTTCTTGTGTGTGACTTTGACATTGGCAATCAGATGGACGATGGATGTTTCAATGCCGCGTGTACGTGTTCCTACGGCATGACCCCGGACAAAGAAGCGCAAGCACGGGCGCGCGAAGCCATCCTGGAGAAATGGCGCGCACAAGAACGAACCGAGTCCGAAATCGAATGGGAACTGTCCAACTGGGAAAAACTGGAGGCCAAACGCTTCGTGCGTCCGCAAAGCTTTGACTTTGTGGTGGAAACCGCGTCGGTGTACAGCAACGCTGAATTGCTGGTGGCCGCCTGCAACATCTTGCGACAACAATGCGAGGAATTGATCAGCAACGACAGCGCCGTCGCGATCCACCCCATTGCCACCCAAGACAAAGGATTTGACTTGCACCTCGAAGGACACGACGCCACGATGTCCGGCATACTCACCTACTTGTGGTGCGAACTGTTTCTCGACAAGCGTATTGTGTTCTGCGCGGCCAAAAAACGCCACCCCCACGATACATTTGTCGTCATGCGTGTCCTCTACCACCCGCGACTGGAAACAGTGGAAGAAGTGCACGTGCGCGAAGATTTGCGCGAATCATTGCGCGCCGCGATTGCCACCATCGACCAACTCCAAACCGTCTTTCAAACCATCCGTGGGTAAAAATTGCACCCATGTAGTGTGTGTGTGTGTGTATTCACGTGTGTTGTTTTTGTGTGTGTGTTTTGTTCTTGTGTTGTGTGTGTGTGTTTTGTTCGTTGGTTGCCTTTTACACTTCGTCGTCGACAAAGACGCATTGTAACTTCGTAACATCCACCCATCCAAAATAATCGGGATCGCCGAGTTTGTCTTCGTCTTCCAATTCCTCTTCTTTGCCTTCCACCACTTTGCCCTCCTCCCCCCTTCTTGATCTCCTGCTTCCGCATCCACGGTCCACCGTGTCCATGAAGTGTCGTATGGCGCAAGAGGCGCGTGCTTGTTGCCACCTCCACGCTTGTGCCACTTGTGGTTGCGCCAAAGTGGAGGATGCACTGAAATGCGACCATCCGGGAAATTGCGCGACATCAAACCGCAACAGTTGCCGCAGGCTGTCGTCGATGCGCGACACGCGGAAGGTTTCGCGCAAGAGACTGAGGGTGTGATACAGTCGGAGTTGGTATCCGAGTTGTGGGCGGTGCACAAACAGCGGCAACGTGCGTGTCGCGCGCAGATAGCGTTGAAGCGCCTCTTGGTGTTGGAACAAGGTCGAGCGACGATCTACCACGCGAAACAACCAGTGGTCAATCCATTGGCGGAAAAACAGATCCACGTCGCCGGCGGAAGGAATCCAGACATCCCTTTTTCCTCTTTCTCTTTCTCCTTCTCCTTCTCCTTCTCCCCCTTCCCCTTCCTCATCCCCTGCTTCGTCCATTGCAATGTCGACCGAATGATTCGTGGCTGGCCATGCCAAGCTGCGCTCCATCGCACGCCATTTGGCCGCCGGCATGTTGACTTCTAGCACCGAAGACAATCCGCGCAATTCCGACTGCAACCATTCCGCCAAGGGACGCACATTGCCGTGGAACACGGCCGCGTTCATGCGCGCACGCAGCAACATCGTCCCTCGGTTCCCTTTGTGTCCGTCGGCGGCCGCAACACCCTCGACATCGTTGTCGCCGCGAGAGGCGTACATCGTCCACTGTCCAGGCACCAAAACCAAGCCCCCCTCGTTGCCGCACAATGCCAACCATTCGTCTTCGGCTGTCTTAACCGAAGTGTCCGGCCCTCCGCTGTTGCCACGAATGGACACATCGTGTGCCACGGCGCGCAACAGGGTGGTCATGGTGTCGTGAGTGACTTCGCGGTTTGCATCGCGCAGTTCTTGGACGATGACTTCGATCGGGGTGTCACGACTCCACTTCTGCGCGGGAAACAGGGCGCGCATGGAGGACGGCGGCTCCGCGGCAGGATCGGGATTGCGCAGGCGACCGTAGTGGATGAAGGCCAAGTACCGCGTGCGTTCGCTGTGATGTTCTTCCCGTTGCGCGGCAGGCAGGAGCGATGCTGGCGTACTGTGTATCTCCGACCACCACTGTGACACGCTGGGGGTGGACAGCTGTCGCACCGTGTCCAACATCCGTTGGTAGTCCCGCGCCATAGTGCGCATCGCCGCGCGCGTCTTGTCATCGGCCGTGGCATGAACGTACGGGGATGGAGTGCCGCTGTGAGCAAAGGCGGACGAAGACAACGACGGTATCCATGACGAGACCATCGACAGCGGCGTGGAAGAAGAAGAAGAGGAGGAGGTAGCCGATGAGGTGACCGACGATGGTCGCAATCGCCCCATGGAATCGATGTCACTGCCTGTGCTGGTGCCACCATTGTCATCCATGGCCAATGCCCGTCGCAAGGATTCGGCAATGGTGCGCGCGGCATCATGTCTCTTTTGCTGCAATATGCCAGCCTTCTCTTCTTGCCGCACATCACCCGTCTGCAGATGGCGCAACCATTCTTTCTTCCAAAACTCCTCCACCGGCTGTGCCTTGCTGAGAGAAGAAGAGGAAGAGGGGGAGCCGCCGCCGCCGGACAAGAGTGCCGTGTTGCGTTCCACGATGCGGCGGTGCTCCAAGGTTTCCGGCGAGGTCAATTCGATCCGTTTCTGCCGCACCAAGAATTGGATTTCGGTGTTGGGCAGGTACGATTGGGTCAATGCGCGCTCAATCGCTTTCTGCAAGGTAGCAGCCGGCGTCGGGATGGATTTGGACAACAATCCCTTCTTGCGTCTCCATCGTTGCGCCAAACAACTCACGAAACGAATGCACGGGTTGCTTTTGGCCTCCGCGTCCAGAGGAAACCCGCCCAGCGATGGTCGACATGTGCGCGTGCGCACACGCTCAATGGGCAACGGCGGCGACAATTGCAACAACAGCACAATGCCACTGAGCACATGGACGATGAATGTAACCATCTTGTACTCCTGATACGTCCACTTCGAAGAAGACGCCGCGCCGCCGCCGCCGCGCTGTTGTTGCTGTTGTTGACGATGGAAGGCATCCTCGCTCAAACAGTCGCGCATGGCTTGCACGACCCAGCGCCGCAAGGTGGACTGACCAAACTGGAGCGACAGATGGGTTTGTTCTTCCCATCGGCTCAAGATCCACTGCAATTGATCGTCCCACTCAAATGCATGGCGGAGGGTAGACTGATGCGCACCCGCCAAAGTCGCAGGCGTGGACGTGAAGCTTGAGGAAGAGGAGGAAGAGAAGGAAGAGAAGGAAGAAGAAGAAGAAGGATGGAAGGAAGCGAACCACCACGATCTCGCGGATTCCGGTGGTTGGAATTGCAACATACATTGTTCCGTCACCCATCCATTGTCCGTCAGCGCCAAGACGCCCTCCTGGACGCATTCGCGCAACGACCCTTCCGCCAACAAGGCTTCTTCGGCCGCGGCGCGACCCTGTTCTCCTTGGCGCATGGCGGCGAGACAATACCGAAACCATGCCCACGGAAGTACCGGGCGGCTGGTTTGTTTGGAATACAACCACGACGGATCTTCGCCAATGTGCAGCAAGGGAGGGCGCAGACGCGATTGCATCCAATGCACCCAGCGGCGGGGACAAGTGTGCGGCGCAAAGTCCGCGGGCGGTTGGTCGGCCAAGACATCGTCTGTTTGTAGGCGCGCAAGGTCCGCGGACATGGACTCGGTGGGTGTGCGGATCCACCAACTGGGCACGGCGACGGTGCGGCGGAAGGAGGCCATGCGGCGGCCGTCGACGTACTCTTTCAAGCCGTTGCGCAAAAACGCATCCATCTCCGCGCGCGAGTGTTCAAACTCCATGTCGAAGGCATCCAACATATCCCTGACCAATTGTTCCTTCCAGCGTTCCCGCGCCGACATTCCTTCCCCTTCTTTTCCCCCTTCTCCTTCCCCGGACGCCAACATGCAGGATACTTCCGCACCAATGCCCCCGGCCAGCGACAACGATGTGTCGGTGTCCACAACCCACTCGTTGCCCGCGCGTCGAAACACCCGTCCGTCGTGGTCAATCGTCGCCAAGTCGCCGTCCACCACGCGATGCTTGCCGTACACCAACAAATCCACGCGGCGCTCCACTTCTTCCTCGGAAACCTCCTCCCCTTTACCCTCTCCCTCTCCCTCTCCCTCCTTCATGTTGCGACTGGACCGCATGGCCGACATTACTGCATCGCGCGCACTTGCTTCGTCGGTCTCGTTGTCCAGGACAGACTGGAACCGCGCTTGCAATTCGTGCAGCTCGCGACGATCCGCCGCGGTCAAGTCGCCATAAATGACGTGCTCTACTCCTTGGTCTTCGTGCATTGCCGTGGCACTCGCGTACCGCTTCACCACCTTGCCACTGCCCGCACACGACGGTGACGACCCATCTCCGTCTTCCGAGCCCTCCATATCTTCCATGTCCTCCGTACCTTCTGCGTCCTGGGATTCCTGCCCATCGCTGCCCCACATTTTTTCAGCGAGGGCGGCACGTCGGGTGAGACGTTGGACGCCGAGGGAGATGGCGAGGGTGAAGAGCGCGGCGTGGTCCATGGTGAGCATGCGACAGAGACATTCGTCGCCAGTCAGGGGGGTGCTGCGTTCCACGGCTTCAAGTCCGTAGCCCAGTCGGTCGTGGCGCAACAGGTCGGTCAGCGAGAGCGCATGTCCTTCGTGCAGCAGGTTGGATCCATGTTTGGGCACCGTCTGGGCAAGCAACGGCGGCATCCGCGGCATCGGCTTTGTCTTCTTCATCCATTTCGTGAGTCGCTGTGCAAAGGACTGCGCAGTGCGGCGCAACTGATGTTCGTGCTCCGACCACGTGTCGATGGACTCCTGGACAAAGCGACGCATGCGACGCTCCATGCGCACGGACAGGCGAGTGGGATCCACCGTCCACATGCGCATGCGCGCGGCCACGTCAAAGACTGTGAACAGCAGCGGCAACAGCGGCTTGCACTCCCGCCACAATTCGGATTCAGTCGCAGGGAACCACAAGGGCATGCCTTTCGCCCCGACCGGCAAATGGGCCGGCAAGGTGGGATGGAACGCTTGTTGCAAGGTGAGGGTGCGGCGACCAAACCATCGCTGCAAAGGGGTCCAGTGATGCGCCGTGTAGATGCGTCGCGACAGGGGTGCGCCAGGTTGAAAGGCGTCCATCGACTGCACGAATGCCTGGGGAAGCACCACCACCGAATCCACCGCCAACACCTCCGGCGCCGTGCGCACTTGGAGTTCGCCGAAGACGCGCGTGGTCACCACTCCTCGCTGCACCATGGAAGATTGAAAGTCATGGTCTTGCAACAAGATCGCAGTCGCAGGAGTCGCGGTGCAGACAGGGGAGGAAGCGGCAGCGACAGTGGAAGTCACAGAAGAAGTTGCGTCACCACCATTCCCCCCCATCAACACCATGCCAGAACGAGAGGCTTGAGTCAAGGAAGGTGCCGGAGATGCTGCTGTCGCAAACACTTGCGGAGACAGAAAGCGATGCCACGCCCCTAGTGAAAAGACGGCGTCCAATTGGCGCAAGTAATCTCCGTAATCGAAGATGCGATTCGCAACGGTGGTGGGCAAGGAGTACACCCAGTCGACGGTGGACGCAGCATGCACGTTCCACGGCAAATCCAGCAACTCGCGCGCAGGGTCCTGCGCAGCAAACAAGGTTTTTTCTTGGTATGACACCACCGGAATCATCCAGCGCGGAGGGGCATGTCGCCAACGGTCGCCCATGCGTGGCGCGTGCGCAAATTCTCCCACAAACCGACCGAAGGAATCGCGCAACACATCCGATTGCCGCAATTGCGTCAAGGTGCGCCATCGCTCCATGCTTCGATGAAAGTCTTCGGCAAACCCAGGGTCGGACCATTCCCGATATCTCTGCGCCAAACATTCCTCCTCGTACAATCGCGCAAATCCCCGATCGTCCGCAATCCAGGGATCCAACGGCGCTTCCGTGCCACGACACAAGTCGAAATGTTCCGACGACATCTCTTTCGCGAACGTGGTGTTGGTTGTTGTCAACGAAGCAAAGGGAGAGGACATGTCGGCAACATCTGCAACATTGGCGGCATCGGGAGAGACGACCGCGACCATGTCTTCCCCGTCTTCCAAGTTGGATCGAACATCCACGCCGCCTTCTCCATCTTCTGCTGCTGCATCTGCTTCTCCATCTTCTGCTGCATCTTCTTCTCCATCTTCTGCTCCATCAACTTCTCCTTTCGTGTGGGGGGCATGCGCAAGAACGGTCAATGCGCGCAGTCCCAGATGCTCCGGGATACCTTGAAAGCGAAAGGGGATGTATATGTGTTCGTCTTCTTCGTGTTCGTCTTCTTCGTCTTCCTTTCCGTCTTCTTCCCCTTTCTTCCTTTCTTCCTTCCCTTCTTTGCGGCGGCGGGAAGGAATGAGTCGCACACGGATCCAATCTTCTTCTGGATTGACATCGGTGATGTATCCTTCTTCTTCGAAGGTGGCAAAGCGCAAGGCAAGGTGATCGCCTTCCGACAGGCCGCGCTGGAGCACGAAGGATTTGGTGCCGGGACGTTCCACGATCTGCACATCCTGGATGAGTGGCGAGTGGGGTACTCCGCCATCGCGCACAGAAAAACGATATCGCTCGTCGCTTTCCACGTCTCGGATTTTGGCCACGTGGTCGCCATCCACATAGTACACCTCGAAGGTTTTGCCGCGCAACTCCGGGATGGATGTCTGCAACGTGATTTTGTCGCCCAGTTGCACATGGTTCCACTCGGAGGGCAAGGATGACGACGACGTGATGTGTGTCGGTGGACTCATGTTCGACTGACTGTGTTTGTTGGTTTGTTTGGATTTGACTTTCCGTGGCAGGTCGCGGTTGGTGTTGCAGCTCGGAGACAACCTTGTCTTAATGTGTGCGAAGATATTAAAGTGGAACACAAAACTCTCCGGTTGACATCACGTGTCTTTTTTCTCCGCGGTGGATAACGACGGACACAAACAACCCATCCTCATCCATCTTCACTCTTTCTCTTTCTCTTTCTCTTTCTCAATCATGTGGCTGACGCTCACCAACGATCGCAGGGTGCTGTGGTACGCACTGGTGTTGTTTGTTCTTTCTTACGCGGCGATTGTGGTTGTGCGCCCCAAGTGTTTCTACCGACAAGATGGTAGTCTGCGCACCTTTGGCGTTGGGTACCAAGAGAAGACCATTTTACCACTGTGGCTTGCGGCAATCCTGCTCGGCTTCCTCGCCTACCTCGCCAGTCATGCATGGATGCGCTTTTTCGTGCGTGGATAAAAGTCATGGTTCGAGTTGGGTGTGGTGCGGTTAGGATTGGGGTTCCCATTGGATGAGGCACTTAGAAACATGCAGTCGTTGACGACTAACCCTCGTTCTTCTTGTTTTGAAGTTGTAGTGATCGGAAGTTCGCCTCGCGAAAAAAAAAACATCAACCACCATGAGTTTTACGCCCACCCAACACCAATTGTCGGTGCATGCGGACATCCGCGCCAAATTGTTCCACTTCCATGCTATTCGCAAAATCCCCAATCTGTTGTTCCATGGACCTTCGGGTTCCGGCAAGCATGTGTTGGTCCACGAATTCATCCAAGAAATTTACCACCACGACAAGGACCTGATCAAGAAATTCGTCATGCACGAAAACTGCGCGCACGGACGCGGCATCAAGTTCATCCGCGACGACTTGAAATTCTTCGCAAAGACGCACATCCAGAGCCATTGCGGCCAACAATTCAAGACAGTCATTCTGCTGAACGCCGACAAGTTGACGATGGACGCTCAGTCCGCGCTGCGACGTTGCATCGAATTGTTTAGCCACAACACCCGCTTCTTCCTCATCGCGGAAAACAAATTCAACATCATGAAACCCATCCTCTCGCGCTTCTGCGAAATCCACGTGCCGCCCGCTGTGTGGCGCAAGGTGCCCGTCCACCTGCACCAACACCACATCCGGCGGTCCTTTGCCCTGCGCGAACATCGCCGCCACCGGGTGGAATGGTTGAAGAAAGAATTGCTGTCCTTCGCCGCCGTGGCCGCCCCACACAACGTAGTGACCATGGCCGCGCAGTTGTACGAACGCGCCTATGCTGCGGTGGATGTCATGCAGGTGTTGAAGGAAACCAGCTTTGCGCCAGAGACCTTTGCTGACGACCCCAGTCGCCGATGGGAGTTGCTGCTCTGCATGGAACGAGTGCGCCGCGAATTCCGCAACGAGCCATTGTTGTTGCTGTTTTTGTTGCACCACTGGCTTCTGGTGAGTTCAGGAACCTCCTTGGAAAATATCGCTTTCATGTAACGCCGGTGTCCTCTTCTTCCGTTGCCTTTCCTTTTTCTTCTCTTCCCCTTTGCCTTTGCCTTTGCCTTTGCCTTTGCCTTCCCTTCTGTTCCCAAATTGGTTCGGTTCCGAGTTCTGAACACCATGGACGATTTCAATGTCAGCGCACTCCATGATTCCAAGAACGAGTGGACGGCGCGTCTGGTGCAAACGTTGACCCCGCACATTGTGGATGGCTTCAAATCCATCTTGGCGGAGGCCGTGAAGACCTGCCGCGACAGCCACGAATATGAAAAATACCTCATGACCTTCCAAAACTTCTTGTCGCGGGTGCCAAAATGGAACCCGTCCATCATCGAAACGGAGCGCAAGCGCATCGTGGAGAAGTCGGGGTGTCACTACCTGGAGGATCTGGTGACGTGCGTGCACATTATCCAGCTGAAAATCCTCACGATGATGCGCGTGGGCAAAAAGCAGAAGAAAGTAAACATCAACATCCCCAAGTTGGACGACTTCATCCACGAATGTTACAGTGCGTGTGCGCGCAAGTTGTACACCGCAGTCTATCTGTTCCAGATCGACGTCGCGCCACTGACCAAACAGAAGAACATGCGCGAAGTGGAAATCATCGTGCAAGAATGCATCATGAAAACCCTCCGCGACAAAATCCCTGTTGCACCCATCCTGCGCGCATACCTGGACGAAAGCGTTGAGGAGGACGTCGTGGAGGAGGTCAAGGAACAAATCGTGGAAAAACCCATGCCGGTCGAAATGTTGCCGGCGCCGACGCAGCCTGCTTCCGTGATTTCCACCTCTTCCGCCGCAACCGCCACCCCCGCCGCCGCCGCCGCCGGACCAACCATCTCCTTCAACGATCTCGATTACGTGATGCCCGCGAACGGAAGCGAAGCCACCTCCGTGCCTGCGTCGAAAGACCTGGATCGATTGGAACAAATCAGCCAGGAGCGCAACCAAATGCGCAAGATGATGGAGATGGAAGAGATGAGCGACGAGGACGAACCTCCTCTCGTCTTTCTCGACTCCACCCCTTCTGCTGGAGGCAACGGTGGCGGTAGCAGCGGCGCATTCCTCTCTGCGGATGACTTTCCTGAACTGACATTGGATGACATCGAATCGCTGTGATAAACGAACAAACAAACAAACAAACTTCACCACGTAAGAAAACAAAAACACGCGACATTGCGCGGTCCAAACCAAAAAAAACAACAAACGATTTGCACGATTAAAGACATGCTTACACAACACTTGCAATCGCGCAAATTACATACACACACACACCTCCCTGATCTAACCTTCACACAACACACAACACACACAATCATGCACGCCAACAATGCTGAAGTACACATGGCAAAATATGTCACAGCGGCAAAATATGTCACAAAAAAGGGATCGGCGGTGAAAGCAAAAGCTGCGAAGGCGGTGAAGGCTGCGAAGGCAATCAACTCCCCAACGCCGACGCCAGAACCCAAACAACAGCAGGGCACCCTCGCATTTTGGAACGGCAACCGATTTGAACAGCAGACCACGCTGGCCATGCATCAATTGTCCGAACGTGGATTTCGTGCACACCATATGTCCAGCGGACTGTCCGTGGATGCAGAATCTTCCGTTTTGGCACCAGCACAAGTATATTGGAAGACTTGTTTGCGCGATGGCCGACAAGTGGTGTTCGTTGCGCAAACCGGTTTCGTGCGCTACATGCACCAGCACTTCGGGGTGAAGGTCTCGCGCAAACCTGACGAAGCCTACATCATCACCTCTCCTTCATCATCTCCTTCATCTTCATCTTCTTCATCATCTTCATCATCATCTTCTTCTGCGGAGACATGGAGTGCTGCGCAGAAGAAAGTCGTCGTCAAAGTGTTGGAAAAAAAGCAACAACGGGTCACCGGCTCTGCCGAAACCAAGCTGTGGAGCGGCCCCGCCATCCGACGCGAATTTGAATTGGCGCTTGGTCCCGGATTCCACGTCGAATACGCCTTTTGCGTGTCCCACTTTTTCCACCAACGTCTCGCTCCTCTTCCTCCCGATCTTTCTTCCCCGAAAAAGGTGCATCCGCGGTACGGCCATTTGCGCACTATCCTCCAGGAAAACCGCATCGCGGTTCTCTTCGGAGAAGCAACAGACTATGCCACGCGTTTGTGGGAGTGGATCCACGATGCGCCGGAGGAGGAGGAGGAGGAGGAGAAAGGACCTGAAAAGAAGGAAGAGCAAACCCCGAAGGTCGAGGAAGGAAACGACATGATACTCGTTGCATCAAAAGTCAGGGTTGTCGGTGAAGGCGGGAGTGATGTCAACCGTGTGTAATGTGGGTTGCAGCTGCATCAACAAGAATTGACCTCCCAAGACACTGATGAACACCAAGATGCTATTCCACACCAAGTCTTTCCACCGAATCTCTTCTCCGCTGCGCACCATGCGATGTTCAATCCACTTCGCGACAAAGTACACGACCGCCGTCAATCCCGCAATCATGTACTCTCCTCCATCGTAGCTACCACCGTCGCCGCCACTGCCACTGCCGCCGGTTGCCGAGGACACCATGTTTGTCTTCTTGCTGGAGAATGGATTCGCTGGAGTCTGTCGCAAAAAGGCTGCCACAACGACGAATGATCGATTGGTATTGATGACCAACACATTTTTGTGCAGGTCATCAACGCATTTGCGGCGGCAAATGGGGGGTGGGTGGGAAAGGGAGGCGGGAAGGGTCATCCACATGCTTCTTCTTCACTTCACATGGCACCCGATTTCCATTCGTGGTAGCGCGGATACGCGTCGATGTTCATAAACACATCGGACGGCGCAGCAGCAGATACCAAAAAGCGGTCTCGGAACTCTGCGCGCTCCAACTGAGCATGGGGAGTGTGGTAGTGCACTTGGCGCGCAATCATCTTGTACAACTTGAATCCTGGATATCGCTCTTCCCCATTGCGCTTGAACATGATGTTGATACCCTTGTCGTTCAAACACCACTCCACCGCCAATCGTTGCACGGGGTCATCGCACTGATCCAAATCGAAAGTGTCTGCGATGTCGTCCACTAGCAAGTCAAACAAGCAACATCCGAGACGACAGAGATCGAAACTGGGGTTGGGGTCGATGCGCTGCTTGTCGGACACCAAAAACGGTTCCGTGTTGTATTGGCCCAAGGCGTCGCCGCCCTGGTCGAACGCGTCGCTGCAAAAGACGCGGCCTTCGAACTGGTAGATGCTGCGCCCAAAATCAATGATTTTCCAGATGCGCCCGAAAGTCGGCACGCGGTAGAGTTTGCCGCGGAATTGATAGCACAAATGTGTTTCGTTCGTCGGCACGTGCATGATGTTGTTGGTGTGCAAGTCGTTGTGGGTCCATGCAAAGACTTCCTGGTACACGAGCAGAGTCATGATGATTTGCATCAAAATGGAGAACCACTCGTCCACGCTCAAGTCAGGATGGTCCAAAATATACTGGTCCAACGTGCCCTCGCAGGTTTCCATCGCCACGACCGCCACCGGCATACGATCCACGTGCAACCACCATTCACTGCGCGACAAGGAATCGTCGTCGTCGTCCTCCTCCTCACCATCCTCCTCACACTCTTCGTTGTCCTCCTCCCCTTCGTGGTCTCCTTCACTATCTTCCCCACTGTCGTCTATACTTTCCCACGAACCGTCATCCTCTCCATCTCCATCTCCATCTTCACCTTCCGCATCTTCTCCATCGCCAATCACGGAGGACGATGCAGTCACCGCCAATTCATCCTCGGTGGAACTGCTGTACGAACTGCGCGAAGAAGACGTCATTACCGTGCACGTTTCATCATCTTCGTCTTCGTCGTCGTCGTCGTCTTCGTCTTCGTATTCGTCTTCGCCCCCTTCTCCTTCTCCTTCTCCTTCTGCTTCACCACATTCGTCAAGTGCATCATCGTCGTTCACACATGCGCACTCGTCCAAGGAACTCACTTCGATGCCCGCAGGGGTGATGGTACGCGTGGATGTGTCTACATTGCAGTTGTTGCCATCGACGGGAAAAGGCAATTCTTCCACCTCCAACAACAGCAAGGAGGAAGAAGAGGTTTCTCCTTCCGACACAGCGGCGTTGGTTGCCCATACGATGGGAGGTTGTTTGATTTGCGCGGCGCCCATCAATTCTTCCGCGTTATCTAGTTGGAACAGTTTGCCATGTTGTTTGTTGAAGAACTTGGACTCAATCAGGTAATCCACATCGTTGATGACGTTTATCGCAAACTGGCGCTTCACCCCGAGGTACATGCCGAACGACTCCACGCCGTGCACAAATCCGTGCAGAGAATGCATGCGACTGCTGAGGAAAGAGAAGAAACAGTCCACGTAAGCTTGATTGTGCGGCGACAAAAAGCGCGGCAAACAGCGGCGAACATCGTCACCATTGCCTTCGTTTCCTTCTTCCTCTTTCCCATCTTTGCCGTGGTTGCCGCCAGCAGAAGTGACACCGACCAGGTCATCGTCCTCTGCTGCCGACACGGAATTCCACTGCGGAAGTTGATGCAAACGCGCGACATCGATGTGGTGATATTTGCCCTGGAGATACTTGAGCGGGTCAATGAGCGGCACGTATTTAAAGAAGACGTCGCGCGCAACATGTCCTTGCGCTGCCGCCGCCGCCGATTCCACCGAGCAGTGGAACACATTGCGACGCTTGTCGTGCGCTGCATGCACTGCGTGCAAGTGGTAAGAGTGGTTCAACTGCAACCCATCGGCGTTGGTAGCATTCACCTTGAAGAACGATCGGTATAGCGGCAAGTAATTTTGCGGTTGTTCCAAGTGCAACAATGCGGAGGACTGCATCGATTGCAACAAGGATCGGTTCTTCCGTTTGGCATAGCGAAAAAAGGTCGGTTGTTCCGCAGGGGAAGCAGTGGAAGCAGTGTGCATGTGCGAAGGATGATTGGTTTTTATTTTTAACAAACTGGTCTAAAAAAACGGGGGTCTGCGGCGGTAAGAAATGACGGAATGACGACGAGTGATGAAAAACCGCAACGTGAAATGATTTCGGTATGGTGCACGATGAATGGATTTAGCCTAAAGCCGACAAAAATTTTGCTCTGTTTGAACTCGCGCGCGACCGCCGCCACCGCCGCCACCGCCGCCGCCGCATGATGTCCTTCGGGAACAGGAAACTGTGGCAACTACTGCAGCTGCCACCGCGTTTGTTTTTTTTGTTTGCTGGTGTGTTTGTTCGTTGTGTGTGCGGCAATTTTTTTCTTTCGCCACAGCACATCCTTTCTCCATCTGTTTTCGCCGCCTTTTTTTCCCGTCTTCCGCCCGTGAACAACATGTCGTTCGCATCCACGTTGGAATTGAAAAAGTTTGATATGAGCCAAATTCGCTTTCGCGGCAATGAGGCCAAGGGTCCCGTGATCGTGTTGATTGGCAAGAGAGACACCGGCAAGTCGTATTTGGTCCGAGACATCCTGTACCACCAGCGCGACGTACCTACCGGCGCCGTAATCTCCGGCACGGAAGAAGGCAACGGGTTCTACGGACAGTTAGTGCCACCGCTGTTCATCCACCACGAGTACAACACCGCCATCATCGAAAACGTGCTGAAGCGCCAAAAGATGGTGTTGAAGCAAGTGCAGGAGGAAGAAGTGGCATTCGGGCGCACCACCATCGATCCACGCACCTTCGTCATCCTGGACGACTGTTTGTACGACGGCAGCTGGGCGCGCGACAAATTGATGCGCCTGCTGTTCATGAACGGTCGCCACTGGAAAGTGATGTTGGTCATCACCATGCAATACCCACTTGGCATTCCGCCCCAACTGCGCACGAACATCGACTTTGTGTTCATCTTGCGTGAAAACTACATCAGCAACCGCAAGCGCATCTACGAAAACTACGCCGGCATGTTCCCCAGCTTCGAGTCGTTCTGCCAAGTGATGGATCAATGCACCGAAAACTACGAATGCATCGTCGTGCACAACAACTCCAAGTCCAACAAACTCAACGACCAAGTCTTCTGGTACCGCGCCGACGACCACGGCAAGTTCCGACTTGGCGCGCGCGAATTTTGGGAGATGTCCGCCAACATGAACCACGAAGAACAAATGTACGATCCCTCCGCCCAAGTCGCGCGACGTGGTCCGCGCATCAACGTGCGCAAAAGCAAACATTGATCGTTCGATCAATCAATCAATCAATCGATTGTTTCCGGATTGGGCACTCACCTCCTCCTACGGCAACGAGATCGTCTCGTGCTGCTTCGTCTCATGCTCGATCGAGCGCATCGACGCCGACGTGTGTTTCCGCGTCGAACCTGTTGGCGGCGTGTATGTCGAAAAGGACGAGTGTAGTGCGCAAGTCGACTTCGTGTGTGGCGCTTTCTAGTTTTGCCACCGTACAATTCGTCATCTTCCTGCAAATTTTTGAAGTAGTCATTCACATCAGCTCGATCCTCATCAGCGCTTTCGAGATATCCGTTTGCCACAAACTTGCTTTTGACACATCGTTTCAGCAAATCGGTTCGTTCCGCATACGGTACTCGAGCTCGAAATGCCGCGATGCGCGCAGCGTCTTCGGTGCCTTCGTCTGCCGTCAAGGGAAGGTTTTCGCCTTCGTACATCTCGCGGATGCAGGTTTGGGCAAAGCTGTTCAAGGTGGTGAAGTTAATGTCCCCCATTCCTGCACCAAAGACATGTTGGATTTTCTTGTACAACTTCAACGTAGCTTCGTCTGTCACCGTCGTGTCTTCCTCGTTCGCCAACAGCGAAATCGGAATACTGACAATAGTAATGATGCGCTCGTACGCGCCGCGCACACAACTTTTGGAAGCGGTTCCAGTGTTGTACGCCAGGAACGTTTGTTGGACGTATTCGCTGAAGTAAAGAGTTTGGTGTTGTTCTGGCAATGTAAGCACAAAGTCCACCACGCCCTTCATCAGAGGAAAATACTGCTCGAAAAAGGTGCAGTCGATGCTGGAATCGCTTCCGCCAACCTCGAAGTATCCCAAGACGACTCCTTGAATCTCCTCGTCGGGTGCATTGGTCTCCGTCGAAACCCGTTGAAAATAGCCGCGCAACGCATCACTGATGGCGACAAACACGTCCTCTGGACGAAGTGTTTGGTCGTTCATTGCGTCTCGGATGGGTGGCAATTGTTGCAGCAGCGGAGCAACCTTCGGAATGACTCTTTCCGCATACCTGTGCACTTCGAAGGCAACGCCTCGCTGATTGTTGAATTGCCGACGACGTGCTGGTGGCGGTGGTGGCGGTGGTGGCGGTGGTGGCGGTGGCAAAGGACGCGCGCCGGCCAACTCTCGCGTCATCAATGGACAGTAGCGGAAAACGATGTCAGGCCCACGTTCGTTGATTGTTGTGCAATACCTTCGGCTTACTGCACACCAGTTGGAAAAATTTTGTTGCAATGCTTGACAATTGATAAACATGTTATCAAACTGCACGAGGTGGGAAATATTCCAACGGTCCAATGGTTGATTGAACGATGTGCAATTCTCGAACATTTGCGACGCATTGTTCAATCGGGACACATTCCAGTTGTTCAAGGGTTGATTGAAGGCAAGACACGCGTGAAACATGCGGTTCGCAAGCACCAAGTTGGACACATTCCAATGGTCCAATGGTTGATTGAAATATGCGCACTCGTCGAACATGTTGTCTGAGCGCACCAAGTTGGACACATCCCAATCGTCCAAGGGTTGATTGAAACGTCTGCAATCCTTGAACATCCTTGTTGCTATTCGCAAGCTTGACACATCCCAATTGTGTAGAGGCTGATTGAACGACCAACAATAACGAAACAAATCTTTTGCATCGCGCACATTCGACACATTCCAGTGGTTTAACGGTTGATTGAATTCGTTGCAAAAATTGAACACTCCATCCATGCGCTGCACGTTGGACACATTCCAATTGTCCAAAGGTTGGTTAAAATTGCTGCAATAGCACAACATTCCATCCATGCTCACAACCTTCTTCAAATTCCACTTTCCAATTGGTTGATTGAAGTTCCGACAATCTTTGAACATGTTATCCACATGCAATGCATTTGACATATCCCATTCACTGACGTCGACAAACTTCTGAAGGTATGGTTCAGAAAACAACGCATTTTTGAAGTGAAACAGTTCCGAAAAATCTGCAATGCTGCTCACGTCCCAGTTTCCAAAGATGTTTTTTGGATCATTGAACACGTGTCGTTCTGCCATTACTGGATATCTTTCGTAATTGTTATTGTATATAAGACTGTACACTCGATTGACGCGTTTGCGCAAATCGGCTTCATCTCGAATTGGAATTTTGTGTTTTCTTGAAAACCAAGACATCGCTGATTGAAAGTGCAAATGAATGTCCGTGTTGTTGCCGGAGAAAAAAAACGGTGTGTTGCTGCAATTAAACGGCGAAACAAACACAACTTGCAAACATACACGGCCGGAGACCGCGTCAATTCTGAACACACGCCAACAAAAATGTGCAAGAATTCTTGTTGGCGTCTTTCTTTTTTTTGCTTTTTTTCAACTCTGGAGGACAGAGAGGAAACGGTTACCTGACATTCGGATCAAAACTGGGAAATGGGGACATTGTTGCCGCCGCGCGCATCCAAAAATTCGACTTGTTGTTTGGAGAGACATGCACATCCTTGCGAATTGGAGTAAACACTGGGACAACATTCCGGCTTGAATGTGGTGTTGTCCAAAAACACGGAGGGCGAATCTGACGGATTGACACTTCCGTCTACTGCGACGGCACGACCTTCGTCGTCTTTGTTGCGTGCTCCCTTGCCTTTGCCGCCCAATCCAAAGAAATTCGCAAACCCTTCCTTTCCTCCTTCACCACCTCCTGCAACAACACTTCCAGCGTCCGTGGCGGCATTCGCGGCTTGCACGAAATTGCCAAATCCCGCCTTTCCTCCTCCTCCCTTGGCGCCGCGGCCACTGCATCCGCACGATTTGCCCCAACCACCGCGCACGTGACAACAACTGCCTAGCAGATGCATGGCGATAATGATGTACAAGATGCCGGCTAAAAGAAGCCATTCCATGCGCAATTTCAACCCAAACAGAGCAATGTCCATGATTTCTTTTGCTGTAAAACAAACCACGAAGTGAATGAGAAGCACGAAGAATCAATACGAAGTAATAAGAAGCAAATGGAACGCGACAACAAACGAAAAACAAACGGGAATGCGCGGAGAAAGTCGATGCGGATTACACTGTTACAGAGAAATTAAAAAAAAACAAACCATCCATCGATGATGTGGTGTGCGTGAGTGACTGTGGTGGCACCACTGTCTATTCATCGCAGCGTTGTACCAAGACACTGTCGTCGTCGGAGGCTGAGCTGGCGGTTTCGCCAGCGGTTGCGGTTGCGGTCGAAGTAACAGATTCATCCTGGGTAGCAGCGGCGGTGAATGCATCGTGGGTGGCAACGGAGGTGGAAAAGGGTCCACTGCGCAGTTGACTTTGTCCGTTGTCGGATTTCCCGGTGACCACGTTGTCTCCTTCGAACAACAGATCGCGCAATGCTTCTTGGGTCATTGGCTTGCCATCGTTGTCGCCGACGAAGGTGTCGTATATCTGGGTGTTGACTCCAACCAACTTGCCCTCTTCGTTGATGGTTTGGGTCAGCACGTTGCCGGTCTTTTCGGCGTTGCGGATGTTGTCTTCGATGGCCTGTTGTTTGGCTTCCTTGACGCGCTGTTCAAAGGCCACCTTGGCCTTGCGGTTGTTGGCTTCCTTCTCGTGCATGAGTTGGTTGAGTTCCTCCTCCATGTATTCGGTGCGGCCGGTGCGGTAATACTTTGGATGGAAGGGCATCCAGACACCGCCGTGGCCCACGTAGACATCGTGGTTGGGGTCAATCTCGCGCAAAACGCCACAGCGCATTTCGGCTTCCTCTTGGGTGGGGAAGGCGCCGCGGAATTTGATGCCGCGCACGCTGGTACAGAATTCGTTTTGGCGCGAGAACTCTTTCTCCAACTCTTCCTCGTGGTTGTCTAGGAAGGTCTCGTAGTCATCGCGCAAAGTTGATTCGACCAAGGTGGCGCGTTCGGCGGTCACGAACTCGGCGTAGGCATCGTCGAGTGGTGCAAAGTCGATGTTGTACTTGAAGGAGATGAACTTGAGGAAATCGTGGAAACGTTGCATGGACTTCTCAAAGTCCCAGTACTTTAGGAATTGTTCGAAGTAGAAGATGTCCTTCTTGCGCAGAATCTCCTCTGGCGAACAAAACGACATGCACACGTATTCTTGTCCGGCGATGGGAGGGTCGCGGTCCAACAAATCCACGTAGCGCGGATTGGGGGTGCCATCCGGATTCAATTGCCGAGTCATGCCTGCTGGGGGACCCGAACGGTGTGGCTCGGCGGCGGCGTTGGCAACACCACGCATAAAATCGTTCACGTCACGTGTGGCGGTGTTTTGCGATTGCATGATTTGATTCGGTGTTTTTTTTGATTCGATTTAGCGACGCGATGGAACCAATCAATACACAGGGGGAAAAGATGAAACAAGAAGGGAGGGGTTAGTGTATTGGTTGCCGCATCGCTTTAAGTTAATTTGATTTGATTTGATTTGATTTGGTCTGGTCAGGGAGATGCACCCCGCCAGCTCGAGCAGTTTTCCTTTTTTTTTCTCGACGGAACTATATCCATCATCCCTTGCACCGGTAACATTGCCACTTCTTCTTTTGTTCACA
>JACCDH010062168.1_pt1 | contig 50535 bp, 43 predicted proteins | sample 7442481 | NCBI WGS metagenome assembly JACCDH01 (sample SAMN15323433, study PRJNA562643) | freshwater metagenome | isolation source: river surface water | place: USA:Blue River Watershed | collected 2017-08-15
CGGTCTATGTGGATATCGACGCGCGCACCTACAACCTTGACCCAAGCTTGCTGGAAGCGGCCATTACCCCCAATACCAAGGCCATAATTCCAGTGAGCCTGTACGGCCAGTGCGCCGACTTTGATGCTATCAATGCTATTGCTGCGCGCCATGGCATTCATGTGATTGAAGACGCTGCGCAGAGTTTTGGTGCCAGCTACAAGGGGCGCAAAAGTTGTAACCTTTCCACCATTGCCTGCACCAGTTTCTTTCCCAGCAAGCCGCTGGGTTGCTATGGCGATGGCGGCGCCATCTTCACCAACGACGACGAATTGGCCAAGGTCATGCGACAGATCGCACGCCATGGCCAGGACCGGCGCTACCACCATGTGCGTGTGGGTGTGAATAGCCGGTTGGATACCATTCAAGCGGCCATACTGCTACCCAAGTTGGCGATTCTGGACGAAGAAATGTCGCAACGGCAGGAGGTGGCTGCGCGTTACACCCAGCTGCTGAACAAGGCTGGCATCAGCACCACGCCTTTTGTTGAGCCCCATAACATCAGCGCTTGGGCGCAGTACACCGTGCGTGTGCAAAACCGCGAGACGGTTCAGAAGCAGTTGGCGGATGTTGGTGTGCCGACGGCTGTGCATTATCCGATTCCGCTCAACAAGCAACCGGCTGTGCAGTACGCTTCCGCGTCTTTGCCTGTGGGCGATGCAGTGTCTGGTGAAGTGATTAGCTTGCCGATGAGCCCCAATCTTTCTGCGGCGGAGGCAATATTTTTGGCGTCGGCTCTATCGGCGGCAATTAAAGAGAAGTGAGTTGGGTTTTCATGGAGTCGCATCGATTTGTTCGGTTTCAAAATTTCTGATTGGAGAGTATCGTGGTCCTCAAAGGAAAAAAAATCGTTGTCATCGGTGGTGCTGGCCTGATCGGCTCCCACACTGTCGACCATCTGATCAAAGACGACGTCAGGGAAGTCCTGATCTATGACAATTTCGTGCGCGGTCGCGCTGAGAATCTGCACAATGCCCTCAAGGACCCGCGCGTTCGGATATACGACGTCGGCGGCGATGTCATGCAGACCGATATTTTGGAGTCGGCCATCGACGGCGCTGACGGCGTAATCCATCTGGCTGCCCTATGGTTACTCCAGTGCCACGAGTATCCGCGCACCGCCTTTGACGTCAACATTCGCGGCACCTTCAATGTCATGGAGGCCTGTGTTAAGAAGGGTGTGAAACGTCTGGTCTACTCCTCGTCGGCCTCTGTGTATGGCGACGCTGTCCAAGAACCTATGACGGAAGACCACCCCTTCAATAACCAGAACTTTTATGGAGCAACCAAAATATGTGGCGAAGCGATGCTACGCGCGTTCCACCATCGCTACGGTCTCAACTACGTGGGCTTGCGCTACATGAACGTCTACGGGCCTCGGCAGGACTATCACGGTGCGTACATCGCCGTGATCATGAAAATGCTTGATGCCATCGACAAGGGCGAAAGCCCGACCATCATGGGCGACGGCTCCGAAGCTTTCGACTTTGTGGCCGTGGAAGATTGCGGACTCGCTAACGTTTGCGCGATGAAGTCGGATGCAGTGGATTCGTTCTACAACGTTGGTACGGGCAAGCGCACCTCGCTCAAGGAGTTGGCCGAGATGCTGATCGTCCTGACCGGCAGCAAGCAGCCGATCAAATACGCACCGCGCAGCCAGGCAACGCTGGTACGCAACCGTATCGGTAGCCCCGTGAAGGCCTCTCACGAGATCGGCTTCACTTCGACCATTGACCTGAAGGAAGGGTTGCGCCGCCTGATCGAGTGGCGTGCCAGCCACAAGGCTGAAGTTGCAGCCCGCCGCGCTGCCGTAGGGTTGCCCGAATGAGCCAAAGCGCAAAGATGAATGTCCCGATCGCACGGACCAGTCTCACCGAGGAGGAGATTCAAAGCGTCCTCGGCCCGCTGCGCAGCGGATGGCTAGTCCAAGGGCCAAAGGTGCGCGAGTTCGAGGAGAAGTGGTCGGCATTCACCGGTGCACGTCATTCCATCGCGGTGACATCCTGCACCACTGCCCTGCACCTGTCTCTGGCGGCCCTAGGTTTTGGCCCGGGTGATGAGGCCATCGTGCCGGCCTTTACCTGGATTGCGACAGCCAACGTGATCGAGCACTTGGGCGGCAAGGTGGTGTTCTGTGACATTGACCTCAATACATTCAATCTGGACGTCAACGACGCGGCTCGCAAAATCACATCCCGTACCAGGGCCATCCTGCCCGTGCATCTGTTCGGCCTATCGGCTGACATGGACCCAGTCATGGAGCTGGCGCGCAAGCACGGTTTGTGGGTGGTCGAGGATGCCGCCTGCGGCTTTGGCAGCACCTACCAGGGGCGCCATGTCGGTACCCTGGGCGACACGGGCTGCTTCAGCTTCCATCCACGCAAGGCGATCACAACCGGTGAAGGCGGCATGATCACCACGCAAAGCGATATGCTGGCCGAGAAGCTGCGGCGCCTGCGTGACCACGGCGCCGCCATGACCGACCTGCAGCGTCACATGGGTGCGCGTCCTTATCTGCTGGCCGATCATCCGGATGCTGGTTACAACCAGCGCATGACGGATCTGCAGGCAGCACTGGGTTCTGCCCAGATGGATCGTGCGCAGGCCATCATCGACGAACGCCGTCGCTTGGCTGCCGTTTACGATCAGGCATTTGCCCAGTTGCCCTGGCTCAAGACGCCGGCTCATCCTGCGCGGTACGGTCATGGCTACCAGAGCTACCCCTGCCTGTTCCAGCCCGAGCCCCTTGTGCCCGGATCGATCGAGCGGGTGAACAAGCTTCGCAATGAGTGGATGGATCGCCTCCAGCAGGCGGGCATCTCCACGCGTCCCGCCACGCACGCGGTGCACATGCTCACCTTCTACCGCGACAAATTTATGCTGGTGCCCACGGACTTTTTCAATGCTTTTGCGGCTAACGATTGCAGCATTTCACTACCGCTGTTTCATGGCATGACGCATTCTGAACAAGATTACGTAATCGAGCAGGTTTTAGGAGCCAAACTTTAATGTGTGGCATTTCAGGCTTGATTAATCTCAATGGGGATGCCGTGCCGCCTGTGATACTTAAAAAAATGACGGATGCTATCGCTCACCGAGGACCAGACGGCGAAGGGCATTGGATTGAAGGCAATGTGGGCATGGGGCACAGGCGTTTGGCTATTATTGACCTGAGCCCAGCTGGCCGTCAGCCGATGATCACGGCCGATCACCGATATGTGCTCAGCTACAACGGTGAGATTTACAACTACCGAGAGATTAGAGCCGAGCTTGAAACTTTGGGCTACTGGTTCCGTAGCCAAACTGATAGCGAAGTCGTGCTCAATGCTCTTGCCCATTGGGGCAAGGATGCACTCATCAAGTTCAACGGAATGTTTGGCTTGGCCGTTTGGGATCGCAAAGAGCAAACACTGCTGTTGGCCCGCGATCGTTATGGCATAAAGCCGCTTTACTATGCACGGCAAGGTCATTCATTTGCTTTTGGCTCTGAGCAAAAAGCCATCACTGCTCAACCCAAATTCCAGCGTGATCTAAATAAGCCTGCATTGTTGGAATACTTCACCTTTCAAAACATCTTTACTGACCAAACTCTGCTGAAAGACGTTCACTTGTTGCCCGCTGGTCATTATGCAGTTCTGCATGCCCCAACCGGTAAGTGCACACAGCACCAGTACTGGGACTATCGTTTCCGCGAGCCTGATCAAAAAGCCAGCAAACAAGAATATGTGGAAGAGTTGGACCGCTTGTTTAAGCAAGCGGTTAATCGTCAGTTGGTGGGTGATGTTGAGATGGGGGCTTACCTCAGTGGTGGCATGGACTCTGGCTCCATCACGGCCATTGCTGTACAACAGTTCCCGTACCTTAAGACATTCACTTGTGGGTTCGACCTTAGCTCTGCTTCCGGTATCGAGTTGGGCTTTGACGAACGCACAAAAGCCGAAGCCATGTCTGCCCGTTTCAAAACTGAACATTACGAGATGGTGCTCAAAGCGGGCGACATGGAGCGTTGCTTGCCAAGACTCTCTTGGCACCTGGAAGAGCCCCGAGTAGGGCAAAGCTACCCAAACTTTTATGCAGCCAAACTTGCTAGCAAGTTTGTGAAGGTAGTGCTTTCTGGCACTGGAGGTGATGAACTCTTTGGGGGTTACCCATGGCGCTACTACCGTGGGGTTAACAGTCAAAGCTTCGAACATTACATCGATGAATACTATTTCTATTGGCAACGGTTGGCAAGTAACAGTGAGCTCAAAAAAATGTTTGCACCCATTTGGGGTGATGTAGATAAAGTTTGGACCAGGAACATTTTTCGAGATGTTTTTGCCACCCACGATAACGAACTAAAGAGACCCGAGGACTTCATTAATCACTCTTTGTACTTTGAAGCGAAAACCTTTTTGCACGGGTTGTTCGTGGTTGAAGACAAACTCTCGATGGCGCACAGCCTGGAAAGTCGAGTTCCTTTCATGGACAACGATCTAGTTGACTTTGCCATGAAGTGTCCAGTTGATTTGAAGTTGAACAACCTGATAGAAGTTATGAGACTTAATGAGAATGAGTCAGGTAAAAAAAGTAGCCGTTATTTTCAGAAAACCAATGACGGAAAACAAATACTCCGCGATGTGATGACCCGCCATATACCAAACGAAGTTACGCAGGCAGAAAAGCAAGGTTTTTCATCTCCAGATGCTAGTTGGTTCAAGGGCGACAGTATCGACTTTGTTAAAAGAAAACTTTACAGCGGAGATGCAAAAATATTCAAATATTTAGACAGAAACGCGGTTATGCATTTACTTGACGAACATCTAAATGGTCAAAAAAATCGAAGGCTTCTTGTGTGGTCTTTATTAAATATCGAAGCTTGGCTGGATGATTTTCATTAAGGAAACCCCGTTGTTCATGAGTAATTTTTAAAATCGAGACTAAATTTTCAATATGAAAAAAATAATTATTATTGGTGCTGGAACGGGGGCGTTGGAGGTTCAGGGAATTATTGAGGATATAAACCTCATTAATCCATCTTATGAGTTGGTGGGGTTGTTGGATGATAACCCGGCTTGCCAAGGCAGCAAAATCAATGGAATGCCAGTGCTTGGCACATTGGAGAAGGTTGGAACATTTTCCAATGTTAAATATGTATTTGCTATTGGTTCTTTGAGGACTCAGCACGTTAGGATGGAAATTATGGCCCGTTTAAACATGTCACCAATTGACTTTGAATCAATAATACATCCAACTGCCTTAATCAATAAAAGTGTAAAAATAGGCGGCGGTTGCATAATTCATCCTAGGGTAACAATCGCCAATGAAGTAAGTCTTGGCGATTTTGTGGTTGCCGCTGTCGCTAGTACTATCGGGCCTTATTCTAAGATTGGAAATTATTCTATGATCACTAGTCATGTCCTAATTTTAAGTGGTTGTGAAGTTGGTGAGTCTGTTTTTATTGGTTCGAATTCTTGTATAACTGAAAATGTAACAATAGGAAACTTGGCTCGAATTGGTGTCGGCTCTATAGTGGGCCGAAATGTAAGTGAGAAAATGTTTGCTATGGGTAATCCATTGCGCTTACTTGGCCCTAATTAGAAAGTTTTATTGTTAAATCGACTTAATTTATGTTGAACAAATTAACATAATAATTTTGCCTGCCGAATTAAATACTTATTCCCTCTTGATTTCACAAGAGCATCAAAATTCCAATGGCTTACAAAAAATCGTCCTCTATGTACAATAGCAAGATTAATACTGCAAAATATCCAAATGTATCTTTGATTGATGTAACGTTGCGTGCAAATCATCGCTTTGCTTCTGGGAGTGTCAATCGGTGCATTGAATTATTTGGCGAAGCTTGGATGTCAGAATTGGAACAAGTTATTGCCCCTTTGTTTCCTGATACTGAAGCACTTATCTCTGCAGTAAAAGGGTATGCTGTTTTTTCTATGCAATCTATGCGGTTGCAAGCTATATTTGAGCGTGAGCTTAAATATAAAATCAAGACCCATAATCAAGCTGCGTCCGAGGTCTATTTCAACGAAAAGCATATGATGCAAGAGTATTTGCCTGGTTTACTCTTGTCTCACTTTTTATGGCCACATCATTACCGGCAGCTACGATTTTTTGATTGCGCATTTGTCCAAAGCATGCTAGTTGCTAATGCGACTTCATTCGTGGAAGTGGGTGTAGGAACTGGTTTATACTCAAGTCTATTGTTGCGTAGACTTCCTAATGTCACCGGTTTAGGTCTAGATATTAGTCCGTCTTCAAAGATTTTTGCTGAGGCGCAGATGAAGGCGCTTAATGTTGCCAATCGCTACCATGTCGAATTGCGCGATGTAACTGTGTCACCAATGGAGTCCAAAACTAACTGGTTGATTTGTGTGGAAGTTCTAGAACATCTCGACGACCCAGTTACCTTTTTGAAACGCTTGCGGCTTAACATGGTGCCAAATGCACGTGCATTCATAACTGCGGCAGTGAATGCGGCTCATTCTGATCATATTTATTTATACCGAAATGCAAATGAGGTGTTGGTGCAGCTTGTAGAAGCTGGCTTCACCTTAGAGCAATCATTTGTGGGTTCTGCATATAAGCCAATATCACCAAATGTCCCGGTGCCTGAAGCTGCAGCATTCATTGTGTATTAGTTTTTTTTATTTCAATGACTGAGATAGCATTAATAATTAATTAGTAGAAGTATTTTGGTGACAGGTGCTAACTTGATAATTAGTGTTAAATATTTATAAGAAAAACTCATCTACCTCAGTATGTGGATGGATTATGCCCTCTCTAAAAAATGCGATTTCGTCAGTAATAATAGGAATTTTCAAAGAAAATCGAAATAAATCACTATATGGAATATCCAATGTTGACCCTTGAATCTATTCAAGCAATCATTTTCCAAGCTCTGAACAACATCAACGAAGAGCGTGGGCCAAGCGAACAATTGATGATTGATCTAGAAACTCGTCTTTTCGGAGTTGATGCCGCGTTGGATTCGCTGTCGTTGGTCTCGGTGATTGTTGACGTTGAGACCGCGGTATCTGAGCGGGTGGGGCGAGATATCTGTCTCACAGACGATCGTGCGATGAGCCAGGAAACTTCACCCTTTAGCGACGTGAATACCTTGTCGTCCTATATTGAATTGCTTCTCTCTGAAATGGCATGAGCCAATGCTTCTCTACATATGCCGGCAAGTGGGCACTTGTTACCGGAAGTCGAAGGGGTGTTGGGCGCATGATTGCTGAATATATTCTGCGAAACGACGGTTATGTGGTCGGTTTCTCGCGTGGCGAATCGAAAATTGATCATCCCAACTACCACCACTTTCAGATTGATATCAGCGATCCTGCATCTGTACAGCAGGGCTTTGCAGCTTTGAAGTCGTTGACGCAAGTAGTGCACATCGTTGTAAACAACGCAGCCGTGTTGACATCACAATACGCGATGATCATGCCACCAGCGCAGGCGCAAGCCATGATGAATGTCAATTTGATGGGCGCCTTCATGGTCTCCCGTGAAGCTTCGAAGCTGATGCGTAAGGATAGATGGGGCCGCATCATTAACATTAGCTCAATGGCTGTCAGCCTTGAACCAATTGGCGATTCGGTTTATGCCGCGTGCAAGGCAGGTCTGACGACCTTAGCTAATGTGATGGCCAAGGAGCTGGCGCCGATGAACATTACCTGTAATACGTTGTCTATCACCGCGATTAAGACGGATATGTTGTCACAGCTGCCTGCGAAAAAGATCGACGCTGTGATAGCAGGCCTGCCGATTCCTCGCTATGCGGAGGAAGACGATATATTTAATATTCTCGACTTTTTAGTTTCCGAGCGCAGTTCATATATCACTGCACAGACCATTTACATGGGGGGGGTCAACTGAGATGGCGAGCGTAGTTGGTAATTGGGGCGGAGGGAATGTCTGGCGTGTCACTAGTGGTGAGTTCGCGTCAAATGCATATTTCTGTGAAGATCAAGTAGGAGGGGGGGTATTGATCGATGCTGGGCTGGATGGTTTGACTATTGATGCCGAATTGGGTGAACACGGGTTGCGCCCGAATGCGGTCTTTTGCACCCATGGTCATTTCGATCACACCGGCAGTGCTTCGCATTTCCAGGAAAAGTACGGCTGTAAAGTGTTTATACCTAAAGCCGACGAAAAGCTGATGAGAGCTTCTAACTTTATGTTGATGGCAATGAAGATGAAGAATAGGGTTGTCTTGCCGGCTGCTAACCTAGTGGAAGGGAAATTCGTTATCGACATCGCAGGTACGCCTCTTCGCTATCTACCTGCGCCTGGCCATACGCCCGGTTCTTGCATTATCGAATTTGGCAGTGCTTGGTTTACTGGAGATACGCTGTATGCGCAAGGTGTCGGACTATCGCACCTTCCAGGTGAGGATCACGCGGTGCTGAAGCAGACCATACTTGGCTACTGGAATGATCTGACACCGGACCGGACCATTTTCCCAGGTCATGGCAACGCGACTGATGGTTTATCGCTCCGAACATGTAATAAAGCACTATTGGAATTTTTACAGTTATCAGCATTGTGAGTACTTCTTTGTTTCCTGGTGTTGTCATTTCCGGGGTCGGACATCATCTGCCCAAACATGCTGAAGATAACGAGACTTTGTGTCGCAACTTAGATGTGACGCCAGACTGGATCGTTGAAAAGACTGGTATCGAACAGCGCTACATTGCCGATCCCGATGAATCTGCCTCGCAGTACGCGACCTTAGCAGCAAAACGTGCTGTCGAGATGGCTGGCATTGCCGTTGAAGAGGTGGACCTTATCATCGCCTGTACGTTTTCAGGCGACTATATCTATCCTCCACTGTCGGCTAAAGTTCAGATGGATCTGAAGGCGGTCAATGCACAAATTTTCGACCTCCAAGCCAATTGTACTGGCTTTCTCACCGGCCTGACGGTGGCCTCGGATCGCATGCGTGTAGACCTATCGGTACGTAATGCAGTTGTGATTGGTGTGGAATTCCTCTCTCGGTACATCGACCGTTCGGATGTAAACACCTCAATTTACCTTAGCGACGGTGCTGGTGCAGCCGTGTTGAGCCGTAGCAATGATCCTGACTACGGCATCAAGTCATCCGCTTTTCACACTGATAGTTCTAACTACGAATCGGTACGCATGCGCGGTGGTGGATCGAGTTACCCATTTAATGGTCGAGCTTTTGATTCGACGGTGGACTACATGGAAATGAATGGTATTGCTACTTGGAAGCAGGCAATTACACACTTGCCAAGAGTGATCAGAAAGGCTTGCGAGAAATCCGGAGTGGCGCCAGGGAATGTAGACTTTATGATATTTCACCAAGCAAATTTACGCATGATCGAGTACATCGTCCGCAAGATGGGTTATAAAATGAACCAGACATACACCAACGTTGCTCGCATTGGCAATACAGGTGCAGCCTCACTGGCAATAGCCTTGAGTGAGGGGGTTCAAAATAACCTTCTTAAGGATGGCGACTCAGTAGTATTGGCCGCAGTAGGGGCGGGCTTCAATTTCGGTGCCTCGGTATGGCGCTGGAAGATGACTAAGCAAATCGCATAAGTATGTTTAAAGAATTTGAATCAATTAAAGTTGGCGAAACTCAAACGCTAATCAAGATAATTTCTGAAGTTGATGTGCGAAAGTTTGTCGACATGACGGGTGACGACAACCCGCTGCACTTAGACCGTGCCTATGCAAAAACCACTGCGTTTAAGGACGTCGTAGTGCACGGGATGCTAGGAGCCTCCTTTATTTCTACACTAATAGGCACAAAGCTGCCTGGGGCTGGCGCACTGTGGGTGTCGCAAAATATGGAGTTTCTGTTGCCTGTGCGTTTGGGCGATACGTTGACTATAAGCGCTACGGTGCTTAAAAAGCATGAGCGTGAGCGGCTGCTGGAGTTGGATACGCGAATTCTTAATCAAAATAAGCAACTGATTTTGACCGGTGTTGGCAAGGTAAAGGTATTGGTAGCGGCAGCGCCAGCGAAAAAATTACCTATGGTTGATAAGACGCGTGTCGCGATCGTAACCGGCGGGGCTGGCGGCATTGGGGCGGCGATAAGTAAGCGTCTTGCCGCGGATGGCCACGATGTTATTGTTAATTATCGTGGTCAGGGAGATCGAGCCGCGCAAATTGTTGCGGAGATCAATGCAGAAGCGGGTAAGGGTAAAGGTCGCGCATTGGCTGTGCAGGCTGACATCGCAACGGAAGCCGGTGCTCTGGTGTTGCATCAAGCTGCAGTGGAGGCGTTTGGGGCGGTTACTGTATTGGTGAATAACGCATCGCCACGCATCAATCCGAAGACTTTGGGTTCTACAGAATGGCCTGATGTGCAGCAGCAGATTGACGTGCAGGTAAAAGGTGCATTTTGTATGACTCGTGCTGTGGTGCCGGAGATGGCATCGCGCAAATGGGGGCGTATAGTGAACATCACATCGCAGGTGTTGGATGGTCCACCCTCTGTCACGTGGACTGGATATGCCATGGCCAAGGGCGCATTGCAGGTATTTTCAAAGTACATGGCTGCCGAGTTGGGGCCACTTGGCATCACTGTGAACTGTGTGTCGCCAGGTATGTGTGAGACAACATTAATCGGTGATATTCCAGAAAAGACTCAGTTAATTATCGCGCGGCAAACGCCCTTGCGTCGTCTTGCCAAGCCTAATGATGTCGCAGCTGCTGTAGCATATTTTGTTTCAAATGATGCAGACTTTGTTACTGGTGACACGATTGCTGTCAACGGTGGGGTAGCAATGCGATGAAGTAACTTTCTAAATCAATGAATAGATCTTCAGCATTATCTGATCCAAAAGATTCGGCCTTATCAGTGCTGAACAAGGAAGGCGTTACCTTGATGCAGCTGACGCAGGCAGTGACTGCACTGGAGAGTGAAGAACAGTCACGCAAAGTGAAAATAGGCGTGTCGTCGTCGTCCAACATTGAATTGTTAAACATATACCTGCGAAAGCAGGGCTTGTTGAACGGAGTAAAAATTGAGATTGTCGCCGGCAATTACGACGATCCAATCGGTGACATAGATTTCTTCCAGCAAGTCGGTGTAGAGCAGATTGTGTTGCTGCCATTCTTTGACAACCTTCTCCCTTCTTTCGAATCTCAACTTGAGAACATTGCTCCCTCCGTCCTTGACGCGAAAGAATCCGAGTTTCGGCAGCGCTATCGCATAGTGTTCAAAAAGGCACGCGCTGTACCGACAATCTATCTGGGAACCTTGCACCGAATGGGACGTGCGGCTGATCCTTCGGGACAAGATTCGGTGACAATCGCGCTTCGACGCTTCAACACTGCCCTGCGCGAAGAAGCTGAGGGGTATGCGAATATTCGTTTGATCAACACCGAAGATATTGTGCGCGAGCTCGGTTACCAAGCTGTCTTCGACTATCGCTTTTACTTTCGTAGCAAAGCTCCCTACACCGGTGTTTACATGAATGAGTTGGCGCGTCGTATTGCCGCTGCCACGCGTGGCTTCGGCGCGCACTTCTATAAGGTACTTGCACTGGACTGTGACAACACTCTGTGGGGAGGTGTGATTGGTGAGGATCTGCTTAGCGGCATCAGGCTCAATCCCTACGATTACCCCGGAAACATTTTCTGGCGCATGCAACAGGAATTCGCTGCGCTAGAGCGTCAAGGGATCCTGTTAGCGCTGGTTTCCAAAAACAACTCAGCCGATGTTAATGACGTGCTGCAAAACCACCCTGACATGGTTCTCAAAGAGTCACAGATCGTTGTTCATAAAGTTAATTGGAACGATAAGACGTCTAATCTGCGTGCCATCGCTGAAGAACTCAACGTAGGCTTAGACAGCATAATTTTTCTGGATGACTCGTCCTTCGAGTGTGAAGCCGTGAGAAAGCAGTTGCCTATGGTGAAAACCGTTCAGGTTCCAGCCACCCTGTCAGATTATCCAAATGTCGTATCCGAAATCAAATCTTTGTTTCTGGCTGGTAGTATTACTACCGATAGCAAAGGTAAAACTGAACAATACCGGCAGCGCGCGGGTGGCGAAAATCTCAAAGCACAGTTTAAAACTCAGGAAGAGTATCTTGCCTCGCTAGAACTCAAGGTTGAATTGACCCGTAACGCCCAAAATAGTGTCGACCGAATCAGCGAGCTCTCTCTGAAGTCCAATCAGTTCAACCTTACCACGAGACGTTATAGCGTGGCCGAGATTGAGCAGATGATGCAAGTAGACGACTACGCCGTCTACTCGTTGGTAGTTAGCGATAAATTCGGAAATGCCGGCTTGACTGGGGTGGTGGTGATGCGATACGTAGATAAGGTCGCTACCATCGAAAATTTCTTTATGAGCTGCCGCGTGATAGGGCGCGGTGTCGAAACAGTGATCTGGACTCGCATCGTAGCCGACGCTGAGAAACACGGCTGTACAGAGTTGAGCGCCATGTATATACCAAGCGCTAAAAACGCGCAGGTAACAGACTTCTATGACCGCTTGGGTATGACAATCAGAAAAGAAAGCGAAGGAGCACGGCAGTATGCAATTGCAACTGCTGATTTTATTTCGCCTGACAATTCATGGATAGAAATGACTTATGTTGAATGAAGACACACTTAAAAAAGTAATGGCGACGATGCTCAAAGTGGATGCCTCTGAGATCAGTGCTGATTCAAGCATGGACAATATGCCTAACTGGGACTCATTGGGCCATATGAACCTAGTGCTGGCGCTAGAAGAGGAATTCAAAGTGACTATTCCCGATGAAGATGCGGGAAACATTACCTCTTACAAGCTTATCAAGTTGGTATTGGAGGACTTGCTAAAACAGCAGGGGTAAGGTCCAACATGGAATGGTTAATCGAGCGGTTCAGTATCTCGCCTGAGCGAGTCGCCTTTATTCATGAAGGCCGTCAAGTCACTTATGGCTCAGTGGTTGCAACGATAAGCGACAACTTAACGCGTATCAAGGATGCAGGTATCAAACGCGGCGAGACCGTTGTCGTACTAGGCGATTATTCCCCGGAAGTCTTCTGCATGATCATAGCGTTGTGCCGCAATGGCAGCATCGTGATTCCGCTAACACACAACTCAGTGGTGGAGGAGTCGGTAGCGCTAGCAGTCTCTGGCTGTGAGTGGTATCTGGAGTTTGACGCGGTCGGTAGTGTTGGCGTCATTACACATCGTGGGCTGAAGAGCGATAACGCGCTTTTGAACGAATTTCGTCAGCGGGGAACTCCTGGCATTGTGCTGTTCTCATCTGGTTCGACCGGTAAGCCAAAAGGCATATTGCACGACTTTAATCAGGTCGCAGAAAAATTTCGCAAGCAGCGAGCTCCAGTGGTTGCAATACCATTTCTGATGATTGACCACTTCGGAGGCATTAACACCATACTAGCGATCACCTCAAGCCTGGGTACAGTGGTGACCGTTGCCAACCGATCTGTGTCGAGCATCTGTGAAGCCATCGAGAAGTACAAGGTGGAATTGTTACCAGCTACACCATCTTTCTTAACACTGATGATGGCGTCGCACCTACATGTCAAATATGACTTGTCGTCACTCAAACGCATCACCTATGGCACCGAAGTAATGCCTCAATCAACGCTAGATCGTATTCATGCTCAATTCCCAAGCGTTGAATTTCAGCAGACTTACGGACTATCGGAAGTTGGAGTATTGCGTTCAGAGTCGCGAAAGGATGGATCACTTTGGATACGTATTGGGGGTGAAGGTTTTCAGACCAAGGTGATAAATGGCGTGCTATGGATTAAGTCACAGTATGCAATGGTAGGGTACTTGAACTCTCCATCTGAGTTTGATGCTGAAGGATGGTTCAACACACAGGACCAAGTTGAGGTTGACGGCGAATACCTTAAAATTCTCGGAAGGGTCACAGATATTATTAACGTTGCAGGTCAAAAGGTATATCCAGCTGAAGTAGAAAGTGTGATTTTAGAGCTTGATAATGTTAAGGATGTTGCCGTGTTTGGTCAAGCACATAGCATGCTAGGAAACGTAGTTGTAGCCAAGCTCGTGCTGAACGAACCTGAATCATTAGAAGTTATTAAGAAGCGAGTGCGGAAATTTTGTTTAAGCAAACTTTCAGAATTTAAAGTGCCATCAAAAATAATATTAACAGACGGAACGTTACATAGCTCCCGACAAAAGAAGATACGTTGTTAGTAGTAGTGGGACGTCAAAAAGTATCCTACATGATGATCCATTTAAATTGATCGTCTAACACGATGGCATTTTTTCCTCGACGGTTGAGTCGTTTACCGCGCGCTTCTATAACCTCGGATAATGCTTCAAATTGATGCATGAATGTAGGCAAGAACGTCCGTAGCTAAGCTGAACAAACGTCAGATGCCTGAGAAATGGGTTCTTCTACCAAGACAAGTTTCCAGGCCAAGATTTAAGGAACTGATGCTTTAGGATAAAAATAATGATTGAATCGATAGAACTGGGCGAGGTGCCCTTTTTTTGGCGTATCAAGAAGACGGTGGATCAACAGCCAGTCGATGTGCCGACACGGCTGCCGTTTACTTTTTCCTTTCTCGATGACCTACAGTTGGTGATCCAGAAACGTGATCCCGTGGTCCTGAAATGGCTTGAACGTGTCTACAAAGAAGACGCAAACGTAGGCTATTTGCAAGAGGGGCATGCCTTGGCTGAATCGTATGGCGGGGAGTTCGTGGAGTTTTTTCGACGTGCAAGTACATTGTTGCCGCAGCTGCCCTCAAGTGCTGTCGATATTGGCTGTGGTGGTGTCTACCTGCTGCAGAAAGTGCGGGAACAAGGCCTTGCGGTGAAAGGTATAGATCCAAGCCCAGTGACAGCAGCAGCAGGTCGCAAGGCCGGCATTGAGATCATCACTGACTTCTATCCTTCCCCACTACTTACCGAACATTTTGATGTGCTGTTTCACTATGATGTTTTAGAGCATGTGGAAGACCCCGTTGCTTTCCTAAGAGCACATCAAGCAAACTTGTCGCCAAATGGTGCGCTTATCTTTGCTGTTCCAGATTGCTCGCATCATATCGAGTTGGGGGATGTCTCCATGCTGCTGCATGAGCACCTCAATTATTTTGACTGTGAGTCGTTGGAGCGCGTCGTGCGGGCCGCTGGCTTTGAGCCGCTGTTGCTCGAGCCTGCAAGCAACGGCGGTGTCCTCTTATGCTGCGCTGTGCCGCAGGCGAATCGTGCTGCACCACCAACAGCATCCGTCAAGGATGACTCTAAATTCAGGGTCTTCCGAACCAAAGCGCAGACAGCATTGCGAAATTTTGAGGCACTAGCTGATGAGTCTGGCCGAGGTGAGCTGGGTCTGTATGTGCCATTGCGGGCATTCCCCTACCTAGGTTCGCTTTCGTCTAATGTCCGATTGCGCTTTTTCGACGACGATCCTGGTCTGCACGGTCGCTTCTACGACGGCTTCGACGTCCCAATTGAGAGTCTGCAGAATCTAATTGCAAAGCCAATGTCGCAGGTGTTGATATGCTCGCTTGTGTTTGGTGCAAAGATTGCTGGGCGCGTACGAGCCGAGAACCCCGATCAAAATGTTGTGCTGTGGAATGAACTGTTCGAATGAAACTAGTCATTACATGTGAGGATCACCATGTTGGCAGTTAACAGTCAGGCCCATGCGCCGGCCAGCCACGACATCGACTTCACTACGACTGAGTATCGAGAACTATTGCGTATAGCCGGTGGCTCGTATAGCTTTGCAACCTATGACGCGATTCCATGGGGTAAGAAGTTCATACTCTGGAGGCATGATTGCGATTATTCCCTAAACCGAGCACTCGCGCTTGGTCATATTGAGCATGAGGAAGGTATTAGGGCTACCTACTTCATCAATCCCCATAGTGAGTTCTACAACCTTCTGGAGGCGTCGCAGCTAGCGATTGTCCGCGAGCTAGTGCAACTCGGCCACCACATAGGTTTACATTTCGATGGCATGTTCTACTGCACACGAGATGAGGCTGAGCTAGAAAGTCAGCTGGATGCAGAAGTACGGTTGCTAGAGCTAGCCATAGGTCAGACCCCCAAAGTCTTCAGTTTTCACAATCCGGATACCTTCCATCTAACATGCGAAGCGGACACTTACGTTGGGATGGTGAACTGCTATTCGAGCCGTTTCAAGAACAACGTACCATACTGTTCAGACTCCAATGGCTACTGGCGATTCCGTCGCCTGCGCGACGTGCTTGAGTCTGCCAGCGATCCATGCCTGCAGGTGCTGACACACCCGGGTTGGTGGCAGGATAAGGTCATGAGGCCACGAGAGCGAGTGGCGCGTGCAGTTCATGGACGGGCCGATGCGCTTATGGAGTTCTTCGACAGCGCTATTGATTCTAGTGGCCGCGAAAATCCAGCCGGGACAGCTCCAGCACTTAGATTTCTTCGCACTGTCGGCCACCCATACTACCCGCTTCTTGATAATCTGATGCATCGTGGCCAGTCGGAACTGCTTTTCCTGCAGGTTTTTCGCCTCTTGCAGTTGCAGGTGGTAGCTTTGGCTAAAGCCCGGGCCATCACGAAGTGGGGCGTCTCGACCCAAGAGTGGGGCAAATGGTATAGCGGCAAAGCGCTGCCTGATGTCCGCCGAGTGTTTGTGGCGGCGATGGGCGTTTCACTAGATCAGGCAGCAAGTGTCGAGTCTTCAGCGTTCGATAGATGGGCCTCCCTCGCGCATCAGCTCGCACAAGGTGGCAGTTTGGAAGGGCACTCTCGGTCGGAGAGCGTGCTGGAAGTTATGCAGTCGCTGGCAGTTTGGGCATTGGAGCACCTCGGTGTCGATGGACTTGTCGATGAACCTGTTTCCGCAGCGGTTCTGGATAATGAGAGTTGGCGCTATTTCCAAGAGCAGTTACATGAGTAAAGCACTTTACATATTGGTGTTGTTCGCCGTCACTAGTTGTCGATACGTTTGACTTTCCTTTACCCAAGAGGTACTGAATGAGCCCATCTGTCACGCTGCCTCGTGTGTTGGTTCTGTGCACTGTTAGCGCCGGCCTTGATGCAGTTGCCGAAGCCCTACGGCATGGCTGTAATGTCCAGGCTATCGTAGGCGTCCACCCCGACAAAGCTGATCCGGTCGCAATCAGTGGCTGGACCGATGTAGCGGTCTTTGGCCGCAAGTGGGGTATTCCACACGCCTATGTAGAACGCTACGACCTAAAATCAGAGATGGATCATCAGGCTTTAGAGGCAATAGATTTCGACTTAGTCTGGGTGTCAGGATGGCAACGTCTAGTGCCCTCATGGCTTATTGAGCGGTCAAGTTTAGGCGTGCTAGGTGGGCACGGTAGTCCAGATGGCATTTACGGAGGGCGCGGACGTTCACCGCAGAACTGGGCCATCATGCTTGGTTGTCGACAGTTCGATTTGGCGCTGTTTCTTATTACGACCGGCATAGACGATGGGCCAATCGTTGCACAGCGCTCGTTCTTCTATAACGAATTTGATGATATCTCAATTAGTTATAAAAAAGCAGCGCTATGTCTTGGCGAGATGATGATCGAGGTGATACGCAATCCGGCACTTCTACAGCGGGCGCAACCGCAGCAAGGCAAGGCTTTTTATTACCCGCAGCGTAGGCCCGAAGACGGCTTCGCGGATTGGACGCTGCCGTGTCGTGAGATATGGGCGCATTGCCGCGCCCTGACACGGCCGTATCCTGGTCTACGCACACGTACGCATCGTGGACATGATATCGTAATTTGGCAATGTCAGCCCTTTGACGACCGGGTGGATGCAGCGCCAGGCACTGTTTCCTTCGTGTTCGAGGACAGCAGTTTTCTGGTTAGTTGCGGAGACGGTCGCCTTTTGGTGAGCGACTACACGGTGTCCGATGCCACTGCTCTAAAGTCAAACTATAAGCTGCTTTCGCGGGACTTCACTGGCACAATGCGAAATATCATTGAGGCCCATACTGTTCGCCACCCCGATAAGCCACTGGCAAGACGCATACTCGGGAACGCATAAGATTGATGATCAAACAGGTGAAGATACTTGTCGCCCCCTGGGAGGTGGCCGGCTACTACCGCAATCTCTGCGAAGGTTTTCGTCAGCTTGGAGTTACCTATGACTTTGTTACCTACCAAACTCATATCTCGGGTTATGGCGGAGAGACGCAACAGCCGCTTCTGCTCCGTATGGCGTATTGGCTCCGACTATTTCATGAGCAACGGGGGAGCCCATTTTGGTGCAAGCGGCTTTTTGGCACCCTCCCAAGTAAGATATTAACATCGATTTGGGCCGTTTGGGCGATCTTTCATTACGATGTCTTTATCTTCGGATTTGGTATGTCCTTGCTACCAGACAATCGAGACTTATACATTTTGCGCAAGCTGGGCAAGACGGTTATTTCCAACCTAGCTCACGGTTCTGAAGCAAGGCCCCCATGTATGGATGGGTTTTTCCTTTCCTCACATGCTGGGTCTATCTCAGCAGCTGAGCTTAATAAGCTAACGTTACGTAACATGCAGAGAGTGGCTGCTCACCAAAAATTCAGCACTGTGGTTGTAGGTGCGCCTTTTTCGACGTCTCATTTTGCTTCTGGGCCCTTTATCAACGCTTTCGCTTTAGGCATGCCGATGCAACCTTTTTCGGCATTAGATTACGAATGTAGAGTCCAAAAAATGGACAGGAGTTGCACCGGCGAGGTGCGTATTCTGCACGCCCCAAGCAACCGAGTTGCAAAAGGATCAGATCTGATCATCAGTGCAGTTGAACGATTGAAGATGAAAGGATATGCGATCGACTTCGTGCTCATTCATGGGCGTTCCTATCAAGAGGTTTTGGAGGAAATCAAGCACTGTGATTTTGTCGTTGATCAGTTGTTTTGTGACACGCCAATGGCAGGGTTTGCCGCCGAATCAGCTTGGCTCGGCAAAGCCGCTGTGGTGGGGGGATACGGTCTTGATCGTCTGCTGACTTACATCCCTGAAGAGATGTTGCCCCCATCACTTACTTGTCATCCAGATGAGATTGAGCAGTCCATTGAGTTTCTTATAGTTAATCCCGAAGCGCGTGTTGAGCTCGGTGCGAAAGCGCAAAATTTCGTACGACAGATGTGGTCACCAACTGAGGTTGCTAGACGATATCTCCTTCTTGTAAAGGGAGATGTCCCACCTGAGTGGTGGCTTGACCCTCGAACTGTTACCTATTTGGAAGGTGCGGGCCAACCGATAGAGCGCACATGCGAAAACATTCGAAACTTGGTAACGCAGTATGGGGTTGAGTCTCTGCAGCTGGGTCATCGTCCGGAGCTAGAACGAGCCTTTCTGAATTTTTCTGGAATAGCTGGTCACTAATGCTGAAAGCCTTCCTGAAGGATAGTGCTATCTATGCAGTCCCGTCGTTTATTTCGCGGGGCTTATCGTTTTTTCTAGTCCCACTTTACACGCGCGTCCTGAATCCAGCGGATTACGGTTCGCTAGACTTGTTTATGGTATTCGCAAATATTGTTAATTTAACAATTGCGCTTGAGATCTCTCAGGGGGTGGCTCGGTACTACTCGGTAGAAAAGCACCTTGCTCGTAAAGTATTATATGCCTCTACAGCCTTTTGGTTCACGCTGGTCTGTTATAGCATTTTTGTTACCGTGATGTGGATGTGCACTGATCAATTGGCAGCCCTCATCATGCGACAGAAGGGGCTAGAAACCGTTTTCCGAATTGGGCTACTTTTCATTTGGATTAACGGTTTATTTTTAATCATACAAAATCAATTGCGTTGGGAGTTACGCAGTAAAGAGTACGCAGCGGTCAGCTTGTCCATGACTTTAGTTGGTGCAGGGGTCTCGGTCTGGCTTGCTTACTACCTGCGTTTGGGAATTGAGGGTCTGCTGAGTGGCGCTGTTTCAGGTTGTTTGGTTGGTAGCCTGCTCGGATTATGGTTATTGAGGGCTAGCTTTCGTCTTCAATTTAGTGGTGTGAGATTGCGTGAAATGTTGAGTTTTTCTGCGCCGCTTGTCATTTCGGGCGCTGCGACATGGGTTAGTCTCTATGTGGACCGCTTGATGCTCAGTCACTTTCTATCGATCGATGATGTTGGGCTCTACGGTATTGGTTCTCGACTGGCAAGTATCGTCACATTGGTAATGGTTGGATTTCAGAGTGCGTTAACACCATTGATTTATACCCATCATCAAAGGCCGGATACGCCTCTCCAGTTGGAGCGTATTTTCCGATTTTTCTTGGCGTTCGCTCTTCTAGTCTATCTGGTGCTTTCGCTGTTTACTTTCGACATCCTTCAGTTTCTTACTACAGAATCTTTTTTAGGTGGGGCCGCAGTAGTGATCTATCTGGTTCCCGCCATGCTATTGGCTAATATGTATATCTTTGCTCCGGGCATTAGCCTAGCCAAAAAGACGAATTACTTTATTTGGATTAACTTAGGTGGAGCATTCTTGAATATTGGTATGAATATTTTGTTTATACCTTTACTCGGAATCGTCGGCGCAGCTTTGGCGACGGCGATTAGCTATTTAGTAGTTTTTATCACTCACATGGTTCTAAGTCAACGCTTTTATCCAGTCCCACATCGTTGGAGGGCAATTGTGGGGTGCTCTGTTTTAGTCAGTTTGATGGTTTGGGGATTGCCTCAGCTTTCCTTCGGAGCAGAGATGCATTGGTCAACAAATCTCGCAGCGATAGTTTTGTACTTAGTGGTGACTGTGGGAATGGGGCTAATTCGCCTAGACGAGTTGAATCGAGTTGCCGCAAAGATTAGAACTCTTCTATTTGCTCGGCTGTAAAGGAAAGTAGGAACAATGTGTGGTATTTTTGGTTCCTTCAACAGGAACCCATCGCCCCGGTTCGATGAACAGCTGCAAGCTGCTCAGCGTTTACTCCGGCACCGAGGGCCGGATGATCACGGGCTGCAGCGTGTCTCTGTATCAGGCGGGCAAATGGCCTTGGGGCAGACCCGTCTGTCCATCATTGATCTCACCTCTGGCGGACACCAGCCCATGAACAGCCTGGACGGGCGCTACACCATCGTCTTCAACGGCGAGATTTACAACTACAAGGAACTGCGCGACGATCTAAGGGCGCAGGGGTGCCGATTTACCTCTGACTCCGATACGGAGGTGCTGCTCGCCGCTTGGGCCACCTGGGGGCCTGCCTGCCTGCCACGCCTAGTGGGCATGTTCGCGTTTGCCGTGCTCGACCGCCAGTGCGCAAAGCTGACCTGCGTGCGCGATGCCTTTGGCATCAAGCCCTTCTTCTATGCGCAGGAACCGGAGGGCTTTCTGTTTGCTTCGGAAGCGCCTGCACTGTTGGCGCTTAAGCCGGGCAAAAGGCAGCCGAACTGGCAGCGAGCCTATGATTATCTGGTCTATGGCGTCCATGAAAGTAGTGAGGAGACTTTTTTTGACAGTGTCCTGCAACTACAACCTGGGCATTTGCTCGTGGTTAGCCTTGAGGGTCGCATAAGTGCTGTGCCGGAGCGTTGGTGGAGGCCCCAGATCGCGGAGCGTGGTGATCTGAGCTTCGACGAAGCGGTGGATCAAGTCCGTGAACTTTTCCTGCAAAGTATCCGCCTGCATTTGCGTAGCGATGTGCCGCTTGGAGCCGCGCTCTCAGGGGGTATTGATTCTTCCGCCGTGGTATGCGCCATGAGGCATGTCGCACCGGGCCATCCTATCCATACCTTCAGCTTTATCGCTGCTGGCAGCTCCGTCAACGAAGAGCATTGGGTGGATGTAGTGAACAGGCGCGTAGGCGCACATTCTCACAAGGTAACGGTGACCCCGCAGGAGCTTGCCCGAGACCTAGACGACATAATTCGGGTACAAGGTGAACCGTTCGGCAGTATGAGCATATACGCGCAGTACCGGGTCTATAGACTGGCCAAGGAACGCGGCATCACTGTTACCTTGGACGGGCAGGGCGCGGACGAGATGCTTGGCGGCTATTTGGGCTTTCCAGGAGAGCGTGTACACAGTATGCTGGACGCGGGTCATGTAGGAAAGGCGCTCTCTTTTTTGCGGCATTGGTCCCAGTGGCCAGGGCGCAACACTGCCATGGGTTTGCGGGCTGCAGTTGCTCAGTGTAGTAAGGGCACAGCTCACGAATTGATGCGTATGGCGGCTGGCATGAAAAAGACGCCAGATTGGATTGACAGTCGCGTGGCTAAGGAAATGGGGCTCCATGCCCAGGTTGAACGATTTAGGTCCGAATCGAATGCGAGCGGGCGGCGGATGGCCGCGCAAATGTTGAACATGCTTACAAGACAGGGTCTACCAAGTTTGTTGCGGTACGGAGATCGAAACTCAATGCGTTTCTCAATTGAGAGCCGAGTACCCTTTCTCACCATTGAGCAGGCGGAGCTTGCGTTGTCACTACCGGAGCGTTATCTCGTGTCATATACTGGAGAAACTAAACACGTTTTCCGTAAAGCTATGCGCGGTATAGTACCAGATGAGATACTTTCTCGTAAAGATAAAATAGGATTTGAACCCCCTGAGAAGGAATGGTTAGTTTCTATTGCTGCGGAAGCGCGCACTTGGTTGAGTGAAGATTTGCATATCCCTTTTTTGCGTCGGGAGGCTTTGTTGGCACAGTTCGACGACGTGATTTCGGGTCGAAGTAAGTTTTCTTGGCTAGCTTGGCGCTGGATTAATTATTATAGATGGAAGACGTGTTTGGTAGATTGATGAAAAATAACATGATTAATATACTACATTGCACGCATACAGACATTTTGTCAGATAATAGAATTTTAAAGGAAATTAATTCCATTTCAAAAATTCATGGGGTTTGTGTCTTTGGTGTTGGCTTTAAAAGCAGCGAATCAGGAGCTGTATCAGAGCAGCCGGTTCCCAGAATTTATACACACGAGTTATTTAGCAGACGTGCGGCAATCCAACCCAAATTTATAAGACACTTCGTTGTGGCGATCGAAATGCTGATCGTCGCTTGTCGTTATGGTGTGCAAATCAAGCCTAAGATAGTTCATTGTCATGATACTCCAATGTTATTGGCGGGTGTGTTTTTGAAACTTTTTTGTTCTTCTAAGATAATTTACGACGCACATGAACTGGAGTCAAAAAGGAACCATCAAGGTCGAATTGGTTCTTGGCTGACAATTCTCGTTGAAAAATTTTCCTGGCCATTTATAAATCATCTCATTACAGTGAGTCCATCCATAATAGACTGGTATATGGAAAAATTGGGGAAGAAGCCGAGCACTTTGGTGCTTAATTCTCCATTCATATCTTCTCTTGGAGAATCTGCCCATTCTCTCGATGGGATTAAGCCATTGCGGCAGAGATTTAATATACCAAATGACTGTAAGATATTTATTTATCTTGGACTGCTGATGCCGGGCAGGGGGGGGCAGGTCTTATTGGATTCTTTTTGTTCGCCTGAAGTGAGATCTCATATTGTATTTGTTGGGTATGGTTCTGAGGTGCGATTGATCAAAGATTATTCACTGAAGCATAATAATATTCATTATCACCCTCCGGTGCCACATGAGCATGTGGTTGCTTTGGCAAGTTCGGCTGATTATGGTTTGTGCATGATAGAAAACGTTTCATTGAGTGATTATTATTGCTTGCCAAACAAACTTTTTGAGTATGCTTTTTCAGGAATTCCGGTTCTTGCCTCTAATTTCCCTGATATGAGAAAAATTATTAAAAATTACAATTTGGGAGAGACATGCAATATCGATGTTGGATCAATTGTTTCGGCTATAAAACGAATTGAGAACTTGAATTTGAAGTATGAAAAAAAGTCAATTTATGCGTTGAGTTGGGGGGCGCAGGAGGTTTCTCTGCAGGCTGCTTATAAATCGGTATTAAGCCAGATTTAATTGTATGTGTGGAATATTTGGAATCGTTTCCTCTGCGGCAGTTAGCAGTGAAGACTTAACTGTATTGGTTCATCACTCTCAGCAGCGAGGGCGGGACTCTAGTGGGCTGGTGACCTTAATCAACAGTTCCTACCACATTTATCGTGCCGACTATTCAATCACTCGCTTGCTCAAGGAGGTCCGGCCGCAATCAAGCCACCTCGTGTTGGGCCACAGCCGACTGATCACCAATGGTCTGAGCGACAACCAACCCGTGGTTCGCGGTGGCTTGGCTGTATTGCACAACGGTATTGTTGTGAATGACGATTCCCTCTGGAATGAGATCGGCAAGAGACATACTCTGCAGATAGACACCGAAATCATCGCTGGTATCGCCGAAGCACACTTAGAGAATGGGGGGGAACTCACACAACTACCTGAGCGTATTCTGGGCTTATGTCGCGGAGTCGTGGCCTGCGCACTCATCTTGCCTCGGCTGGGCAAGCTTTGCCTGTTTTCTAACAACGGCAGTCTGTATCTTGCGCGCAAGGGCGATACAACATTCTTTGCCTCAGAGAGATATCCCCTCACGATCATTGGCTGCGGAGATATCACTCAGGTTCGAGACGCCGTCTTCGTGGACATCCCGTTTTCACACTTAGGGCTGGAGATCTCTGATCGGAGGGAGCGTAAGACGGACCTGATCCCAGCTTTGTCTCTTTCCGGAGCCGCAGAAGAGGAAAAACTGCTCAGTTATCGGAAGTATGAGGGGCGTCGCTGCACCAAATGCCTGCTAACCGAAAGCATGCCTTTCATCAATTTCGATGCGGATGGTGTGTGTAACTACTGTCGTCACTACAAGCCGCGAAATAAACCGCGACCGAAGGAAGAGCTTTTTAAGCTGGTTGAGTCCTATCGTCGTATACAAGGTAACGATTGTCTGGTGCCTTTTTCAGGCGGGCGTGACAGCTGCTACGGTCTGCATTTGATCGTCAAAGAGCTGAAAATGAAGCCAATTACTTACACTTACGACTGGGGCATGGTTACAGATCTGGGGCGTCGCAACATCAGCCGTATGAGTGCCGAGTTAGGCGTTGAAAACATCATCGTTGCGGATGACATCACCAAGAAGCGTGAGTACATCGCCAAGAACCTGGCTGCGTGGCTCAAGTCCCCGCACCTTGGCATGATCAGCATTCTGACAGCGGGCGATAAGCATTTCTTTCGTCACATCGAGACCATCAAAAAGCAGACTGGTATCAGTCTAAATCTGTGGGGCATCAACCCGCTCGAGGTGACTCACTTCAAGGCGGGTTTTTTAGGGGTGCCACCCGACTTCGAGGAAAAGCGTGTCTATTCGCACGGTGTAATGAAGCAACTGCGTTACCAGTTTTTACGTTTAGGTGCTATGTTGCAGAGTCCGGGTTACTTCAATAGTTCCTTGTGGGATACGCTGTCGGGTGAGTATTACCGCAGCTTTACAAAGAAGACTGACTACTACCATATTTTCGATTACTGGCGCTGGGACGAAAAGCAGATAGACGAGACACTGGCTCAGTATGATTGGGAAAAGGCACCAGATACGACCACGACATGGCGTATAGGTGATGGTACCGCCGCGTTTTACAACTACGTTTACTACACTGTTGCGGGCTTTACCGAACATGACACCTTCCGAAGCAATCAGATCCGCGAGGGCGATTTAACACGTTCTGAGGCTCTGGAGATGGTGGAAGAGGAGAATAGACCACGCTATCCCAATATTAAATGGTATTTGGATGCGGTGGGCTTGAATTTTAACGAAGTCATTAAAGTCGTTAACCATTATCCTGCTTATTATATGAAAAAATACTAATTTATCATGTTATTTCTAGATTAATAATAAATATAAATTATATCAAGACAAGTAAAAGCATCTGATGCCACATATCTCAATCGTAATTCCAGTATATAAGGCAGAAGGTTGCCTGGAGGAGCTTTATTGTCGACTGAAGTCATCTCTTGAAATTGTCACGACTGATTTTGAAATCGTTTTGGTGGAGGATTGCGGTGGGGATCAATCTTGGCCGATGATTTTCGACTTGGCGCAGCGAGATGCAAGGGTTAAAGGCATTCAGTTTAGTCGCAACTTTGGCCAGCATTACGGCATTACTGCAGGTCTGGATCACTGCAATGGCGATTGGGTTGTCGTCATGGACTGTGATTTGCAAGACCGGCCAGAGGAAATACCGCGTCTTTATGCCAAGGCGCAGGAAGGTTACGATGTGGTGCTTGCCAGACGTGGACAGCGTAATGACCCTGTCTTGAAGCGTTTTACGTCGTGGTTATTCTATAAACTATTCAGCTACCTTGCTGATATGGATTATGACGGTGAAACCGGCAATTTCCGGATCATTTCACGCAAGGTGGTAATGAGTTTCAGGGCCATGCGCGAGAGGCTGCGATTCTTCGGTGGATTGGTCTCATGGATGGGCTTTCCTGCAGCGAGCATTGATGTTCAGCATGATGAACGGTTTCAAGGTCAGACGAGTTATACATTCAGCAAACTCTGGAAGCTGGCCAGTGAAACCATTATTGCCTACTCGGACAAACCTCTTCGACTTTCGATAAGGTTTGGATTTTTGATATCTTCATTGGCGTTTTTTTACGGCAGCTATGTTATCTATCAAGCCTTGGTGCATGGGACTCCAATTTTGGGTTGGAGCAGCTTGATTGTGTCTTTGTATTTCCTTGGCGGGATTATTATCAGTATTCTTGGGGTTATGGGTGTTTATCTTGGTAAAGCCTTTGACGAGATGAAGCAACGCCCTTTGTATATCATCAGGCATACAACAATCGATGACTCCTCACGAGAATTTTGAGCCTATTTCTTGGGATAGTGAGATTTTCGATATTCCCTGTTTTGAGATACGTAATCCAAGTAAGGAGGCATTAGAGGCTGCTTCGCGTTTGCCTGGCCACTATACGGTCCGGGTTGATCCATTGATGTCCAAGAAATTTCTGCATGAGTATGGCTTTTATTACGCCGATACGCTTGTGGAGCCTTACTGTACCAAAGCACACTTCAATTTTCACGATGACGTGAAGGTCGCTTTGAGCAATGCTGTTCCGCTGAAGCCTTTGCTTGACATATGCAACGGTGCATTTTCGCATGGCCGCTTCCATCGAGATTTTCATTTAAATCAGGTGCAGGCCGATGCGCGTTACAACCGCTGGCTGTCACAGTTACATGCTGCTGGCAAGGTTTACGGTTTAATTTATTGTGACGAGTTGGCTGGTTTTATGGCTATCGATGGAAACAAGCTGGTTCTTCATGCAATATCAAAGTTACTCCATGGGCGTGGATTGGCCAAGTATCTATGGACACCTGTTTGCAGAATGCTCATCGAACAAGGGCATGCCGAGGTTATAAGTTCTGTTTCAACTTGCAACATAGCAGTCATGAATTTGTATGCCAGTCTCGGATTTCGCTTCCGTAAGCCTGTGGATATTTATCACCGGTTGACCCAATGAGCTATTTTTACGTTGTCTGTACTATTCTTTTGACTGTCTATGGTCAACTGATAATTAAGTGGCAGGTGCTGCAGGCGGGAGCATTTCCGGAGAATGGTGCGGACAAAGCCTGGTTCTTGTTTCGATTGCTGATCAACCCATGGGTGATAAGCGCTTTCTTGGCTGCGCTTTTGGCCTCTGTAACCTGGATGGCAGCCATGACGAAATTGCAGCTAAGCCATGCATATCCGTTCATGAGTCTTGCCTTTGTTCTGGTGGTTTTGTTGAGTGGTTGGTTCTTTCATGAGCCGATCACCACCCCCAAGGTTGTTGGTGTTGCGCTTGTTATCTTGGGGCTTGTGATTGGAAGCCAAGGATGAGAGTTTGCACGTCTTGTGCCGAGACATTTGACGCTGCGGACTGGCGCTGTCCGCATTGTGGCGCTAGTCCGGACATAAGAGATGGATATCCAGCGTTTGCCCCTGAAATGGCCTCGAACGCTGGCTTCAAGGATGTCCATTATGATAAGTTGGTTGAACTGGAGGCTCGTAATTTCTGGTTTCGTTCGCGCAACAAGCTGATTGTCTGGGCACTGCAAAAATACTTTCCAGATGCAGGCAGTTTCTTGGAGGTCGGTTGCGGCACCGGTTTCGTGTTGTCCGGGATTTCTGCTGCATGCCCCGCGCTAAAGTTGTCTGGCAGTGAGATATCCAGTGCTGGCCTAGCGCATACGGCAAAACGGGTCTCTGGTGCTGAGTTGTTTCAGATGGACGCTCGCGCTACTCCGTTTGTAGAAGAGTTTCATGTGATTGGTGCCTTCGACGTGCTTGAACATATCGAAGAAGATCAAAAGGTTCTGGATCAGTTGTATCGCGCCATACGTCCACAAGGTGGGCTTATGCTGACTGTTCCGCAGCACGATTTCCTTTGGAGTTCTGTGGATGTTCACGCCTGTCATGTAAGGCGTTACTCAGCCCGGGATTTGGTTGCGAAAGTTCGATCGGCCGGTTTTGAAGATGTGCGGTTCACGTCTTTCGTATCGGTCTTGCTGCCGCTCATGCTGGTGTCGCGCCTTCTGCAACGCAGAAAGAGTGATAACTACGACGGTTTGGCGGAGCTGAGAATTCGAGGACTGGTTAATGCCTTCCTTGAAAGGGTATTGGATATAGAGCGCGCGTGCATAAAGGCCGGAGTTGATTTTCCAGCTGGGGGCTCGTTGCTGTTGGTAGCCAGGAAAACGAAATGAACATTCCATTTAATAAGCCATATATGACCGGCAAAGAGCTTTATTATGTTGCCGAGGCTAATTTCAACGGCATGTTGGCAGGTGATGGTCCATTTACCAAGCGCTGTCATGCTTGGCTTGAGGCGCAAACAGGCTGTGAAAAAGCTTTGCTGACCCATTCCTGCACAGCGGCACTTGAGATTGCCGCAATCCTGTGTGACATTCAGCCAGGCGATGAAATCATCATGCCGTCCTACACGTTTGTCTCCACAGCAAATGCCTTTGTATTACGTGGTGGTATACCGGTATTCGTAGATATAAGGCCCGATACACTAAACATCGACGAGACATTGATCGAAGCGGCTATGACGCCAAGAACCAAGGCGATCGTGGCAGTGCATTATGCTGGGGTGGCGTGCGAAATGGATGCCATCATGGATATTGCTAAGCGGAACAATCTGCTGGTGATCGAGGATGCAGCTCAGGGCATCATGTCGACTTACAAGGGACGACCTTTGGGCGCAATCGGGCACATGGGTGCCTATTCATTTCACGAGACTAAAAATATTATTTCAGGCGAAGGAGGCGCACTATTGGCAAACGAAATGCGCTTTGCAGAACGAGCTGAGATCATCCGTGAAAAAGGCACTAATAGAAGCCAGTTCTTTCGTGGACAAGTAGATAAATATACTTGGGTGGATATCGGATCTTCTTATCTGCCCGGTGAGTTTACTGCCGCCTTCCTTTGGGCGCAAATTGAAGAAGCAAAGGCGATTACTGGCCATCGTCTTAAGTTGTGGGATGTCTACCACAGGGCTTTTGAAGAGTTGGAGGACAGAGGTCGCGTGCGTCGACCGGTGGTTCCCCTTCATTGCGAACACAATGCGCATATGTACTATCTGCTGTTTCCTGGGTTGGCAGAGAGAACGGCAGCGATTAAATATCTCAAGCAACAGGGAATTTTTTCAGTATTTCATTATGTGCCATTACATGATTCGCCCTTTGGCAAAAGTCATGGGCGAACGATGAGCGACATGAAGGTAACGAAGCTTGCTGCAGATCATCTGTTGCGGTTGCCGCTTTGGATTGGACTTGAGGATAAGCAGCAGCGGGTGATTGATGCAGTTCTGAGTTACGACAGGCTGCGCTGACCGGTAGCTAATTATTAGTCAAAATATCGCTTACTTACTTTGGTAACTTTCATTTTTTTCTTGGATTTCTGTCAAAACAAAAAATAAAGGTAATGCATAAAACCAAATAGTTTCCAAACATATAGGCAGGTATGGGGGGGAAGTAGGTGGAAAAGCTCGCAACTCCAAAAAACAAAAAGCCTAGCTGGGCATATTGTTTTTTAAATCCAAAAATCAAGATGCATGCCAAGCCAATTATGGAGCTCAAGTATGTTACGGACATATTTCCAACAAAATATCCGATTGAAAAACCCTGTAGTGTATTAAGTATTGCATTTTTGATAACTGTTAATGGATTTTCTGCAATGATCTTGAACACCTCATTTTGCATAGATTCTGTATAGTTTTGATTGATTTTGGGGTCAAAGTAGTTTCCTCCTATGGGTGATGTATCGATATCAATCCCTGTTGCTTTTTTGTACGCCAAATAGCCATAGTTGTCTGGCAGTTCAATTCCGGCTGTATTGGGGTATGCGCCGTATCCAACGTAAGCTGTATGCCAGGGCTGACTCGGATTTTTGGCGAACACTAGGAATACGACAAAGAGACCGACTGCTAACCAGTTTCTCAGTTTTTGTTGTTGCCATGCCGCATAGAATAAAATGAACAATGAAACCAAGGCGGTTGACTGTCTGATAAAAAATGCGGCTGCTAGTACACAGAAAATTACGCAATAATCAAGCGTTGAGATCCCTTTTATTTTGTTTTGCTGCGACATCCAAAACCAGACGAGTGCAGGCAAAACCTGCCAGTAATAGTAAAAGGCGAAGGTGGCGTATCTTAGAATTAGCGGATTAATCGCATAAATGATTATAAATATAAATTTGTCTCTTTTAGAACCAAGATTTTTAATGATCCAGAGACATGTGAATACATGAAAAAGTATTTGAAACCAAACAGTGGCTTTGATGGGAGGTAGCCAAAACAGCAACGTTTGCGCTACCCAAACCACGTAAAGATATCCTATATCTAATATGGGTACGGGTACCAAATCGGTTAAATCAGATTTTTTAAATCTGTAATTAAATTGTTGTTCTGTAGGAAGGTTGACAAAGTTTTCGTAGTCGCTCTTGCTCATTTGCCATTTCAAATCCAGACCCAAGTTGCTGGCACCAGAAAAGTATGGATATGACCATGAGGCAGATTGCAGTTTGTTATTTGAGAATAATATGGCGCAAGCGGCAATACATAACGCAAGGGCGAGGTAAATGATAAAATTTTTTAGTGTGGGGTGCTGCACGATGAGCGGGGTGCGTGTTTGAGGATCGTTCACGTTTGTCTTTCCAATTTTTATGTTGACGGCTATGCCTATCAAGAAAACGAACTTGTCCGCCAGCATGTGCTGGATGGCCACTTGGTGACGGTATTAGCCTCAACCGAGACCTACGGTGAAGATAGGCATCTTACATATGTCAAGCCGACAACCTACAACGGCCGAGACGGCGCGGTAGTGATTCGCTTGCCTTACCGTAGTTTCTTGCCACATCGTCTTGCGAGAAAGCTTCGTATTCATCCGGGGGTATTGGAGCAGTTGCGTCTGCTCCAGCCAGAGGTGATCATGTTTCATGGTCTGTGCGGTTGGGAACTGAAGACGATGGCGCGGTACAAGCAGGAAAATCCGCAGGTGCGCCTGCTTGCTGACAGTCATGAAGATGCTTACAACAGTGCACGAAACTTTCTTTCCGAGCATGTCCTTCACAGGCTGTATTACGCATGGATTATTCGTCGCTGTCTGCCTGCCATAGAGAAGGTTTTGTGTGTATCGCTGGAGACCATGGATTTTGTGCATACCACTTACGGCGTGCCCAGAGACCGACTGGAATTCTTTCCTCTGGGCGGGCGAGTGTTCGACGATGTGGAGTATCAAAATCGGCGCATGCGTGGGCGGTTTGCTGCGGGTGTTTCTGGCGATCAGGTGATGATGCTGCAAACGGGAAAAATGGGAGAACGAAAAAAATTGATGCAAAGCTTGCGGGCGTTTGTGACCACCGCCGGCTCCAACATGCGCCTGGTGTTGGCTGGCTCGCTCGATGAAACAGTTCGTGATCAGGCGCTGGCTTTGATCGGTACCGACAGTCGTATCCGATTCATGGGTTGGCAGTCACCTGAGGATTTGGCCGATCTGTTGTGTGGTGCAGATGTGTATGTTCAGCCCGGTACCCAATCTGCGACTATGCAGATGAGCTTGTGCGCTCGTTGCCCCGTCATGCTTGCAGATTATCCTAGCCATCGACCTTTCGTAGATGGGAATGGCTGGATGATTCGTGATGAGGCTGAATTGGCATCAGCGCTCCATGAGCTTGCGGAAAATCCTCAAATATTGATGGCATTATCATGCCGCTCGTATGAAATTGCGAAGAAATTGTTGGATTACCGTGTCTTGGCGCAGCGAGTCCTCGCGTAGTTAAAGACAAATGAAACTGCAATGAAAGGGGTATCTAGCAATCTAATCGCGCTGACCATAATTCAGGCGTCCAGTGCAGCGTTACCTTTGCTTATTTTCCCCTATTCCTTGGCGGTCTTGGGCGAGAGGCTATACGCAAATATTGTTCTTACTGAAGCTATCGCAATGCTTATGGTTGCGATAGTTCTTTACAGTTATGAAATTGAAGGCGTTAGGAAGGTGGCTGGCCTTGATTTACAACGGGATAGAAGTTATGTTTCTAGAGTATTTAGTGGAATTATAAGTATCAGAATGATGCTGTTTTTTTTGACATCACCTATTGCTTTATTGATTGTATGGGTGCTAAATCCTCAGCTTTTACCTCTGATGACCTGTTGGTTATTGTTGCCGCTTAGCTATGCTCTTCAACCAAGCTGGCTATGCCAGGGTCTTGAAGATAATATTTTTCTTGCAGTCGCACTGGTCAGCGCTAGAATTTCGGCGGCGGTTATTTTATTTTTATTCTTAAATGAGACAAGCTACTTTTTGGTACCGCTCACAGTAGGTGGCTTGATGTTGATTGGAGTTCTTTTATCGCTGAGACACACAACGCATCATTTTCAAATTCGATTTGAGCGGCTGGCATGGAGAGATTTGAAGCAAATGATGATGTCCGGAAGATATCTATTTGCTTCAAATCTTTCGGTTGCGTGCTATCGTGACTTAAACGTCCTTATCCTTGGTGTTATGGGCAGCCCCAGTGAGGCTATTTCAAACTATTCCATAGCCGAAAAGATTATAAAGTTGATTCAAGCAGGCATTCGGCCAATTAATCAATTCTATCTTCCTAAAGTCTTTAAATTAACGAATGGTGTCAGTCGTCCAAGCCCCCTTATTCTGAATAAAGTAATCGCACTGACTTGGCCGCAGATGGTTGTGCTAGCTGGAATTTTCTTAATTGCCGGCTTGATTTATGGGTACGCAGAAGGGGCCATGCCATGGGTGCGCAACCTGGCTGAAAAAGAAAATATTCTATCTCTTGTCTCGATTATGAGTATTGCAGCTTTTGCCGGAGTGGCTAACTATGTGCTTGGAATGGTCGGCTTAAGCGGTATCGGTGAGTCGAGGTATTTATTTAGGGGGATTCTCTTTGTCGGCATCGGAAATCTTTTTGTTGCTTCGCTGTTAATCCATTTCTTCGATCAATTAGGCGCCGCGATCAGTTTTGTTTTCTCAGAAGTGCTTCTGCTGATAATTGTATTCAAAAGATATCTAAAGAAATAAATTGAGTAAGAAATATAAAATTTTTGCTGAAACTAAGGCATTCAATGAGTACTGAAAAAATGATTGCAATGTTTTTTAGTATTCTTATATTGGGTCAAGCGTGGCTGATTAGTAGGCGCGTTGGCACGTGGATATTCCCTTCTAGCATATTAGGCCTCTTTTGGTTTGTTTATACCTTTATCCCATTGGCTTTGATTTTTTCTGTTCCTGTTGAACCAATGGCTATTGCTTTTATTCTTGTCTGTTGTACCGCGTTTTCACTTCCGGCGTTGATGTTTAATTGGCGTGATTTATATCTTATCCAAAAACATTCGAATACGCATGCTCGATACGATACCGCATATCTTCGCTTATCTTTTTATGGTTTTACGGTTATTGCGATCATCTGTATGGCTTTAAACTGGATGCTACAAGGCTTCACGTTCAAAGAAATAATTTTTGATTTTTTCCAAACTGCTACAAAGTATATAACTGCAAGAGCTAGGGGTGAAATTTCCAAAAACATGATTTCACAACTGGGTTTGGTGTTGACTTATCCGGCTGCTGCCTTGGGTGGGATTGTTTATAGTGCTCGACCAAAGACTGATGCGGGATACAGAATTTTCGCTATTGCAATGTTGCCTTCAACATTATCAATGTTGATTGAGGGCAATAAAGGAACCCTATTCTTGGCAATGGCTCTATTTTTTGGGGGCATCATGGTTTTTAAAATAAACAACAGTAGCTCAAAAATTTTTAAAGACATATCATATTCAAAACTATCGCTATTATTTTTAATTCTGTTGGGAATGGTCTCATTTGCATTCAGGACTCGAATTGGCGATGCTGGTTTAACTGCAGAGCAAGAAGTTGAAAAAATAATCTGGTATTTTCGCTCCTACAGTAGTGGGCATCTCTATGCATTTTCTGACTGGTATTCCTGGCTTCTTGGGAAGTCTTCAGTTTCTGTATTTTCGGATAAATTCAATGGTGGTGGATTTTATACATTTATGGGTTTATTTAGATTATTGGGTGATGATCGAGTAATTGTCCCGGGAGTTTATGCAGAATATTATTCTTACGATAATATTCTGCAGTCAAATATATATACTATTTTCAGAGGTCTTGTGATAGATTTTGGCATATTCGGCACAATTCTTTTTTGGCTTGCACTTGGAGGATTTTCCTGTATTTTATTTAGATTGCTTTTGGTTGGAAAATCAAGTGCGTTACCCGCCGCATTTTTTATTTATCTTGTTGGATTTTTCTACACATCATTTATCATTAGTCTACTTATTTGGAATAGTATTTTTGTAAGTTTTTTCATCACTTTTGCGGTACTTTGGAGTAATGAATGGTTATGTCGGAGGGAGGGGTCATCTCAAAGAAAAAATGAAGGAGGCCATGTTTTATGAAAGTTGCTTATGTGTGTACAAATTTTAATAACGCAAAATACACAAAAAGTGCAATTGAGAGTCTCTTGAAAAATATGGGTCATGAGATTTACATAGTGATTGTTGATAATGCATCTGATGCTGATGATATTCACTTTGTAGAGGGAGTTGTCAGAAGTCATGAGCATATTTCCTTGATTCTTAATAAGCATAATGTTGGGTACTTTTCAGGTTTAAATATAGGTATAAAATATCTTCGCGACCTTCGGCCTGAAATTGAGTGGTTTATTGTTGGAAATAATGATTTAATTTTTCCAGATGACTTTTTGGATCGATTAGAAAGAATTCAATTCCGACTGATTGAGTACCCTGTTGTGTCTCCGGATATTGTCACAACAAGCGGGCATCATCAGAATCCTCATGTTATTAAGAGCATCAGTAAATTTAGAGAATTATTTTACAATTTATATTACTCAAACTACTATCTTGGGTGTATGATTTTTGGAGTTTCAAAAATTTTGCCGTGGCTTACGGCGCGTGGAGATGAGCGCCACTGGAGTACTCCAGGACTCATTAGTCAAGGGCATGGTTCTTGCTATTTACTCGGCCCCCGTTTTTTTGATAGTTTTACTGAATTATGGTCGCCGACATTTATGATGCATGAAGAGTATTTCCTCAGTAAGCAGTTGAATGATGTCGGTATGGCTGTATATTATGATCCAGCCATAATGGTTAAGCACGACTGTCATGGATCACTTAAGAATATTTCTTCTAGAGCGCGATGGAATTTGGCTCGTCTGGCGCACAAAGAATATAGAAAATTCGTATCGATTTTCCATGGTTGATTCTGATCAGCGTTGGCAATTTAAAAAATCTGATTCTTTCCTGAATTGGAAACCTGAATGAAGAGGTTGTTAGTCGTATTTGGAACTCGACCTGAGGCCATCAAAATGGCACCGCTGTGTCATGCGCTTTGCGGGCAGCCGTCCGATTTTGAGGTGCGCATTTGTGTGACCGCCCAGCATCGAGACATGCTGGATCAGGTGCTGCGGGTGTTCGATATTCGTCCTGATATCGACCTTGACTTGATGCGGCCTGGCCAGGACCTCTTTAATGTCACTGCCAATGTATTGACGCAAATGAAGGAGGTTCTCGCCGCTGAAAAGCCAGATATTGTCCTGGTCCATGGCGACACAACCACTGCTTTCGCCGTGGCTTTGGCTGCTTTTTATGCAGGCGTTGCAGTAGGGCATGTCGAGGCGGGGCTGCGAACCCACAATATGCGAGCACCTTTTCCCGAGGAGATGAATCGTCAGTTTGTAGGCAAGTTAGCTACCTTTCATTTCGCGCCAACAGATCGCAGTGCCGAAAACCTGCTCGCCGAAGGTGTGCCGAAGGAGCGTATTGTCGTGACCGGAAATACGGTGATCGACGCTCTGCAATGGGTCGTGCGTCGGGTCGAAGCAAATCCGGTACGCAAGGCTGAGTTACTGGGTCATCTGGAAAAATTGCTTGGTTTTTTACCAGGCGAATGCCCTTACATCTTGATCACAGGCCATAGGCGCGAGAATTTTGGGGGAGGATTCGAACAAATAACAGTAGCCTTGGCGGAGCTGGCGGCCAGCTACCCTGCTGTACGTTTCGTGTATCCCGTGCACCTGAATCCCAATGTGGCGGGTCCTGTGCGTCTAGCGTTGGAGGGGGTGTCCAATGTCAGATTGATACCGCCGCAAGAGTACGAACCATTTGCACTGTTGTTGCAACACTGCTTGCTGGTGCTGACCGACAGTGGAGGCATCCAGGAAGAGGCACCCAGCCTGGGCAAACCCGTTCTCGTGATGCGTGACGTCACCGAGCGTCCTGAAGCAGTGCAAGTCGGTACGGTGCGTTTGGTGGGGGCTGATCGCGACCGCATCGTGAAGGCGGTGGCTTCTCTCATTGATGACCGGAACCTGTATGAGTCCATGGCACTGGCCCATAATCCATATGGTGATGGTCGTGCCAGCCAGCGAATCGTTGATTTTTTAAGGACTCTTTAACTTTGAAGCAAAAAATATGCGTGATTGGTCTGGGCTACATCGGCCTGCCAACTGCCGCACTGCTCGCCAGCCAAGGCCATGAAGTGGCTGGTGTAGATATCAGTCAGCATGCGGTTGCCACCATTAACTCTGGCCGTATCCATATCGTGGAGCCCGATCTTGACGCGTATGTGCACTCTGCAGTGGCTCAGGGGCGTCTGCATGCAAGTATGGCCCCGAGTCCTGCCGATGTATTCATGATCTGCGTCCCCACACCTTTCCATGAAGAGGGCGATATCCCGCAGCCGAATGTGGACTATGTGATAGCAGCGACTCGCAGTATTGCGGCCTATGTGCGGCCTGGCAACCAGATCATCCTAGAGTCCACATCACCAGTCGGCACAACGCAGATGGTGGCTGATGAACTTCACAAAGCCGGCGTTGACTTGAATGCCGTGCATTTGGCATATTGCCCCGAACGGGTGCTGCCTGGCAAGATCATGACTGAACTGGTTGAAAACGACCGCGTTGTTGGCGGCTTGACCCCACAGTCGGCGCAAGTGGTCGCTAAGTTTTACCGTGGATTTGTCAGGGGGGAAGTGTTGGAGACAGATGCCGCCAGTGCTGAGATGTGCAAGCTGACCGAGAATAGTTTTCGGGATGTAAACATTGCCTTTGCTAACGAACTTTCTTTGATCTGTGAGAAGGCAGGAATCGACGTATGGAAACTGATTTCGTTGGCCAACCGCCATCCAAGGGTAAACATACTCCAACCCGGTGCCGGTGTCGGCGGTCACTGTATCGCTGTTGACCCATGGTTCATCGTCGCACGCGACCCTGAGAACGCCAGACTGATCCGTACTGCACGGGAGGTGAACACCTATAAGACCCATTGGGTCATCGACCAGATCAAGGCAGCTGCCGCTGATTGGATGGTTCAGCGCAAGAGCGAACCGAGAGTCGTGTGCCTGGGGCTGGCCTTCAAACCAGATATTGATGATTTGCGCGAATCACCGGCGCTGGAGGTTGCCTTGAGTCTCAGTGCACAGGGCTACAAGGTGGTGGCAGTGGAGCCGAATGTCGAAAAGCATGAGTCGTTGCCGCTAGTCTCTCTCGATGATGCGTTAGGGGCAGATGACTTGCTCGTGATTCTGGTCAAGCATAGGCAATTTCTCGTACAAGAAGTCGCTCAAGCCTTGCGTGACCGAGGCGCCTTGGATTTCTGCGGTGCAGCTGTTTGAAAGGATGAAAGTGGCGACGCCCTACCAGATATGCAGTAACTGTGTGATGGATACCAGCGACAGCCGTATCGTTTTTGACGAGCGAGGTGTCTGCGATCATTGCAACGGCTTCAAGCGCGATGTGCTTCCCAATTGGCATCCTGATGAGCAAGGCAAGGCCATGTTCCGCGAAGTAGTGGAGAGCATCAAGCAAGAAGGTAATGGTAAGCCATTCGACAGCATTATCGGCATGAGCGGGGGGCTGGATAGCTCTTATCTTTTACACTTGGCTGTAACGGAATTCGGCCTTCGACCTTTGGTTTTTCATGTTGATGGCGGTTGGAACACCGACATCGCGGTAAACAACATCCAAATGTTGGTTGAGAAGCTGGGGCTCGATCTCTATACCGAAGTGATCAACTGGGAGGAGATGCGCGATTTCCAGCTCGCTTTTTTCAAGGCTGGTGTGCCGCATCTAGATATTCCGCAAGACCATGCCTTCGTTGCTACGCTCTATCACTTTGCTAACAAGCACAAGATCAAATACATACTGAACGGAGGTAACTTTGCGACGGAGTGCGTGCGCAATCCGCTGGAATGGTTGTACTACGGCACAGATATGGCGCAGATCCGCGACATTCATCGTCGCTTTGGTACCCGTCCGCTCAAGAGCTACCCTTTCAGTGGGGTACTGTTCCACAAGTTCTATCTGCGTTATGTGAAGGGCGTGCAGGTTGTCAAGCCACTGAACTGGTTGCCTTACACCAAGGAGCTTGCGGTCAAGACATTGTCGGAGCAATACGGATGGCGGCCTTATCCGCAAAAGCATTTTGAATCTCGCTTCACGAAATTCTTCGAAGGCTACTGGTTGCCAACGCGGTTTGGTTACGATACACGCCGCGTACAATTCTCTAGCCTGATTCTTACAGGGCAGATGGCCCGTACAGAGGCGCTGGCTAGGCTTGAGCAGCCGGCATATGACTCGAACACAATTGATGATGAATTCGAGTACATCGCTACTAAGCTGGGCATCACGGTCGACGAGTTGCGTTCATACCACACCATGCCAAAACAGACATACAAAGACTATCGAAACCACGAATGGCTGTTTGACCTAGGCGCGAAGGTGCTGAAGTCGATTGGTGTGGAAAGAGCCGTGAAACGATGATTGCGATCATCGACTACGGCTCAGGGAATGTTGGTGCGATTGCTAACATCTACAAGCAGTTGAAGATAGCCCACAAGGTGACCGGGGCCCTCGCCGAATTGGAGGCTGCCGAGCGTTATGTGCTGCCTGGCGTGGGCGCCTTCGACACCACCATGGACTATTTCCGTCGCTCGGGCATGACGGATTTGCTGCGGGAGCAGGTCATAGGCCAGGGCAAAAAGGTCCTCGGCATCTGTGTGGGCATGCAAATCCTGGCCGATTCCAGCGAGGAGGGCGTGCTTTCCGGATTGGGCTGGATACCCGGCCGGGTGCGTAAGATCGATACGTCACTGTTATCTGCGCCGCCGCGCCTGCCCCACATGGGCTGGAATTCGCTGGCGCCGCGGCCGGGTGCTCGATTGTTCAACGGGGTCGATGTGGAGCGGGGTTTCTATTTCCTGCACAGCTACTTTTTCGATGCGGATCGTGTTGAGGATGTGACCGCCACAGTCAACTACGGTCGCGAAATTCCATGTGCGGTGGCGCACGGCAATGTTTACGGCATGCAGTTTCACCCAGAAAAGAGTCACGCCAACGGGGTGGCCGTTTTCCGCAACTTTGCGGAGTTGTGATCATGCTGCGTTCGCGAATCATTCCCTGCCTGCTCATGCATGACGGTGGCCTGATTAAGACCCGTCAGTTCAAGGATCCGAAGTATGTCGGCGATCCGCTCAATGCGGTGAAGATCTTCAACGAAAAGGAAGCCGATGAACTGATGTTTCTTGACATCGACGCAAGCGTTTATGGCCGCGCTCCGGACGTTGACTTGCTACGTAACTTGGCAAGGGAGTCACGTATGCCGCTTTGTTACGGTGGGGGCGTTTCCAGCGCAAGTCAGGCGGCTCTGATCATATCTTTGGGTTTTGAGAAGGTCTCCATTAGCTCTGCTGCCTTGGCTCGCCCGGCGCTGATCAGGGAGATGGCGGAGGCGGTCGGTGGCCAAAGTGTCGTGGTCACGATCGATGTGCGCCGCAACCGCCTGCTGGGCGGCTATACCGCCTACACCCACAACGGCAGGGACAAGCAGAAAGTCAACCTGCTGGAATTCTGCCAGCAGGCTGTGGAGCTCGGTGCAGGAGAAATTGTGATCAATGCCATCGACCGAGACGGCGAGATGGCCGGCTATGACCTAGATCTTGCCCATAAAGTGCGGGCGGCCGTGTCCACACCGCTGTCGTTCCTAGGGGGGGCCGGCAATGTGGATCACATGCAGGAATTGATCGACGCCGTGGGTGCGGTGGGTGCGGCAGCTGGCAGCATGTTCGTTTTCAAGGGGCCTTACCGCGCGGTGCTTATCAATTACGCCCGGCCCGCCCGCTTGCGGTGAGACAGGGAGTCAGAAAATGAAACAGATATTGCAGGACATGGGCCAGGGCACCACCTATATTGCCGAGGCGCCTGCGCCGGCTGTCAGCGGCGAGACCCTGCTGATTCACAGCACGCTCAGTCTTATTTCCGCGGGCACCGAACGCATGCTGGTGGATTTTGGTCGGGCCTCGTATCTGGAGAAGGCCCGACAGCAGCCTGAGAAGGTCAAGATGGTGCTTGAGAAGATCCAGACCGATGGTCTGATGACCACCATCGAGGCCGTGCAGTCCAAGCTGGCGCAGCCCTTGCCCCTGGGTTACTGCAACGTGGGCGTGGTGGCGCAGGTCGGTGCCGGAGTGGAGGGGTTCAAGGCGGGAGACCGGGTGGTTTCCAACGGCCCGCATGCCGACGTGGTGAAGGTGGGCAAGAACCTTTGCGCGCGCATACCTGACAAAGTGGACGACGAGTCGGCAGCTTTCGTGGTAGTGGCCAGTATCGGCCTGCAGGGGATGCGGCTGGCCCAGCCAACCCTGGGCGAGGCGTTTGTGGTGACAGGTGTGGGTCTGATCGGCCTGCTAACCGTGCAGCTTCTGCGAGCCCAGGGCTGCCGGGTGCTGGCCATTGATTTTGACGAAACCAAGCTGGCGCTGGCGCGCCAGTTCGGCGCCGAGACTTGCAACCCCGGTCAAGGTGAGGACCCTGTGGCTGCTGGTATGGCGTTCAGTCGCGGGCAGGGCGTCGACGGTGTGATCATCACTGCGTCCACCAAGTCTAGTGACCCGGTCACGCAGGCGGCACGCATGAGCCGCAAGCGTGGCCGTATCGTGTTAGTCGGCGTGACTGGGCTGGAGTTGAACCGGGCTGATTTCTATACCAAAGAACTGAGCTTCCAGGTGTCCTGCTCCTACGGGCCAGGACGCTACGACCCGGCCTATGAGGAACAGGGCCAAGACTACCCTCTGGGGTTTGTGCGCTGGACTGAGCAGCGCAACTTCGAAGCTATCCTGGACATGATGGCCTCGGGCCAGATCAACGTCAAACCGCTGATCACGCATCGCTTCGCCTTTGAGGATGCGCCAGCGGCTTATCAACTTCTCACCGAAGACAAGAGCGGCTTGGGCATTCTGCTGAAGTACAGCGCAAGGGCTGCCGAACGTGACCTGCGCAGCGTGCCGATGCGCACAGGGCAGAAGTTCGATGTCACGCGTCCTGTTCTAGGCTTCATCGGCGCGGGCAATTATGCCTCTCGCATGCTGATTCCTGCCTTCAAGGCGGGTGGTGCGCAGTTTCATACCATCGTGACGTCGGGTGGCATCAGCGGTGTCATCCACGGCGGGAAGTCGGGCTTTGCCGAGGCATCTACCGACATGTCGGCCATGCTAGCCAACACTGCCATTAACACAGCCGTCATCGTGACACGCCATGACACGCATGCCCGCTTTGTGATTCAAGCACTGAGGGCCGGCAAGCACGTGTTCGTGGAGAAGCCCCTGGCCATCCACGTGGAAGAGCTTGACGAAGTGCAGGCCGCCTATGAGCAAGCGCACCGCTCGGGCTCCGGACCGCAGCTGATGGTGGGCTTCAATCGGCGGTTTGCCCCGCAGGTGCAGAAGATGAAGACGCTGCTGCAGGGGGTGAAAGAGCCCAAGTCCTTCCTGATGACCATGAACGCCGGTGCCATTCCCGCCAGCCACTGGACGCAGGACGTGATCTTGGGTGGCGGACGCATCATCGGCGAAGCCTGCCACTTCATTGATCTGATGCGCTTCTTGGCGGGCTGCCCGATCGTCTCAGTCCACACCCGCCGCATGGGTGATACCCCCGGCATGGAGGTGTCGGAGGACAAAGCCTCCATCACCTTGGCTTTTTCGGACGGATCTTTTGGCACCATCATGTATCTGGCCAACGGCGCGGCCAGCTTCCCGAAAGAGCGCGTGGAGGTGTTTGCCGCCGGCCGCGTGCTGCAGCTGGACAACTTCCGCAAGCTCCGAGGCTATGGCTGGCCGGGTTTCAGTAAGTTCAATCTGTGGAAGCAGGACAAGGGGCAGGGAGCCTGTGCGGCGGCTTTCCTGAAGGGCGTGCAGCAAGGCGTACCGGCCATCCCGTCCGGGGAGATTTTCGAGGTGGCCCGTGTCACCATCGAGGCGGCCATGCAATTGCGCCGGCAATGATTCGTGCCCTGACCCAGCTGCGTACGGCTCTGGCACTCGGTGCTCCAAGCATCGCGCGCGTACTTGCCTACCGCATCGGCGTTCGGCTGGGAACCAATCCGGTCCGGCGTCTACATGCCACCGTGCCCCAGGGGCCGTTCTTCACGCCATGCCAGCCGGACGTGTCGCCGGTGGCGGCGCCACCGGTTGCCGACTGGCAGGACAGCGCCCGCCTGTTCGGGCACTGGGCGGTGGCGGTCGGCGCACAGCCGCCCAACTGGCTAGCCAACCCGATCACCGGGCAGCGCATCACCGAGGTTGGGCGGATGTGGTGGCAGATCCCCGACTTTGACCCTCAGGTAGGTGACATCAAGCTGGTCTGGGAGCTGTCACGCATGGATTGGCTGCTGGCTTTTGCCCAGCGCGCACGAAATGGTGACACGGCTGCCGTGCAGCGGCTGAATGACTGGCTGGCTGATTGGTGTCGGCACAATCCGCCCTATCGCGGCCCCAACTGGAAGTGCGGCCAGGAGGCGTCGATCCGTGTCATGCACCTGGCCATGGCGGCGCTGATCTTGGGCCAGACGCGACAGGCAACTCTGGCCTTGCAGGACCTGATCCACCTGCATCTGCAGCGCATTGCGCCCACCCTGTCCTATGCCATTGGCCAGGACAACAACCACGGCACGTCTGAGGCTGCCGCCCTTTTCATCGGTGGCAGCTGGTTGCAGGCGCTCGGTCTGCCACAGGGTGAACGCTGGTCTGCGCTGGGGCGGCGCTGGCTGGAAAACCGTGCCGTGCGGCTGATCGGTGGCGACGGCAGTTTCAGCCAGTATTCGCTGAACTACCACCGTGTGATGCTCGACACCTTTAGCATGGCGGAGGTGTGGCGCCGCCACTTGGGGTTACCGGACTTTACCGAGGGATTGCAGCGGCGTTTGCAGGCGGCGACAGGATGGCTGCATTGCATGGTCAATTCACACAATGGCGACGGACCGAACGTCGGCGCCAACGATGGTGCCCGCTTGCTGCAGCTGACCAACAGCCCTTATCGGGACTGTCGTCCCAGCATCCAGCTGGCCATGGCGCTGTTCGCGGGGCAGCGTGCTTTCGCCGAGCCCGGTGCCTGGGACCATGCCCTTTACTGGCTCGGTCTTCCACTGCCGCAGACAGTGGCACCTCAGGCAGCATGTCGTCAGGCAGACGATGGGGGCTTTGCCATCCTGCGTCGAGGCCCGGTCATTGTCATGTTGCGCTATCCGCGCTTCCGTTTCCGGCCCAGCCAGGCAGACGCGCTGCATCTGGATCTCTGGCGGAATGGGGACAATGCGCTGCGCGATGCCGGCACTTACAGTTACAACACGCGACACCATTGGCAAGATTACTTTGGCGGTACTGCTAGCCACAATACAGTGCAGTTTGACGAGCGGGACCAGATGCCTCGGCTGGGGCGTTTCCTGCTGGGCGACTGGCTGAAGACTTCAAGAATAGAGGACTTGGTGGAGGATGTGACGGATGTCCATTTTGGGGCCGCTTACCATGATGGCAGAGGTGCCAGTCACCTACGTCGCGTCAGCCTGGGGGATGCACATTTGCGCGTAGTGGATGAGGTCGCGGGCTTTGCACGCAAGGCCGTGCTGCGTTGGCGCCTAGCGCCAGGGCAATGGACGCTGGATGGTTGTCGCCTGACGGATGGCAAGCAGACCCTGGTGGTGCAGGCCAGCGTGCCCGTGGTCCGCTGCGAACTGGTCGAGGGTTGGGAGTCGCGCCACTACCTCGAAAAGACAGTCTTGCCAGTGCTTGAGATCGAGGTGCAGCAGGCTGGAGTCCTGACCACAGACTATCGTTGGGGCGAATGAGAGTCCTGTACTTCCACCAGCATTTTTCCACCCCGCAGGGCTCTGTCGGGATCCGCTCCTACGAGATGTCGCGCCACCTGCAGGCGCGCGGCCACGAAGTCACCATGGTGTGCGGTAGCTACGGTGGCGGTGATACGGGGTTGATCACCCCCTTCGTGCGCGGCCGGCGTCGCGGGCGGGTCGACGGGATTGATGTCGTCGAGTTCGATCTGAGCTATTCGAATAGCGATGGCTTCTTGAAACGCGCGCTGACTTTTCTGAAATTCGCCCTGCGCAGCATAGGACTGGTGTTTACCGAACAGTACGATGTTGTGTTCGCGACCACCACACCGCTGACGGCGGGTATCCCGGGAATCTTCGCGCGTTGGTTGCGCGGTAAACCCTTTGTATTCGAAGTGCGCGATCTCTGGCCTGAATTACCACGCGCGATGGGCGTGATACGCAATCCATTGGTCCTGTGGGCAATGTCCGCTCTGGAATGGGCCAGCTACCGTTCGGCTGACCGGCTGGTCGGCCTTTCGCCTGGCATCGTGGAGGGCATCGTGCGTCGTGGCGTGTCGCCCGAATGCGTGGCCATGGTGCCCAACGGATGCGACCTGGGCATCTTCGGGGCGGCGGTGAATCCTTGGCGCCCGGAGTCCATCCGTCGCGGTGACCTGATGGCAGTGTTCGCTGGCACGCACGGGCAGGCCAATGGACTGGATGCCGTGCTGGATGCAGCCGGGGAGCTCAAGCGCAGGGGGCGTAAGGATATCAAGTTGCTGCTCATTGGGCAGGGCAAGCTCAAACCTGCCCTTCAAGCACGCGCGCAGCTCGAAGGCTTGGACAATGTCGTGTTCCACGAACCGGTCAATAAGGCCCAGCTGGCTGGCCTGATGGCCGCCACAGATCTTGGCTTGCAGATCCTGGACAACGTGCCTGCCTTTTACTATGGCACCTCGCCGAACAAGTTTTTCGATTACATCGCGGCCGCTCTGCCAGTATTAAACAATTACCCGGGTTGGCTCGCTGAGTTGATCAAACGAGAGTGTTGCGGGTTCGCCGTGCAGCCCGACAGCCCAACTGCGTTTGCCGACGCACTGGAGCAGGCGGCAGCGGACCGAGTTGAGCTCAAGGTTATGGGCGAGCGGGGTTTAGCGCTTGCAAGGCTGGAGTTCGACCGACGGCGTCTGGCCGACCAGTGGGTGGACTGCCTTGAGGTGGCGTTAAATAGGCCACTGGCCAATAAATAGCAAGATAATGTCAACCTATGGCAAAGCGATTGATGGATGTCTTGGCGGCCGGCGCCGTCTTGTTTTTTTTGGCCTTGCCCCTGGTTTTGCTAGGGTTGATGGTGCGCCGTAAGCTTGGCAGACCTGTGCTGTTCCGCCAGGTCCGCCCTGGCCTGCACGGGCGGCCTTTCATGATGGTCAAGTTCCGCACCATGACAGATGAGCGCGGCGTGGACGGCGAATTGTTACCGGATGCCCAGCGCCTGACGGCCTTTGGCCGATTCCTGCGTGCTAGCAGCCTCGACGAACTGCCCGAACTCTGGAACGTGCTGTGCGGTGAGATGAGCCTTGTGGGCCCGCGGCCCCTGTTGATGGAGTACCTGCCGCTGTACTCTCCCGATCAGGCGCGCCGTCACGAGGTGCGCCCGGGAATCACCGGCTGGGCACAAGTGAACGGGCGCAACGCCCTCAGCTGGGAGGAGCGCTTCAAACTCGACGTTTGGTATGTCGACCACCGATCGCTCTGGCTGGACCTACGCATCCTCTGGCTCACGGTGCGCAAGGTCATCGTGCGCGAGGGTATCACAGCGGAAGGCGAGGCCACCATGCCCCGCTTCACTGGTAACAAGTCATGAAGCGGCTGGCTCTTCTTGGCGCCGGCGGTCACGGCAAGGTGGTCGCTGATTCTGCCCTGGCCGGCGGCTGGGATGCTGTGGAGTTCTTTGATGACGCCTGGCCACAGCGACAGAGCAATGGCTCTTGGTCCGTGGCAGGCGACAGCGCCACCCTGCTGGCGCGCCTGCGGGAGTTCCAGGGGGTGATCGTGTCAATCGGAGACTGCTCCCTGCGCTGGAACAAGCATCAGACCCTGCAGGCCGCCGGCGCACCGATGGCCACGGTGGTGCACCCCGCTGCCGTGGTCAGCCGATATGCGTTGCTGGGTGGCGGCACGGTGGTGATGCCGGGAGCAGTTGTCAACATCGATGCCTTCGTCGGAGAGGCCGGCATCATCAACACCGGTGCAACCGTAGATCACGACTGCCGCTTAGGCGACGCCGTGCATATCTGTCCGGGTGCACATCTGTCGGGCAACGTTCAGGTCGGCCATGGCAGCTGGGTGGGCGTGGGAGCTGCCGTCAAGCAGGGCATGATCCTTGGTGAGCGTGTCGTGGTCGGTGCAGGCGCTGTGGTGGTGCAGTCCGTGCCTGATGGGCTCACTGTTGTAGGCAACCCCGCCTTGCCCGTGAGCGCTAGGAAAACATAAGTTCAGAGTGACCCAGATCATGCTAAATACCCCTTTCTCCCCCTGGCCCAGCTACACCGACGAAGAGGCTAGGGCTGTGCAGCAGGTGCTTCTATCTAACAAGGTCAACTATTGGACCGGTAACGAATGCCGCGAGTTCGAACGCGAGTTCGCCGCTTGGTGCGACACGCGATACGCGATTGCCCTATCCAACGGCACCCTAGCGCTGGACCTGGCGCTCAGGGGTCTGGGAATTGGCCATGGCGACGAGGTGGTGGTTACGCCGAGGACCTTCATCGCCAGTGTGTCCTGTGTGGTTAATGCGGGTGCGACCCCCGTGTTCGCCGACGTTGATCCTGACAGTGGCAATCTGTCTGCCGAGACCATCGCCAAGGTTCTAACGCAAAGAACGCGAGCCGTGATCTGCGTACACCTCGCAGGTCGGCCCTGCGATATGGACCCCATTATGTTATTGGCCGCGCATTACGGCCTCAAGGTCATCGAGGACTGTGCACAGGCGCATGGCGCGATCTACAAGGGTCGAAGAGTCGGCAGCATTGGCCACGTAGGAGCCTGGAGCTTTTGTCAGGACAAAATCATGACAACAGGTGGTGAAGGGGGAATGGTCACCACCAACGATGAAGCGCTGTGGCGTAGCATGTGGGCATTCAAAGACCACGGCAAGAGTTATGAGGCTGTCTATGAGCGTCAGCATCCACCAGGCTTTCGCTGGGTTCATGAAAGCTTTGGTACCAATTGGCGAATGATAGAGATGCAAGCCGCCATTGGTCGCATACAACTTCAGCGAATGCCCCTTTGGACAGCCCAGCGTATCAGCAACGCGGCAAGACTGCGTTCGGCTCTGTTACCTTTGTCTGGTGAACACGGGCCAATTCGTTTGGCTAACCAAGTTTGTTCAAGTTGCCCAGAAAAAAACGAGGTGCTTGATAGGCAAACATGCATCAGTGGGTGCACACATGCGAATTACAAATTTTATGCCTACGTCCGTCCTCAAAACCTTGCCTCCGGATGGAGTCGTGATCGAATCATTGAAGCCATCAACGAACAAGGTGTTCCCTGTTATCAGGGAAGTTGTAGCGAGGTTTATCTTGAAAAAGCTTTTGAAGGAACTGGTTGGAGGCCTATTAAACCGCTGCCTATTGCTCGCGAGTTGGGAGAAACCAGTTTGATGTTTCTGGTGCACCCCTCGTTAAAGCCAGAAGAAATAGATAAAACTTGTGAGGTCGCGATTCAAGTCTTGAGCAATGCTGTGGGTAACAAAGATATTAACCAATCAGGCCTCAGAAATTGAAGGTAACACCGTGGTACATCTGCAGTACATAAAGATAGCAGCTCCTATTTTGGCTTTGCCAAGAGCAGCAAAGCGTTTTGTAGCCTTGTTGGTAGACACAGGTCTTTGCGTCTTCACCGTTTGGCTGGCTTACTACCTGCGCTTGGGTGAATTTGTCGCTCTCTCTGACAGTGCGCTTTGGGCAACTGTTGTTGCTATTGGCCTCGCCATACCCATCTTCATCGTCTCAGGCCTGTACCGTGCCATCTTCCGCTACAGCGGCTGGCCGGCGTTGCTCACCGTGGCACGAGCAGTGGCTGTTTATGGTTTGCTTTATGCGGCTGTTTTCACAGCCATGGGTGTGACTGGCGTACCACGTACGGTGGGCATCATTCAGCCGATTTTGTTGTTGCTGTTTGTGGGGGCATCTCGGGCGATGGTGAGGGTCTGGTTGGGTGACCAGTATCTCAATATCCTCAAGCAAGCCTCCCGTCCCAAGGTGTTGATTTATGGTGCTGGAAGCACCGGCCGTCAATTGGTTGCCGCCATGGCCAATAGCCATGAGATGCAAGTTGTTGGGTTCTTAGACGATGACGACCGACTGCATGGCCATGTGCTGAATGGTCAGCCCATTTACAACCCGGCGGATCTGTCTGATCTTGCGGCTGCTTTGGCCATCAGCGATGTGTTGTTGGCCATGCCCAGTCTCAACCGCAAGCGCCGCAATGAAATATTGGCGCAAATGCGAAGCGCGCGTGTGGCTGTGCGAACACTGCCGAGCGTGACCGATTTGGCGCAAGGCAAGGTCAGCATTTCTGACTTGCGTGAACTGGACATTGATGACTTGCTCGGTCGCGAGGCCGTCATGCCCAACCACATCTTGATGGCGATGAATGTGCGCAGCAAGGTGGTGATGGTGACGGGTGCAGGGGGCTCGATTGGCAGCGAATTGTGTCGCCAGATACTCGCTGTTGTACCCAGCAAGTTGCTGCTGATCGAGCAAAGCGAATTTGCGCTGTACGCCATACACCAAGAGTTAGAAGAAAAAATGGCGGGGCGTGACATCGTGTTGGTGCCTTTGTTGGCCTCGGTACAACACGACGAGCGCATGCGCGAGATCATGGCCACGTGGCACCCTGACACGGTTTACCACGCAGCGGCTTACAAGCATGTGCCGCTGGTGGAGCACAACCCTGCAGAAGGCATCATGAACAATGTGATGGGCACCTTGCGCACCGCGCAAGCCGCTGCAGAAAACGGTGTTTCTGACTTTGTGCTGATCAGCACTGACAAGGCGGTTCGTCCAACCAACATCATGGGGGCCAGCAAGCGATTGGCAGAAATGGCTTTGCAGGCTTTGGCAGCCACCAAGCCCAAGACCAAATTCAGCATGGTGCGATTTGGCAACGTGCTGGGCTCATCTGGCTCGGTGGTACCAAAGTTTCGCCAACAAATTCGCGATGGTGGTCCCATCACGCTGACCCACCCAGACATCACCCGCTACTTCATGACCATACCGGAGGCTTCACAGTTGGTGATTCAGGCCGGTGCCATGGCCAAAGGGGGCGATGTGTTTGTGCTGGACATGGGTGAGTCGGTCAGGATCGTGGATTTGGCGCGTCGCATGGTGGAGCTCTCGGGCCTTACCGTCAAAGATGAGCAAAACCCAGACGGCGATATCGAGATTGAAATCACAGGCCTTCGTCCCGGAGAAAAGCTCTACGAAGAACTGCTGATCGGTGACAACCCCAAACCCACCTCACACAGCAGAATCATGAAAGCCCATGAGGAATTCATGCCTTGGCATGTGTTGTCAGACAAACTCAAAGCGCTAGAGATGGCGCTCAAGGTGAACGATGTGGGTGTGATCCGTTTGATGTTGCAGCAGCTCGTGACCGGCTACACCCCGAGCGACGACATCGTCGACTGGGTGTATCTAGAACAAGAGGCCGAGGCGCAAGCTTTGGGCTTTTGACCCCTTAGGCTAGACTTCTCGCATGAAACCTTTGGCGCATGTGAACCAAGTGATGCGTGTGTTTGCGCAGGATGTGGCATATGGTTTTGCTTTGATCCTTCGCAATGGCTTTGCGATGTTGGGTGTGGCGTTGCTGTGCATCATCATCACCCTGAACATTCGCAGCGATTTGCGTGCTGTGGCTGAGTTGCGTTTGATCGACTGGCTAGAAGAGCGTCAACTCGAAAACGATGGTTTGATGACCGATGTCGATGCTGCTGACCGTGCCAC
>JACCDH010118885.1_pt1 | contig 50423 bp, 39 predicted proteins | sample 7442481 | NCBI WGS metagenome assembly JACCDH01 (sample SAMN15323433, study PRJNA562643) | freshwater metagenome | isolation source: river surface water | place: USA:Blue River Watershed | collected 2017-08-15
CAGTGCGCTCACAGCGCGACCGGCAGCCGCTTTGGACATGTCTGTTTCTTTGGCCAATGCTTCAATCAGTTCTGCTTTGTTCAAGATATTTCTCCAAGTGAATAGAACGGCGAGATTTTGCCACGCATCTGGGTCCTTGCTCGACTCTTTTTTCTGGTTTTGATTAACTTCTTTGATTCATGTGACTTTACATAATATACATCGTATGAAGTTAAGGGTTAGGCAAACCTCCCAAATGGCTTCAAAAAATCACTTCACCGCATTGCCCACTGCGGGTGCTGCTGGAGCTGTTGAAGTTGGTGCTGCTGGAGTTGCAGGTGTTGCAGGTGCAACAGTGGCTTGCATGCGTGCTTTGCGTGCGGCTTCACGCTGCAAGCCCGTCTCAATCAACTCTTTGGCGTTTTGACGCTTGCCACGCACTGCAAAATCAAGTGCGGTCAAGCCAACTTGGTTTTTGACATTCAAATCAGCGCCCGCTTGGATCAACACTTTCACGGCCTCGGGCGTGCCGTACATGGCCGCCATCATCAAAGGCGTGCTGCCGTTGGGCGATTCGGCATCGATGTAGGCGCTGTTTTCCAGCAACAACTCGATGATGGCCACATGGCCCGAGGTGGCGGCGTAATGCAAAGGTGTCCAGCCCGTTTTGTTGACATCGGCATCGTTCTCAATCAGCTGCTTCACCAAAGGCAAATAGCCTTTGATGGCCGCCAACATCAAGGGGCTTTCGTCGTTTTCGTTGCGCACCTCGGCTTTGATTTTGGGCCATGACGCCAACAATTGCGCCACTTTGATCGACGGCTCTTGGACCGCCACCAACAAGGCAGGCACGCCCTTGGGATTGACGGTGTTGGGATCGAAACCACGCTGCAACAAGGCTTGAACGGTTTTCACATCGTCCAACTGAAGCGCCTTGAAAAAATCTTCATAGGAACCCGCATGGGCGAAGCTGTTGAATGCAAAAAAACCAATTAAAACAACGAACTTTTTAAATTTATTAATGTAATGCATGATGTATCAAGCCGCTGTTTTTGAGAACAATTTAAGAAAATTTTGTGTCGTTAAATGGCCAATGGCCTCGCTGCTCGAGCCCCGCAACTCGGCCAAAAGTTGTGCCACCAAGGGCACATAAGAAGGGTTGTTCAGCTTGCCGCGATAGGGCACCGGGGCCAAGTAGGGACTGTCGGTTTCGATCAGCAAACGGTCATCGGGGACAAATTTGGCCACCTCGCGCAAATCGGCTGCCGACTTGAAGGTCAAGATGCCCGACAAGGAAATATGAAAGCCCAGATCCAGTGCGGCGCGAGCCACCGACAGGCTTTCGGTGAAGCAGTGGAACACCCCGCCTGCTGACCCTGCCCCGCCGGTTTCGCCCTCTTCTTTCAAGATGGCCACCGTGTCATCGGAGGCTTGGCGGGTGTGAATCACCAAGGGCAACTGGGTTTGACGCGCGGCGCGAATGTGGGTGCGAAATCGATCGCGTTGCCACTCCATGTCGGCCACGCTGCGGCCTCCCTTGCGCTCTTCCATTTGGTAATAGTCCAGCCCAGTTTCACCAATGGCCACCACTTTGGGCCGGGCTGCGCTGGCCAGCAAATCCTGCAACTGCGGTTCTTGCACCCCTTCGTTGTCGGGGTGCACACCCACCGTGGCCCACATGTTGTCGTGGGCCATGGCCAATTGGTGCACTTCGTCGAAGTCTTCCAATGTGGTGCAGATGCACAAAGCACGCGTCACTTGTGCGTCGTGCATGGCTTGCCGAATGACGTCCAGTTGGCCCATCAACTCCGGAAAATTCAAATGACAGTGCGAGTCGGTGTACATGGCTCAGCCTTTGGCCTGAAGGGTTTGGCGGGCATCGGCCGTCAAGGCTTCGAGCATCAAACCGGCATTGAAGGGGTGCTCTGCCGTTTTGGCCGCTTGCATCAAGCGTTTGAACCAATCGGTCAAGACGGCCACGCTGGCCGAGCAAGCAGGCAACTCTGCGGCTTGAAAAAACCGAGGGGCGGCGCCCGATTGGCGCAACACCAAGTCGTGACAGAGTTTTTGCAAAGCATCGAGGGCTTGCGCCGGACTCAGGTCGGCCAAATGCCGCGTATCGCCTTGCAGCATGGCTTTGGGCAAGGCCGCCCACCAGGCGGGCGTCAAACCCGACTCTGCTTGCCGCAAGACATCGGTGGGTCGGCCCCCCGCGCTGCGCAACAAGGCTTGCGCCACATCGCTCGGCACGCCCTGCCCCGTCAGCCACTGCAGGGCTTCATCGGCTTCGGGCCACTTCATGGTGTGGGCCAAACAACGGCTGCGAATGGTCGGCAAAAGCAAATGGCTGGCTTCGGTGGCCAATACAAAACGCACATCCCCAGGCGGTTCTTCCAGGGTTTTTAACAAGGCATTGGCGGTGATGGCGTTCATGCGCTCGGCCGGAAACACCAGCACGGCTTTGCCTCGGCCGCGTGCATTGGTGCGCTGAGCAAACTCCACCGCATCGCGCATGGCGTCGACGCGGATTTCTTTGCTGGGCTTGCGTGATTTTTTATCGATCTCGTCTTGCGCTTTTTCCGACAAAGGCCAGCCCAATTCCAGCATCACGGTTTCGGGCATGAGCACCGCCAAATCGGCATGGGTGCGGACAGCAATGGCATGGCAACTGGGGCATTGGCCGCAAGCGCCCTCTGGGCTGGGCTGTTCGCAAAGCCACGCCGAAACCAAGGCCAGCGCCAAGTCGTATTGCCCCAATCCAGAGGGGCCTTGCAGCAGCCAAGCATGGCCACGCTGGGCCAGCAAATCGGTCGCCTGACGGCTGATCCATGGGGCGGTGAGCACGGCACTCATGCCGAAACCTGTTTCAACCAAGCTTGCAGCGCCCCCAGCACTTCTTCGCCCACCGCGCTCACGGATTGGGCGGCATCGATGCGCGCAAAGCGTTGTGGGCTTTCGGCCATGCGCTGGGCATAAGCCGCGCGGACGGCTGTAAAAAACGCTACGGGTTGGGCCTCAAATTTGTCGGGCACGCGGGCGTTGGCCAAGCGCTCGGCCGCAATGCGCGGGTCCAGGTCAAACCAAACCGTCAGATCAGGCTGGCGCAAGCCGCCCTGAGGCAAAGCCTGAACCATCTGCTCTAACTGCGACAAGACTTGCCAGTCAAAACCACGTCCACCGCCTTGGTAGGCAAAAGTGGCGTCGGTGAATCGGTCACACAAGACCACCTCGCCGCGAGCCAAAGCCGGCTCAATCACCTGCACCAAATGTTCGCGCCGAGCCGCAAACATGAGCAAGGCTTCGGTCAGTGCGTCCATGGGGTCGTGCAAAACCAAGGTGCGTAATTTTTCTGACAACGGCGTCCCCCCGGGCTCTCGTGTCAAAACCAGCACACGGCCAGAGGCGCGAAACAGTTGGGCCACGCGCTCAATGTGGGTGGATTTGCCGGCCCCATCGATGCCCTCAAAACTGATGAATAAACCGCGTGTCATGTGCGAAAACTTTGGAAAAACACCATTGTCGCAGGCTCAAGCCCGCCTTATTCGTTGGCGTTTTTCTGACCCCGTTGGTAGCGGTTGACGGCACGGTTGTGTTCGTCCAAGGTGGCGCTGAAGTGGCTGCTGCCATCGCCTTTGGCCACGAAATACAGGGCCGGAGTCGACGCCGGCTGCACCGCCGCCATCAACGCGGCCTTGCCGGGCATGGCAATCGGGGTGGGCGGTAAGCCACCTCGGGTGTAGGTGTTCCAAGGGGTGTCGGTGGTCAGGTGCACGCGACGCAAATTGCCATCAAAGGCTTCGCCCAAGCCATAAATCACGGTTGGGTCGGTTTGCAAACGCATGCCAATGCGCAGCCGGTTGTGAAACACCCCTGAAATCAGAGGCCGGTCTGACCCTTTGCCGGTTTCTTTTTCAATGATGCTGGCCAAGATCAAGACGTCTTCTGGCGACTTCAAGGGGACGCCTGCTTGGCGCGCATCCCAGGCCAGTTTCAGTTGTTTGTCCATGGCTTTCATGGCCCGTTGCAACACCGTCACATCACTGGCCCCTTTGGCGTAGGAGTAGGTGTCGGGGTAAAAGCGCCCCTCGGGGGACAGGCCCGCACGGCCCAACTGTTGCATCAGGGTCTCGTCATCCCAGGCCCGGCTGTCGGGCTTGAGGTTTTCGGCTTTGGCCAAGGCTTGCCGCACTTGGCGCCAGTTCCAGCCCTCCACCAAGGTCACACTGCGCAGGCTTTCTTCGCCTCGGACCATCATGCTCAACAGCGATTTGGGCGTTGTGCCGGGTGCAATTTCGTAGCTGCCGGCTCGCATTTGCCGGGACTGACCGGACAACCTGAACCAGGCAAACAACAAGTCGGGTGAGGTGTCGGCGCCCGCGTCGACCACGGCCTGGGCAATGGCTTTAGGAGAGGTACCGGGTTCTATGGACAAATCGAGCGTGGCTTGTCGGGTGTCCAAGGGTTGATGCAACCACCAAAAAGCACCCGCCCCAAGGGCCAGCCCAAGGATCAGCAAGCTTGCCACGAATGTCTTCAAGCCTTTGAGCACGGCCATGTCCTTGTTCAGGTGATCAAAACTGGGTGGGATGATAATTCACAGCTTGCCCAACAGCCTGACCTTCGACCGAAAAACACCATGAACACCCCCGCAGATTTCAGCGCGCTCAGCCCAGCTCATTTGTATGGCGTCTGCGCCCTGCCCCATTGGGGCGTGATCCAAGCGCAAGGCGAGGATGCGGCCAGCTTTTTGCACAACCAACTCAGCAACGATGTTTTGTTGTTGCCCGTGGGCCAGTCGCGCTTGGCGGCTTTTTGTTCTGCCAAAGGCCGCATGCAAGCCAGTTTTGTGGTGGTCAAGACCGCGGCCGACACGGTGCTCTTGGTCATGAGCCTCGACTTGTTGGCGACCACTTTGAAGCGCTTGTCGATGTTTGTCTTGCGCGCCAAGGTGAAGCTCACAGACGCCTCGGCGCACTGGTCATGCATCGGCTTGCTGGGCGACAGCACCCGCGCCGAGTTGCGCGCTTCGGCCCCATGGCAAACCCAGGTCTCAGGCGCGGCGCACACCCTCGCGCTTTACCCTGCGGTGCTGGGGCAGCGCAGGGTGCCTCGACAACTGGTGTTGGCTCCGGCCGGTGACCCTGCGCTGAATGCACTGAACGAGCAGACTGAGCCCACGCTGTCTTTGGACATTTGGCAATGGCACGAAGTCATGAGCGGGGTGACTTTGGTCACTCAGCCGGTGTTTGAGGCCTTTGTGCCGCAAATGCTGAACTACGAATCGGTGGGCGGCGTGAACTTCAAAAAAGGCTGCTACCCGGGCCAAGAAGTGGTGGCGCGCAGCCAGTTTCGCGGCACCTTGAAGCGGCGCACCGCCTTGGTCCACAGTCCGGTGGCTTTGGCTGCGGGGCAAGAGGTGTTCACCCCGGCCGACCCCGAACAGCCTTGCGCCACGGTGGTTTTGTGCGCGGCCCGCCCAAATGGACAAGGCTTTGACGCCTTGGTGAGCGGCACGCTGGAAAGCCAAGACGCGGGTTGGTGGGTGGGCTTGCCCGAGGGGCAACGCCTCCAAGTGGCCGATCTGCCCTACCCTTTGTTGGCCGACATCTGAGCGCCCTGTTTCCTCGCTCCTAGGCTTGCTGTAGGACGGCTTTGGGGCTGATTGAGGCCCGATTCAGGCTCAATTTAAGATTGATTGAGGCCCAATTTAGGCCCGCATAAGGTAGCCACTCAGAGCGCGCGCACCATCTCGATGTGCGCGATGCCGGCTTCTTCAAAGACATCGCCTTGCGGCACAAACCCAGAGCGTTGGTAAAAGCCTTCAGCGCTGCATTGCGCGTGCAAGATCACTTGGTGGTCACCCCGCGCTTTGGCCGCTTGCATCAATGCGTGCAACACGCGTTGCCCCAAGTCACTGCCACGCATTTGTTTTTTGACCGCCATGCGCCCAATGCGTGCCACGCCCGGGGCGTGCTGCAACAGCCGGCCGGTGGCCAGTGTCATGCCCATGCGGTTGAGCACCACGCCATGCAAGGCGCTCGCATCGGCTTCGTCCCACTCCATCTCGGCCGGAACTTTTTGCTCGTGCACAAACACCTCGGTCCGCAAGGGGCTGGCCCTGTGTTGCAAATCTTGCCAAGGGCCCAGTTGCACCTGCACCATGTCTTCGCCCTTTTCATAGCCTGTCAGCATGTCGCGCAAGGCCGCCGGAATGGCTTGGCTTTTCTTCGCTACTGGGTCGGCGTAGACATAGACCAGTTCGCTGGTGATCAGCAATTCGTCGCCCCTGAAAATCGCGCCGACAAAGGTCATCGAGGAATTACCCATGCGCTCACAACGCATGCAGACCTCTAGAAAATCGTCCATTTCGGCACTGGCGTGGTACTCGACGCTGGCCTTTTTGACATACAAATCGCCGCCGAGTTGGTGCATGGTTTCGGCATAAGGCATGGCCAATTGGCGCCAGTAATCGGTCACGGCGGTGTCAAAGTACATCAGGTAGTGGCCGTTAAACACGATCTGCTGCATGTCCACTTCGACCCAACGCACCCGCAGGCGGTGTGAAAAACGGAAGTCTTGTCGTTTCATGGTTTAACTTTCAAATGCATGTTTCAATGCGCGCCCTGCATCAGCATGCGCCTGCAAAGCGTCAGGAATGGCCCGGCCCATGGTGATGAACCCATGCACCACCCCTTTGTAAATTTCAAGGTCCACCGGCACACCGGCCATGCGCAAGGTGTCGGCGTATTGCACGCCCTCGTCCACCAAAGGGTCGCACTCGGCCAAACCGATCCACGCCGGAGCCAGGCCCGAATGGTCTGGCGCATTCAAGGGGGCAAAGCGCCAGTCGTCGCGATCTGCGGGATCAATGTATTGCGCAAAAAACCAGTCCACCGTGGCTTGGTCGAGCATGAAGCCTTCTGCGAAGGTGCGGTGTGAAGCGGTGTCTTGGTGCGCAGTGGTACCCGGATAAAAAAGCAACTGCAAGGCCAATTTCAGGCCGGCATCGCGTGCCATCAAAGCGCACACCGCACTCAATGTGCCACCCGCGCTGTCGCCACCAATGGCCAAACGTTGTGGGTCCAAGCCCCAATCCTGCCCGTTTTGATGCAACCAACTCAAGGCGTCCCAGCAGTCATTCAGGGCGGTCGGGAAACGATGTTCAGGGGCGAGGCGGTAAGCCAATGAGACCACCGCGCAATGTCCCAGCCGTGAGAGTTGGCGGCACAACACATCGTGGGTGCTCAAGCTGCCCACCGTGAACCCGCCGCCATGCAAATACAACAGCACCGGCAAAGCGGCTCTGTTGGCGCTGGCCTTGGGCGCATAAAGGCGAGCCGCCAGTGGAGACCCATCACGGGCTGTCAAGCGCACCTCTTCCACCCGGTCGACGGGGGGCGGGGGTTGCAGGTCGAGCATGGGCCCGCCGATGTCGTAAAACTCGCGGGCTTGCTGCACCGTCATGCTGGCCATGGGGGGGCGGCCTGCGCGCACCACGCGGTCGATCAGGTTGCGCATGGCTGCATTCAACAGAGAACTCGGGTGGGCGGGGTGACGGCTCATGTGAACTTGAAAAAAACGATGCAAAGACAGGTGTAAGGGTCAACAAGGGTGACAGTGGGGCATCGCCGGGACACCTTTCCTGCATCAAAATGGCTGCAGATCGTACAACGCCTTGCCTTTATTGACCTGTCACTTGGGTCCAGCAAGGGCCCTCAGATTGGAGTTTTGCCGCATGTCCTTCATCAACTATGTGACCCAGATTCAAATTGATTTTGGTGCCGTCAAGCTGTTGCAGTCCGAGTGCGACCGGGTGGGCATCCGCCGCCCACTGATCGTGACCGACGCTGGCGTCAAAGCCGCCGGCGTGCTGCAAAAAGCCTTGGACGCCCTGCCCGACCTGCCCGTCACGGTGTTTGACCAAACCCCATCTAATCCCACCGAGTCGGCGGTGCGTGCCGCGGCGGCCCTGTTTCAAGCCCATGCCTGCGATGGCCTGATCGCGGTGGGCGGGGGCTCTGCGATTGATTGCGCCAAAGGTGTCGCCATTGCCGTCAGCCACGAAGGTCCACTGAAAACCTACGCCACCATCGAGGGCGGGTCGCTGAAGATCACCGACCGGGTGGCGCCGATCATCGCTGTGCCCACCACCAGCGGCACCGGCAGCGAGGTGGCGCGGGGAGCAATTTTGATTTTGGACGATGGCCGTAAAGTTGGCTTCCACTCGTGGTTTATCGTGCCCAAAGCGGCCATCTGCGACCCTGAACTGACCTTGGGATTGCCGCCCATGCTCACCGCAGCGACGGGCATGGACGCAGTGGCGCATTGCATGGAAACCTTCATGGCGGCGCCCTTTAACCCGCCCGCAGACGGCATCGCGCTGGACGGTCTGGCGCGAGGTTGGGCCCATATTGAGCGGGCCACCCGCAATGGACAAGACCGCGAAGCGCGTCTCAACATGATGAGCGCCAGTATGCAAGGGGCCATGGCGTTTCAAAAGGGACTGGGGTGCGTGCACTCGCTCAGCCACAGTTTGGGGGGCGTCAATCCGCGCTTGCACCACGGCACCTTGAACGCCATGTTTTTGCCCGCAGTGGTGCAATTCAATGCCGTGGCTGAAACCGTGCAAAAAGAAAATCGCTTGAACCGCATGGCCCAGGCGATGGGCTTGCAAAGCGGGACTGACATTCCAGACGCCCTCAAGGACATGAATGCGCGTCTGGGTTTGCCCAGTGGCTTGCGCGCTATGGGCGTTCAAGAGGGGCAGTTTGACGCCGTGATCACCGGCGCATTGGCCGACCACTGTCACAAAACCAACCCCCGTTTGGCATCGGCAGACGACTACCGAGAGTTGTTGCTCCACTGTTTGTGATCGCGGGGGCGGCCCGTTTTTTGGCGTTCACGCCGGGCCGTGCGCGTCGGGTTTTGTGCGGCGGGTTGTACGCGCAGAGTTGTACGCGCAGAGTTGTAAGCGCAGAGTTGTAAGCGCCGAGTTGTTCACCCCTCAAGGGGCATCGTGGTGCGGCATTTTGGCGCCAACGTGCACTTCACCACGCGCCTCGGCCAACTCGACTTGACGCTGGCGTTCCGCCAACTTTTCTTTCTGTTCGGGGGTGCGCTGGTCGTGGCAATAGGCGCAACTCACGCCCTTCACATAGTGAGGCGACTGTTTGTCTTGCTCGCTCAGTGGCCAGCGGCATGAGCGGCACAACTCGTGGTGGCCCAACCCCAAGCCGTGGCTCACGCTCACCCGCTCGTCAAAAACAAAGCAGTCGCCTTCCCAGGCGCTCTGTTCTGGCGGAATTTCTTCCAAATATTTGAGGATGCCGCCCTCGAGGTGGTAGACCTCTTCAAAGCCGCGCATTTTCATGAGTGCGGTCGATTTTTCGCAACGGATCCCCCCGGTGCAAAACATCGCCACTTTGGTTTTTTTGGCCGCTTCGCCTTGCAATTGCGGTTGCGCATCCAACCAAGCAGGCAATTGAACAAAGGTTTTGATCTGGGGGTTGACCGCGCCCTTGAAGGTGCCAATGGCCACTTCGTAGTCGTTGCGGGTGTCGATCACCACCACATCCGGGTCGGCCAAGAGCGCGTTCCAATCGGCCGGTTTGACATATTGACCGACCGTTTTGTTGGGGTCCAACTCGGGCACGCGCAGGGTGACGATCTCTTTTTTCAGCTTCACCTTCATGCGGGTGAAAGGCGGCTTGGGGCTCCAAGATTCTTTGTGCGGCAAGTTGGCCAAGCGGGGATCGGCGCGCAAATAGGCCAGCACCGCGTGGATGCCTTGTTCGGGGCCGGCAATCGTGCCGTTGATGCCTTCGCGCGCCAGCAGCAAAGTGCCTTTCACGTCGTTGGCTTCACAACAGGCTTGCAATGGGGCTTGCAGGTCGACGAAATCAGGCAAATCGACGAATTTATAGAGGGCGGCGGTGAGATACAGGTCGGCAGAAGACATGGCGTGATTATCCCTGCAGTGCGAGGGGTCAGGCCTCGTAAGTCAACAACACCACCTCGGCAGCCTCTTGGCGCAAGGGGATGAGCGCTTGGTAGCCGGGCGAGTTGTGCCAAGCCGCTGCATCGGCCAGTGTTGGGAAACGAATCACCACGATGTCGGGATGCGGACACGCCCCGGCCAGCGCTTGAACTTGCTGACCGCGAAACACCAATTCGCCATGCCAAGGCGTCAGGGTCGCCAGCACTTGGCCGCGGTATTGCGCCCATTTTTCTGGGTTTTTGACGGTCATTTGACCCACCACGTAGGCATGAGGCATGTCAGCTCCTTATAAAGCGCGCACCTGCAGCGGATCGGGCGCCGCTAACCATTGAGAAAACTCTTGCGCCAACTGCGCACTGGCCTGCACCGCCGCCTGCCAAACCTTGACGCGTCCGGGAAAGTCTTGCGCATAGGTCATGAAGTCCTTGCGGTCTGGCAGCTTGCCATTTGGCAGGGTTTTGACCCACTCGGGGTTGGGCGCCAAGACGAGGGTGTGGTCAAGAAAAGCGCTGGCGCCATGTCGCCACTTGAGGGCCTTGTCGAGCCAGCCGGGCACCACCTGTTGCTGAAAATGGGGGTACAAAACCAAGGCGCGCTCGGGGCCTTGGGTTGGAGCCGTCCAGTTCAGGTGCAGGTGGTAGTCGGTTATTCCGCCGTCCCAATAGGCGCCTGTGGGCGCGCCGGGAATGTCGTGCACGGCTTTGAGTGCAAAAGGAATCGAGCAACTCGCTTGCAGCGCGGGCATGAAGTTGCCTTCCGTCAAGGCGATTTGGCGGGTGCGAAAGTCATTGGCATCAAAAGGCAAGGCGTGGTGTTCGCCCGAAAAAACCACCCTCTCCAGCCAAGCCCCTAAGGCGCGACGGTGCAGCACATTGCTCAAAAACGCCCCGGCATAACCCAAGGGCGTGGCCAAGGGGTGTTCGCGGTGCAACAAGTGCCGCCCATGCGAGGTGACGATGTGCAGCCGATAGCGCGTGTGTTGCAAAACCTGATCGATGCGCCCACCATAAAAATGGGACAAATTGGCGCCAAACGCATCGCTCACTTGCTGGGCCGTGACCTTCTTTTCACCAGGCAAGACTTCGTAATGCTGCTGGATGTAAGCGCGTTCCAATTCCTGAAAAGCCGTGACCGAGTCGTTGAGGCAGGCCGTGGCCATGCGCCAAGCACCAATCGACGCGCCCACCAAGTCGACGGGCTGGCCACTTTGCGGCAACCATTCGCCAAAAATGAAGCGGTCCAATGGGCCAAGAATAAGCCCTTTTGGGCCTCCCGCCGCACCCGGAATGACGCCAATATGCTCTGGCCGCAAACCGTGTTCACGGATGTGCGCCAAGGCTTTGGGGCCTGCGTGGAGGTGAAGGGCTTGCATGGTGCGCGTTTCTCAGCGGGCTATTTTTTGAGGCCTTGCAGCTTAGCGAAAGCGCTGGCCATGGCCGAGCCTGTGACGGCCGCGTGTGCGCTGGTGCCGACGCCTGAGCCCCCACTGCGCGGGCGATGGTCACGCCCTGCCCCCTCAAACCTGTTGTCGCGCGGGGCCTGACGCATGCCCGGCGACGCATCGAGCTTCATGGTCAGGCTGATGCGCTTGCGAGCCACATCCACCTCGAGCACTTTCACTTTGACGATGTCGCCGGTTTTGACCACTTCGCGCGCATCGGTCACGAACTTGTTGGCCAACTGGCTGACATGCACCAGACCGTCTTGGTGGACGCCTAAATCTACGAATGCGCCGAACTGGGCCACGTTGCTCACTGTGCCTTCCAGTGTCATGCCCTCTTTCAAATCTTTGATGTCTTCCACGCCATCGGCCAAGCGGGCCACCTTGAAGTCGGGTCGAGGGTCGCGACCGGGTTTTTCCAGCTCACCCAAAATGTCTTTGATCGTGACCGGGCCAAACTGCTCACTGACAAACCATTCGGCCCTCAGCGTTTTGAGCACTTCCCCGCGGCCCATGATGTCTTGAATGGGCTTGGCCGTTTTGAGCAGGATCTGTTCCACCACCGGGTAAGTTTCGGGGTGAACCCCGGTCATGTCGAGCGGGTTGTCGCCGTCCCTGATGCGCAGAAAACCCGCACTTTGCTCAAAGGTTTTGGCGCCCAGCCCGGTCACTTGCAGCAGGTCTTGTCGAGTTTTAAATCGGCCGTGCGCATCGCGCCAACGCACCACCGACTTGGCCACGCTGCTGCTCAAGCCTGAAACCCGTGTCAGCAAAGGCACACTGGCGGTGTTCAGGTCCACGCCGACCGAGTTCACGCAGTCTTCCACCACCGCGTCCAAAGTTTTGGCCAACTCGCTTTGGTTCACATCGTGCTGGTACTGCCCCACCCCAATGGCTTTGGGGTCGATCTTGACCAACTCTGACAAGGGGTCTTGCAGTCGCCGTGCGATCGAGGCGGCGCCGCGCAAGCTCACATCCACATCGGGCATTTCTTGGCTGGCAAATTCACTGGCCGAATACACCGAAGCGCCGGCTTCGCTGACCACCACTTTTTGAATCTCAACGCCATCGTGCAGTTGGGCCAAACGCTTGATCAAATCGGCGGCCAATTTGTCGGTTTCGCGGCTGGCGGTGCCGTTGCCAATGGCGATCAGGTTCACCTGGTGTTTTTCACACAACTTCGCCAGCGTGAACAACGCGCCTTCCCAGTCTTTGCGAGGCTCATGGGGGTACACCGTGGCGGTGTCGACCAATTTGCCGGTGCCATCGACCACCGCGACTTTCACACCCGTGCGAATGCCGGGGTCCAAGCCCATGACCACACGGGGACCTGCAGGCGCGGCCAGCAACAGGTCGCGTAAGTTGTCCGAAAACACTTTGATGGCCACTTTTTCAGCCTCTTCGCGCAAGCGCGTGAACAGATCGCGTTCGGTCGACAGACTGAGCTTGACGCGCCAAGTCCATGCCACGCACTTGCGGATCAAATCGTCCGCGGGCCGTTGGGCATGGCGCCAGCCCAAATGCATGGCGATCTTGCCATCCGCCAGACTGGGCTTGCCGGGCTCAGGCTCGACGGGGAGGACCAACTTGGCGTCCAAAATTTCTAGCGCACGGCCCCTGAACACGGCCAAGGCCCGGTGAGAAGGCACACGGCCAATTGGTTCGTCGTAATCGAAGTAGTCGCGAAATTTCGCCACATCGGCGTTGTTTTCATCTTTGCCGTCGGCCAATTGACTTTTCAACAGGCCTTCGTTCCAAAGCCACTCGCGCAGGCTCTGTACCAAACTGGCATCTTCGGCCCAGCGCTCGCTCAACAGGTCGCGAACACCGTCCAAGACCGCCGCAACAGTGCTGAAGTCGGCGCCCTCCAATGTTCCTGCAGGCACGACAAAAGCAGCGGCCTCTGTCAGTGGGTCGAGTGAAGGGTCGGCAAACAACTTGTCAGCCAAGGGCTCCAAACCGGCCTCGCGCGCCATCATGCCTTTGGTGCGGCGCTTGGGTTTGAAGGGCAAATACAGGTCTTCCAACTCTTGCTTGGTCGCGGCCGCTTGGAGCGCGCTTTGCAAATCTGGCGTCAACTTGCCTTGCTCTTGAATGCTTTTGAGGACCGCGGCGCGGCGGTCTTCTAATTCGCGCAAATAGCCCAACCGTGATTCCAGTTCGCGCAACTGAATGTCATCGAGGCCCAGCGTCACTTCTTTGCGGTAGCGGGCAATAAAGGGCACTGTCGCCCCGCCATCCAACAACTCCACGGCGGCGCTCACTTGGGCGGGGCTGATTTTTATTTCGAGGGCCAATTGGGCCAGGATTTTCTGCATGTCGCGGGGAACTCTCAAGGGGGAAACCGGATGAGTTTGCCACAAGCGACTGTGGCCTCTTGTGAGGTTGCAGTCTTGTTGATTTTGGTGATTTGTGTGTGCATATTCCCCTGAAACCAACATAAAAACGCTATTTTTGTAATTAATTCGACGAAAATCATTTAAATCAATAAACTGGCGACAAATTGATAAACAACGCAGAAGGGAGCGTCGGTTGAAGCCATTGAATTCAGCGCGTTTGCGCTTCCTTCAGTGTGGGCTGAAAACCATTGGGGTTTTGGCTTTTGGTGGCGCGCTGGTCGCCTGCCAAACCCCTGTTGATGGCCAATTGCCGCCGAGCGAATACGCCTTGTTTACGCCCAAAACAACGTCAGAGCGGGTCATGAACGAAGTCAAATTGCGTTGGGAATTCCGCGACGATGTGGTGGAATATTGTTCCAAGACCATCGGCTTAGGTCCCAACCAAGCCCGGCTGACGCCGCCCTTGGCCTGCGCGGTTTGGCACGCGGAAAGCAAACAATGCACGATCTACACCGGTCGGCAAACCACGCACGGCGTGATTGGCCATGAAGTGCGTCACTGCTTTGAGGGGCACTTTCACCCCTGAACAGACCTCTTCCCTCGCCCAAAGGCTGGATTTACATGTTGCGCAAGGCTTGGCGCAATGACTCGCCCAACTCGGGTTTGGCGGCAAACGGATCGGGCGGATTGATGCCCTGCACAATTGCCTCCATGCGGCTTTGCACATTGCCCAACGCTTGCGGATGGCTGTAAATGTAAAACTGCTTGTTGGACATCGCGTCAAACACTTTTTGCGCCACATCGGCGGCCGAAATCTTGCCGCTGCTCACCGCTTTGTCACTCTGCGCCTGGCCGATCAATTGGCTGGCTGTGGGTTTGTCGGCCGCCAATTCGGCAGGCCGATTGCGGTGGCTTTGGCTGATGCCCGTTGGCACAAAGTAAGGGCACAAGACACTCGCGCTGACTTGCTCGGTGACCAACTGCAGGTCTTGGTAAAGGGTTTCGGTGAGCGCAACCACCGCGTGTTTGCTCACGTTGTAAATGCCCATATTGGGCGGCGTGAGCAAGCCGGCCATGCTGGCCGTGTTGACGATGTGGCCTTGGTAGCTCGGATCGGCTTTGGCCGCGGCCAACATCATGGGGGTGAACAGGCGAACGCCATGCACCACGCCCCAGAGATTGACCCCCAGCACCCATTCCCAGTCGGTGACCGAGTTTTCCCAGATCAAGCCCCCTGCCCCCACGCCCGCGTTGTTGAAGACGAAATGGGGTGTGCCAAAACGGGCCGACACATCGGCCGCCAATTGCGCCATGGCTTCGGCGTTGGACACGTCTATTTTTCTCGCCAAGACGGCCACTCCGGCGGCCAACATTTCAGCCTCGGCTTTGTCCAACGCATCTTGTTGAACATCCACCAAGACCAAGTTCATGCCGAGTTTGGCGCCCAAGCGGGCGCACTCCAAACCAAAGCCTGAACCCGCCCCGGTCAGCACCGCTGTTTTGCCTTGAAATTGAGTGATCATGATTCAGCTTTCTTCAATGTGAAGCCCATACGGGGGAAATGAACCTGCACCGTGCCCGCACGCGCATCCGTGCGCCGCAGGGTGAAACGGGTGCGTGTGGCGGCGATCAACTCCCCCTCGGTGGGTTCCAAGCCAAAGTTGTCTGCCGCAATGTGCACCCGGCTGCCCAAAGGAATGCCGTGTTCGTCTTGGAAGACTTCACCGGCCAAGGCCGTGGGTGTCGAGGACTGGGCAACTTGCAAGGCTTGCTCCGCACGCATGGGGCTGCTGCTTCCATGCCCGATGTCTTTCATGCGGGCCATCCAAAGTTTGACTTCGGGCGTCGCATCAAAAATGCCCGCCAAGGCGGGGGTGCGATCTTGGGTGAACCACAAGGGGTGGTAGCAGGCAAAGTCGGCCAAGCAAGGGCGCGAGCCCAACAAGAAATCTTGTCCGTGCAACATGCTGGCCAAACGGCGCAAGTGGCTTTTGTAGGTGGCCGCGGCATCGCTGGCCGCCATGCGCGCGGCGCCATTGCGCATGGCGGTGCGGTCGGCTACAAAGGCTTGCACTTGCTCTGAGGAAGCCCCCGCAAAAACCTGCGCCACACCCGAAGGTTGAAAGTTGTAGGCCATGGCCACCGTGAACAAAGCACTGTCGGCCCACTGCGCCACAATGCGTGCCGTTCCTTTGGTCTCTTCAGGGTAGAGACTGTGCGCTGGCGAGAGTTGCTCCAGCACATCACAAATCAAGGCGGTATCGCAGTAAATGTCGGCCCCGATCTGCAACACCGGTGTCTTGCGGTAGCCGCCGGTCAGGGCCGTCAAATCGGGTTTGGGCATGATCATGGGGATGAACACACTCTGCCAAGAGAGTTGTTTGTAGCCCAGGACCAGCCTGATTTTTTCGGCAAATGGCGAATTGGCGTAGTGGTGCAGGATGAGGTCCGACATGGCTGGCCTTCAGATCAATTTGACCAGTTGCTTGCCAAAGTTTTTGCCCTTGAGCAGACCCAAAAAGGCTTCAGGCGCAGCCGCCAAACCTTGCGCCACAGTCTCACGCGGGCGCAGTTGCCCTGTGCCCACCAGCGTGCCCAGCTCTTGCAAAGCCTCGGGCCAGACCTCCATGTGTTCGCTCACGATGAAGCCTTCTACCTTCATGCGGTTCACCAAAATCAGGGCGGGGTTGGCCATCGGCAGGGGCGCGCCATCGTAGCCGGCGATCATGCCGCAGACGGCAATCCGCGCAAAGGCGTTGGTGCGCAACATCACCGCGTCTAAGACCATGCCACCCACGTTTTCAAAGTGGCCGTCAATGCCTTTGGGGCAAGCCTCGCGCAGGGCTTTGGAAAGGCTCAGGTAGTCTTTGTGCGCTTTGTAATCGATGCAGGCATCAAAGCCCAATTCGTTGACCACATAGTCGCATTTGTCTTTGCCGCCGGCGATGCCCACGACGCGGCATCCCCGCGACTTGGCCAAAGCACCATAGGCGCTGCCTACGGCGCCGCTGGCTGCACTCACGGTCACGGTTTCGCCGGCTTTGGGCGCGATGATTTTCACCAGGCCATACCAAGCCGTGACGCCGGGCATGCCCACCGCGCCCAAGTAATGCGACAAGGGCACGTGGGTGGTGTCCACTTTGCGCAAGGCGCCGGGCACATTGGCGTCCACAGCGCTGTACTCTTGCCAGCCGCCCATGCCCACCACCGAATCGCCTGCCTTGAATTTGGGGTGACGGCTGTCCACCACCTCGCCCACCGTGCCACCGATCATGACTTCGCCCAAAGGCTGGGGCACGGCGTAGCTTTTGCTTTCGTTCATGCGGCCGCGCATATAGGGGTCGAGGCTCAAGTAATGGTGGCAGACCAGCACCTCACCGTCTTTCAGTTCGGGCAATGGCAACTCGACCATTTTGAAGTTGGTCACCGTGGCCTCACCTTGCGGGCGGTTGTCTAAAACGATGCGGTGGTTGATGGGCATAAAGGTCTCCTGTGGATCGGTGATTAGTCGGTTGAAATGGAAGTCGTCTCGCGACGGCTGACGTATTTGAAAGTGCCTGTCGCATGGGCGCACAACTGGCCTTGCGCGTCGAACACCTTGCCCTCGGTGAAGGCCATTTGGCGCGATCGGTGCAACAAGTGGCCTTGGCCCACCAACACGCCCCCTGAAGGCACAGTGGCGGGTCGCATGAAGGTGGTTTTCATCTCGATGGTGACCACGCCCAAAGCGGGTTCCACACTGCGTGCGGCGGTGGCCATGATGACATCCAAGAAAGTCATCATCGCGCCCCCGTGCGTGACGGCAAAAGAGTTGAGGTGCTCTGGGCGCGGTGAAAAATGCAGCACCGACTCGCCCCCTTCAAACTTCTCGAGTGTGAAACCGAGCAGTTCAACAAAGGGGATGTCGGCACCAAAAGGAATGCTCATGGTGCAATCGATCCGCTTCAGCCGCCGATGATCGCGCTGACACCGCCATCCACCGCCAGCCACTGACCGGTGATGTGTTTGCCCGCATCGGAGGCGAACAACAAGGCGAGTCCTTTGAGGTCTTCGTCGTCGCCCAAACGGCGCAGCGGTGCGCCCTTGGCCATGTTGTCGGCGCCCAGTTTTTCCAACAATCCGTAGGTCATTTTGCTGGGGAAAAAGCCGGGGCAAATGGCGTTGACGGTGATGCCGTACTCGCCCCACTCCCCGGCCAAGGCGCGCGTGAAATTGATCACGGCGCCTTTGGAGGTGTTGTAGGCGATGGTTTTCATCTCGGACGGGTTACCGGCCAAGCCGGCGATCGAGGCGACATTGAGAATGCGGCCTTTGCGGCGCGGGATCATGCAGCGCTTGGCGATCTCTTGCGACAGCAAAAAGTAGCCGCGCACATTCAGGTTCATCACTTTGTCCCACGCCTCAATCGGGTGCTCTTCGGCGGGAGCCCCCCACGATGCACCGGCGTTGTTGACCAAAATATCCACCGACCCCATGCGTTCGAGGGTTTCAGTGGCCAGACGGCGAATGTCGTCTTCTTTACCGCAATCGGCAGCAATCCATCGGGCGTCAATGCCAGCGGCCTGCAATTGCGCCGCGGCTTCTTCCAAATCGGCGGCCTTGCGCGAGCTGAGCATGATCTTGGCCCCTGCCTCGCCCAAGGCGTAGGCCATTTGCAAACCCAGTCCGCGCGAGCCGCCAGTGACCAAGGCCACTTGGCCGGTTAAATCAAAAAGCTGTTGAACAGTGCGTGCCATAAAAAAAAGATTCCTTGGGGAGTTGATTCAAAGGGTGTAGTCCATGCAGCGGCGTTCTTTGACCACCGATTTCATGAACGGCTTAACAGCTTGATGTTGCGGGTGATTTTGATAAGCCGCTAGCACCTGCGCGTCATCGACCAGCATGTTCAAGACCAAATCGTTGGTGCAATCCAACCCGGCTTGCGCCGTGGCCACTTCAAACTCGCGGATACCCGGCACCAAATTCGCGAAGCTGCGCAGCAGGTCGGCGGCTTTGTTCAGGTTGTGCGCCTTGTCCGCGCCTTCGGCGTGGTCCAGCAGCGTCCACATGACAATGTGTCGAAGCATCAAAAAGCCTCCTCAGGCAAGTCGGCACAAGTGGCATCCCGCGACTTCACCACGTTCAGCCAGGCGCCAATTTTGGGCAGTTCATAACGGAAAAAGTAACGGCATGCGGCGCGGCGACCCTGCGCCGAAGCCGAGGCGTCGCTGCCGAGTCCTGCGGCGACATCGAGCCAAATCCAAGCGATGACGGTGTGCCCAAAAGCTTGCAAATAAGGCACGGCATTGGCCAAGGCTTGTGCCGGTGTTGCACCGTCCCAGGCCATCTGAGTCGCTTGGCCGATCTGGGCCAAAGCCACGCGCAAAGCGTGGGCTTCGGCGGTCCATTCGGCGTGGGGTTCCGCCTGCGCCACGGTAGCCAAGATGCGCTCGCCCAGCAACTGCAGGCCGCGGCCCTTTTCCATCAGCACTTTGCGGCCCAACAGGTCCATCGCTTGTATGCCGTGCGTGCCCTCATGAATCATGTTCAAGCGGTTGTCACGCCAATACTGCTCCACTGGAAAGTCGCGGGTGTAGCCGTAACCGCCGTGCACTTGGATTGCCAAACTGTTGGCCTCCAAGCACCATTCGCTGGGGAAACTTTTCACGATGGGGGTCAGCACTTCCAACAACAGGCGCGCCACATCGGCGTCTTGCGCGGTGCCAGTGTGCTGCTCGTCGACCAATCTTGCGCAATACAAAGCCAAAGCCAGCGCCCCTTCGCTGTAGGCTTTTTGTGCCAGCAACATGCGTTTGACATCGGCGTGTTCAATGATGCGCACCTGCGGTTGACTGGCGTCTTTGCCGGCCGCGCCCGTAAGGCGCCCTTGGGGTCTGTTTTTGGCGTACTCCAAACTGGCGTAATAACCCGCCATGCCCAACATGGTGGCGGCCAAGCCCACGCCAATCCGGGCCTCGTTCATCATGTGGAACATGCAGCGCAAGCCGTCTCCGGCTTGGCCCACCAAATACCCCACTGCACCACTGCCGGCGCCGTCCAGCCCACCGCTGGTGCTGAGCACCGGGTATTTGCCCTCACCAAAATTGAGCAGCGTGTTGGTGGTCCCGCGCCAACCGCATTTGTGGTTCAGACCCGCCAAGGCCACATCGTTGCGTTCGCCCGTTAACTGGCCGTCGAGGCCCACCATCTTTTTGGGCACGATGAACAGCGATATCCCCTTCACGCCGGGGACCAGTTGGCCCTGTGCATCGGGGATTTTGGCCAAGACCAAGTGAATGATGTTTTCGCTCAGCTCATGCTCGCCCGAGGAGATCCACATCTTGTTGCCCTTGAGGCGATAGCGTGGGCCCAAGAGGTCTGATTCAAAATCAGCGCCATCGGGCGTGGCTCGGGTCGTGACATCGCTCAAGGACGATCCCGCCTGAGGCTCACTCAGACACATCGTGCCGGAAAATCGGCCCGAAAATTCTTGCGCTGCAAACACCTTTTTTTGCAACTCGGTGCCATGCACCATCAGCAAATTGGCGTTGCCACTGGTCAACATGCCCGAACCGATGCTGACCGAAGCCATTGAAAAAAAGGCGTTGGCCGCGGCCTCTACGGTGTAAGGCAATTGCATGCCACCCACTTCGTAGTCTTGTGCGGCACTCAACATGCCGGACTCGGCATAGGCTTTGTAAGCGTCATGCGTGGCCTGCGGCAAGATGACTTTTTCGCCATCAAAATGCGGCTCTTGCGTGTCGACCAAGCGGTTGAACGGGGCAAATTTTTCCCGGGCAATGCGCTCACAGGTGTCCAGCACGGCATCGATGGTTTCCCGTGAGTGGTCGGCAAAGCGCTCACGGCTTTGCAAATTTTCGACTTTGAGCCAGTCATGCAGCAAAAAATCAACTGTGGAACGCAAGCTCATCGAATCAGCCTTTCAGGTGATGGCCTTGGGCAGTGGTGAGACCCACTCGCAAAAAAGGGCAAAGAGCATGATGCCCTTTGCCCTCGAGTGAGGCAGCCCCCCACGCGACAGTGCCTTACAAGACTTCAAAAATACCGCAGGCCCCCATGCCGCCACCAATGCACATGGTCACGGCCACGCGCTTGGCACCGCGGCGTTTGCCTTCGATCAAGGCGTGGCCCGTCAGGCGCTGGCCGCTCACACCGTAGGGGTGTCCCACTGCAATGGCGCCGCCATTGACGTTGAGGCGGTCTGCCGGGATGCCCAATTTGTCGCGGCAGTACAGCACTTGCACGGCGAACGCCTCGTTCAGCTCCCACAGGTCGATGTCGTTCACGGTCAAACCCAAACGGGCCAAGGCTTTGGGCACGGCGTAGACCGGGCCAATGCCCATCTCGTCGGGCTCACATCCGGCCACGGCAAAACCGAGGAAACGACCCAAGGGTTGCAGACCGCGTTGCTCGGCCAATTTGTCGTCCATCAAAACGCAGGCGCCAGCGCCATCCGAAAACTGGCTGGCGTTGCCGGCCGACACCAGACCGCCCGGCAAGGCCGAGCGCAAGCCCGAAATGGCTTCAATGGTGGTGCCTTCGCGCAGACCTTCGTCACGGCTGACGGTCACTTGCTTGGTGGTCAAGCCCATGACCTTGTCGGCCACGCCTTGGGGCACGGTGATGGGCGCGATTTCGGCGTCAAACTTGCCCGCCGCCGCCGCTGCGCAGGCTTTTTGCTGGCTGGCAGCGCCGTATTCGTCCATGCGGTCACGGCCGATTTTGTAGCGCTTGGCCACCTGCTCAGCCGTTTGCAGCATGTTCCAATAAATTTCGGGCTTTTGTTTGGCCAAAGCCAAGTCGCGCATCATGTGCATGTTCATTTCTTGTTGCACACAAGAAATGCTTTCGACGCCGCCGGCCACATAGACCTGGCCTTCGCCCGCGATGATGCGTTGCGCAGCCAAGGCAATGGTCTGCAAACCCGAAGAGCAAAAACGGTTCACTGTCATGCCAGACACCGAAATGGGCAAACCGGCCTTCAGGGCGATTTGGCGTGCGATGTTGGCCCCGGTGGCGCCCTCGGGGGTGGCGCAGCCCATGATCACATCTTCGACTTCGGCGCCATCAATCCCGGCGCGGGCGACGGCATGTTGCACCGCGTGGCCGCCCAGTGTGGCGCCATGGGTCATGTTGAAAGCGCCCTTCCAGCTCTTAGCCAATGGGGTGCGTGCGGTAGATACGATGACTACATTCGTCATGATGAAAACCTTTCATGTGAGGCCACAGAACGGTGTCTGTTGCCTCGAAAATTAAAAAATCAGTTGAATGTTTTGCCTTCGGCCACCAGTCGCTGAATCAGCGGTGCGGGTTGCCAGAATTCAGCATCGTCGTGCGGGTTTTTCGCGAAGCGCTTCATGGCTTCGGCCACATTGAACAAGCCCAAGGTGTCGGCGTAAATCATGGGGCCGCCGCGCCACAGCGGGAAGCCATAACCGGTCAGGTAAACCATGTCGATGTCGCTGGCCCGGCTGGCAATGCCTTCTTCCAAAATGTGCGCCGCTTCGTTGACCAATGAAAACACCAGACGCTGCACAATTTCTTCGTCGGAAATCTTGCGCGGGGTGATGCCCAAGCTGGTGCGGTGTTTTTCGATCATCTCGACCACCAAAGCGCTTGGAATCGCATCGCGCTTACCGGCTTGGTAGTCGTACCAACCGGCACCGGTTTTTTGACCAAATCGGCCCATTTCGCAGAGCAAATCGGCGGTCTTGCTGTACTTGAGGTTGGGTTTTTCGGTGTAACGGCGTTTGCGGATGGCCCAGCCGATGTCGTTGCCTGCCAGATCGCCCATGCGGAACGGACCCATTGCAAAACCAAATTTTTCGACGGCTTTGTCCACTTGGGCGGGGGTGCAGCCCTCTTCGATCAAGAAGCCGGCTTGGCGACTGTATTGCTCGATCATGCGGTTGCCGATGAAGCCATCGCACACGCCTGAGACCACCGAGGTCTTTTTGATCTTCTTGCCAATCGCCATCACGGTGGACAACACATCTTTGCCCGTTTTGGCGCCGCGCACCACTTCGAGCAACTTCATGACGTTGGCCGGACTGAAGAAATGCATGCCCACCACATCTTGTGGACGTTGGGTGAACGAAGCGATTTTATTGACGTCGAGGGTGGAGGTGTTGGAGGCCAAAATAGCACCCGGCTTCATCACTGCGTCGAGTTGCTTGAAGACGGCTTCTTTCACGCCCATGTCTTCAAACACCGCCTCGATCACCAAATCCGCTTGGCCGATGTCGTTGTAGCTCAAGGTGGTGCTCAACAAGGCCATGCGCTCTTCGTATTTTTCGGGCTTGAGCTTGCCTTTTTTGACTTGGGATTCGTAGTTTTTGCGGATGGTGGCCACACCACGGTCCAGGGCGTCTTGCTTCATCTCGAGCATCTTGACGGGGATGCCCGCGTTCAAGAAGTTCATGGCAATGCCGCCGCCCATGGTGCCCGCGCCGATCACGGCAACGGCCTTGATGTCGCGCTTGGGGGTGTCTTCGGGCACATCAGGGATCTTGCTGGCCGCGCGGTCGGCCATGAACAGGTGACGCAGCGCACGCGACTCGGGTGTGAGCATCAGGTTCATGAAGATTTCGCGCTCGAAAACCATGCCCTCTTCAAACTTTTTGGTGGTGGCGGCCTCGACGGCGTCCACGCACTTGGCAGGTGCTGGCAGGTTTTTGGCCATGCCTTTGACCATGTTGCGTGCGAACTGAAAGTAAGCATCCCCCTGCGGGTGTTTGCAAGGCAAGTTGCGCACCAAGGGCAAGGGCGAGCCATCGGCATGGGCCGCGGCCACTTTGCGCGCCAGCGCCAAGGCCTCTTCGGGCAAGGTTTCTGCCGACTTGGCCATCGCATCGAACAGTTTTTGTCCAGGCAACATGGCCAGCATGTCGCTCTTGATGGTTTCGCCGCTGACGATCATATTGAGCGCCGCCTCGACGCCCAACACCCGAGGCAGACGCTGGGTGCCGCCAGCGCCGGGAATCAAGCCCAACTTGACTTCTGGCAAGGCGATGCTGGTGCCGGGAGCGGCAATGCGGTAATGGCAACCCAAGGCGAGTTCAAGGCCTCCGCCCATGGCCACCGAGTGAATCGCGGCGACCACGGGTTTGGCCGAGTTTTCGCAAGCGCTTATCACGCTCAGCAAATTGGGTTCTTGGATGGCTTTGGGCGAGCCAAATTCACGAATGTCAGCGCCCCCCGAAAAAGCTTTGCCTCCGCCGGTGATGACAATGGCTTTGACACTGGCATCTTGGTTCGCTTGGGCCAAACCATCGGTGATGCCCAAGCGGGTCGACAGACCCAAACCATTGACGGGCGGGTTCATCAAGGTGATGACCGCGACATCGCCGTGGACTTTGTATTCAGCTGTCATGCTGCTGTTCCTTTGCGTGAATTAAAGGGGGACGACAAAAAAGAACGGTCGTTCTATTTTGAGGCATTGTAGTGCCAAGTGCGGTTCAAAATGCAAATCCCTGTCTCAACCGAGACGAAATTCAAACTTCAAGCCACTCTTTGCGGATGTAGGTGTTTTCGCGCAATGCATCCGGGGTGCCTTCAAAAACAATGCTGCCATGCCCCATGACCAATGCCCGGTCTGAAATCTTCATGGCGATGGTCAGTTTTTGCTCAATCAGCAAGACCGAAATGCCCCGGTTTTTGAGCTCTTCCAAGTACTGCCCCACCAACTCGACTATTTTGGGGGCCAACCCCTCGGTGGGCTCGTCGATGATGATCAGATCGGGATCGCCCATGAGTGTCCGGCACAAGGTGAGCATTTGTTGCTCGCCGCCCGACAGCACCCCGGCCTCGGTGTGCTCGCGCTCTTTCAGCCTGGGGAACAGGCTGTACATGTCTTCAAAAGACCAGCGGCCGTTTTGGCCCCGGCGTTTTTGGCCCAATTGCAAGTTTTGATGCACCGTGAGCTTGGGAAAGATGTCGCGGTTTTCGGGCACATAGCCAATGCCCAAATGGGCGATTTCATAGGCTTTTTTGCCTTGAATGCCTTGACCTTGCCAATCCACTCGGCCTTGGCAGTCGACCAAACCCATGATGGCTTTGGCGGTGGTCGAACGGCCAGAACCATTGCGTCCCAACAAAGCCACAATTTCACCTTTGCCGACCTCAAAACTCACACCATGCAAGACATGGCTTTTGCCGTAATAGGCATGCAGGTTGTCAACTTGCAACATCAATGGCCTCCCGCTTGGCTGTCTGCAACGGATGAGCCCAAATAGGCTTCTTGCACTTTGGCGTTAGCCCGCACGGCTTCGGGTGTGTCAAAGGCGATGACCTCGCCGTACACCACCACGGCGATCTTGTCGGCCAAGCCAAAGACCACCCCCATGTCGTGTTCAACGGTCAGCAAGGTTTTGCCCACCGTGACTTCTTTGATGAGGTGGATGAATCGCGAGGTTTCACTCTTGCTCATGCCCGCGGTGGGTTCGTCCAACAAAATGACATCGGCCCCCCCAGCGATGGTCACGCCAATCTCCAAGGCGCGTTGCTCGGCGTAGGTCAAATTCACCGCCAGCACATCGCGTTTTTTGTCCAGTCGGATCATCTCCAGCAGTTCATCGGCACGCTCGTTGGCGTCTTTCAAGCCCGACAAAAATTTGAAGAAGGTGTACTTGTAGCCCAAGCTCCAAAGCACCGCACAACGGAGGTTTTCAAACACACTCAGCTTGGGAAAGATATTGGTGATCTGAAAACTGCGCGACAAGCCCAAGCGGTTGATTTCGTAGGGCGTCTTGTTTTGAATGGTTTTGCCATTCAAGAAAATGTCGCCACTGGTGGGCCCAAAACGGCCACTGATCAAGTTGAACAAGGTCGACTTACCGGCACCGTTGGGGCCAATCACAGCCACCCGCTCGCCCGATTCAACGGCCAAGTTCACGCCGCGAATGATTTCGGTCTTGCCGAAATTTTTCCGCACATCTCTCAATTCCAATGCGTAGGTCGCACTCATACTGCAGTCTCCCGGCGCTTGATTTCTTTTTCGATCTCGGTCTGGATTTCACCCCAGTCCACCATGAATTGGCGGCGTGCGAGCTCAAACAATCCCAAGCCCGTCAACATGACAAACGTCGCGCCAAACCAGCTGTCGATGCCTTTGGCATTCAGCGTGGCGCCCATGAACTTGACGGTGTCACCCAAGGCCGAATTGAGCTGCAAGTGGTAGACCATCTCGATCATGGCGCCCGCGCCTGTGAGCATGACGATGGCGGTGAGGCCCAAGCCCAAATAGCTGGTCCAGATTTGACGCAATTTGCCAAACTTGGCGACCCGAAGGTTCATCATGATCAGGCTGGCGATGCCGCCGGGCGCATACATGACCATGAACAAGAAGATCAAGCCCAGATAAAGCAACCACGCCTTGGTGAGTTCAGACAACAAGACAAAGGCAATCACCATCAAAACGGCGCCGATGATGGGGCCAAAAAAGAAAGTGGCGCCGCCCAAGAAGGTGAACAGCAAATAGGCCCCTGAGCGCCCTGCCCCCACCACCTCGGCGGTGACGATTTCAAAGTTGAGGGCGCCCAAACCGCCGGCAATACCGGCAAAAAAGCCCGCAATGATGAAGGCGATATAGCGCACGCGTTGGGTGTTGTAGCCAATGAACTCGACGCGTTCGGGGTTGTCTCGCACCGCATTCAAGATGCGCCCCAAGGGAGTTTGGGTGAAGGCGAACATCAGGGCCACACAAACGAAGGTGTAGGCCGCGATCAAGTAATACACCTGGATTTGTGGTCCATAAGTGATGCCAAAGAAGGCTTCGCCTGCGACCCGGTTGCCCGAGACGCCGGCTTCACCGCCAAAAAACTCCGAGAACATGAGCGACATGGCGAACACCAACTCGGCCACGCCCAACGTGATCATGGCGAACGGGGTGCCCGACTTGCGCGTGGTCACCCAACCGAGCAACACGGCAAAGCCCATGCCCGCCACACCGCCCACGATGGGCAGCAAACTCACCGGGATGTGCAGCTTGCCTGCGGTGACCGCGTTCAGGGCATGAATGGCCATGTAAGAGCCCAAGCCGGTGTAGACCGCATGGCCAAAACTCAACATGCCGCCCTGCCCCAACAAGATGTTGTAAGACAAACAGGCAATCACGGCGATGCCCATTTGCGCCAGCATGGTGGTGGACAAATTGCTGGTGAAGACCAAGGGCGCGAACAGCAAGACCAGGGCAAACAAGCCCCAGATGATCCAGCGGCCGACGTTGTACGGTTTGAATTTGTAAACAGCAGCCATGACTTAACCCTCGCGTGTGCCCAAAAGACCCTTGGGCCGGAAGATGAGGATCAAGACCAAGAACAGGTACGGCAAGATGGGGGCCACTTGCGACAAGGTCAGTTTGGCAAATGAGTTTTCTTGGGTAGCCGCTGACAGCACCCAGCCCATGTCTTTGGCGAAGGTGAGGAAGGAGTAGTCAATGGCCACGGCAAAGGTTTGGATGACGCCGATCAGCAAGGACGCCAAAAAGGCCCCCGAAAGCGAACCCATGCCGCCCACCACCACCACCACAAAAATCACCGAGCCCACTGTCGCGGCCATGGCCGGTTCGGTGACAAAGGTGCTGCCGCCGATCACGCCGGCCAAACCGGCCAGGCCCGTACCGGCGCCAAACACCAACATAAAGACCCGTGGCACGTTGTGGCCCAAGGCTTCGGCCATTTCGGGGTGCGTCAAGGCGGCTTGAATGACCAAACCGATGCGGGTGCGTGTGAGCAGCAACCACAGCGAAACCAGCATCAACAAGGCCACCACCATCATGAAGCCGCGTGTGGCTGGGAAGGGCGAGCACACCACACGCACGGCGGCATCGGTGGCACTGCACATCTCGGCAGGCGCCGCACCCCAAACCAGGCTGAGCCCGTTGGCCGAGTGGTTGATCAGCGTGAATGCCGAGCTGCGCAAAATGTCTGGCGGTGGAAACTCGACCGCGGTACGGCCCCACACCAGTTGGACCAACTCAAGCACCACATAAGACAAGCCAAAGGTCACCAGCAACTCCGGCACGTGTCCGAAGGGGTGAACCTTGCGCAAAGTGATGCGCTCAAACAGGGCGCCGCAGGCGCCGACCAACAGCGGGGCGACGACCAAGGCCGGCCAAAACCCGATCCAGCCCGACAAAGTGTGGCCGAAATAGGCGCCAATCATGTAGAAGCTGGCGTGCGCAAAATTCAACACGCCCATCATGCTGAAAATCAGCGTCAGGCCGGAGCTGAGCATGAAGAGCAACAGTCCGTAACTGAGACCGTTGAGCATGGAGATGATGAAAAACTCCATAGGTACTGACACTTTCCAGGCTCAACGAGAGCCTAACTTCGTTACCGAAAGTGGGTTGGACAGATCAACCCGAGACTGATTGAGAGAGGGCCGGACAAAACAATGGCCCGATCACAGGGTGTGCATCGGGCCACAAAACCCATTGCAGAGTCAAGAACACACCACCCCGCACAGAGACGAGGTGGTGCGCTCGTGGCTTAGCTGGGGCGCTTCATCTGGCAGCTGGTGGGCGTGCTGGACACATAAGAAGGGAATTCCTTCACAGGGGCCAAAGTCATGCCGGTGTTTTCAGGGCTGTAGGGGAATTTTTTGTCGGCTTTTTGCCAGACCGTCATGTACAGCGGCTGTTGCAGCTGGTGGTCGGTTTTACGCATCTGCACTTCGCCGTGGTAGCTCTTGAAGGACATGCCACTCAGAGCTGCCGCTACTTTGACAGGATCGGTCGACTTGGCTTTGGCCATGGCATCGCCCAAGGCAGTGAAGATGGAGATCACCGACCCCGTGTAGAAGTCGTCGTTGAATTTGGTCTTGAACTCGGCCATCCATTTGCCCATGTCACCACCCATGTTGTAGTGGTTGTAGGAAATTTGGTAGACCCGGCCTGCTGCACTTTGGCCCAAGGCGGTGGGGGTGCCTGTGACGCCGGTGTAGTAGGTGTAGAACTTGCCGTTGTAACCGCCTTCGTTGGCCGCTTTGACCAGCAAGGCCAAGTCAGAACCCCAGTTACCGGTGATCACGGTGTCGGCGCCCGATGCCTTGATCTTGGCGATGTAGGGCGAGAAATCGCGCACTTGCGCCAAGGGGTGCAGGTCTTCACCCACGATTTGCACATCGGGGCGCTTGCGTGCCAAGTTTTCTTTGGCGTACTTGACCACTTGGTGACCGTGCGAGTAGTTTTGGTTAAACAGATAGACCTTCTTGATGTCCTTGTCGTCTTTCATGAAGGTGGTCATGGCCTCGATCTTCATGGAGGTGTCGGCATCAAAACGGAAGTGCCAGTAGCTGCACTTGCTGTTGGTGAAGTCGGGGTCCACTGCCGAGTGGTTGAGGAAAATGATTTCCTTGCCGGGATTGCGCTCATTGTGCTTGTTGACCGCCTCGATCAAGGCCCCGGCCACCGAAGAGCCGTTGCCTTGGGTGATGTAGCGCACGCCTTGGTCCATGGCGGCCTTGAGGGCGTTCAGACTTTCAGCAGGGCTGAGTTTGTTGTCAATGCCGATGATTTCGAATTTGACGCCAGCAGGATTGGTTTTGCTGAATTTTTCGGCAAAAAACTGAAAGCTCTTCAGTTGGTTGCTGCCCACGGGGGCCATCAAACCAGACAAGGGATCGATCCACGCAATTTTGACGGTCTCGCCTTTTTGGGCCATAGCGCCCATGGAACAAACCGCAAAGGCGGCAGCTGCAATCAAACGGGTGGTGGTTTTCATTCAAGGTCTCCTGCGTTGTGAATCAGAACTGCATCAGCGTAACCGCTGCGCATTGAAAAAAGCTCGGGGTTTGCACCTAAGTCTTATCACCCGCGCGACTCTGGTGTCACGCAGGCAAAGACCGGCTCAAATTCCGGGCAAAACATAATTGGCCAACATCTCGCGTAATCGGGTTTTCAACATCTTGCCGGTGGCGCCCAAGGGAATTGCCTCGACAAAAACAACATCATCGGGGATCTGCCATTTGGCTGTTTTTCCCGCATAAAACTGGATCAATTCATCCCGTGTTAATGCGGCGTTTGGTTTTTTGACGACGCACACGATGGGGCGCTCGTCCCACTTCGGATGGCGCATGCCAATGCACGCCGCCATGGCCACGGAGGGGTGTGCCATGGCGATGTTTTCAATGTCAATCGAGCTGATCCATTCGCCCCCGGATTTGATGACGTCTTTGCTGCGGTCGGTGATTTGCATAAAGCCATCCGGATCGATGGTGGCCACGTCCCCGGTGGGAAACCAGCCATCAACCAAGGGGCTTTCGCCTTCTTGCTTGAAATACGAAGCAATCACCCAAGGGCCTTTCACCAGCAAATCGCCGGCAGATTTGCCATCGTGGGGCAGTGTGTGGCCGCTGTCATCGACGATTTTCATGTCGATGCCATAAATGCACCGGCCTTGCTTCATGCGCAGCTTCATTTGCGCTTCAGCGGGCAAGCTCAGGTGTTTGTTTTTCAGCGTGCAGACCGTGCCCAAAGGGCTCAGTTCGGTCATGCCCCAGGCGTGCAACACGTCCACGTTGTAGTCTTGTCGGAAGGCATCGATCATGGCGGGTGGGCAAGCCGAGCCGCCAATCACGGTGCGGTTGAGGTGGCTGAAGCGCAGCCCAGCCGGTTTCATGTGGCCCAACAACATTTGCCAGACGGTGGGCACGCCTGCGGCGAAGGTCACCCGCTCTGACTCGATCAGTTCATACACCGATTTGCCGTCCAAAGCCGGTCCGGGAAACACCAGTTTGGCGCCGGCAATCGCCGCGCTGTAGGGGATGCCCCAAGCGTTGACGTGGAACATGGGGACCACCGGCAAGATGGCATCGCGCGCCGAGATGCACATCGAGTCGGGCAAGGCCGCGGCATAGGCGTGCAAGACCGTCGAGCGGTGGCTGTACAAAGCCCCTTTGGGGTTGCCCGTGGTGCCACTGGTGTAGCACAGGCTGCAGGCTGTGTTTTCGTCCAGCGAAGGCCATTCGTAGGTGGGGGCTTGGTCGCCGATCCACGCTTCGTAACTCTGCAAATGGGGAATGCCCGTGTCGCTGGGCAGTTTGTCGGCATCGCACAAGGCCACAAATTGGGTCACGGTGGGGCATTGCGCATGAATGGCTTGCACCAGCGGCAGAAAACTCATGTCAAAGCACAGCACGTGGTCTTCGGCGTGGTTCACGATCCAGGCCAGTTGCTCGGGGTGCAAACGTGGGTTCAGGGTGTGCAGCACGCGACCTGAACCACTCACCCCGAAATACAACTCTAAGTGGCGGTAGCCGTTCCAGGCCAATGTGGCGATGCGCGCGCCTTGCGGCGTTTTTTGCGCGTCCAGCGCATTGGCCACCTGGCGTGAACGCCGCGCCACATCCGACCAGGTGTAGCGGTGGATATCGCCCTCAACCCGGCGTGACACCACCTCGCTGTCTGCATGGTGTTTGTCCGCAAAATCAATCAGCGACGAGATCAGCAGGGCTTGCTGTTGCATCAGTCCCAACATGGGGTCTCCTTTTTTGTAATCGATCAGCACCCGAATCATTGTGCACGTGAGGGCCACAATCCATCCCCAAAAACCCGCCATAGAGAGGGTCCTTGTCAAGCGCGTGACAATGCAGGCTTATGTCATCACGCCCACCGCTGTCCCACTCCGCCCCATCGGGGGTGTCCGTCTTGACTTGGACGCACCGATTGACGCAATTGGGCCCCTCATTTTTTACGCGCCTTCAGCCAACACCCGTGGCGTCGCCGCGCTGGGCGGCCTGCAACCAGTCTTTGCGACAGGCCTTGAATTGGCCGGAAACCCTGTTTGACGACGATCACTTGCCCGCCTTTGCTGGCAACGCTTTGCTGACCGGCTCTGACCCCTTGGCCACCGTTTACAGCGGGCACCAATTTGGTCAATGGGCGGGGCAATTGGGAGACGGCCGCGCCCTCTGGTTGGGTGAAGCGGCATCGTCGCAAGGGCCACAAGAAATTCAGCTCAAAGGAGCCGGCCGCACCCCCTACTCTCGCGGCGGCGATGGCCGGGCCGTGTTGCGCTCGAGCATTCGCGAATACCTGTGCAGTGAAGCCATGCATGGCTTGGGTATTCCCACCACGCGCGCCCTGTGTTTGGTGGCTTCACCCGAGCCCGTATGGCGTGAAACCCGCGAAAGTGCCGCTGTGGTGACCCGTGTTGCGCCCAGCTTTTTGCGTTTTGGGCACTTTGAACATTTCTCTTCGCAGGGACAAACCGACGCTTTGAAGGCGCTGGCCGACCATGCCATCGCCCACCATTTGCCCGAATGCCTGTCACGCCAATCGCGCTGGCAAGGCAATGTGTACGCCGCCTTGCTGGACGAGGTGCAAGACCGCACCGCAAAACTGCTGGCCCAATGGCAGGCCGTGGGGTTTTGCCATGGGGTCATGAACACCGACAACATGAGCCTGCTGGGCCTGACCATCGATTACGGCCCTTTCCAGTTCATGGACGGTTTTGACCCTGGCCATATTTGCAACCATTCCGACCATCAGGGCCGCTACGCCTTCGGGCGACAGCCCAACGTGGCGTACTGGAATCTGTATTGCCTGGCCCAAGCCTTGGCGCCTCTCATCAACGACGAGGCCCTGACGCTGCAGGTGCTGGAGGGCTACAAATCCCTGTTTCCGCGTTATTTGGGCGATGCCATGCGGGCCAAATTGGGTTTGACCGGGGCCTTGGCCCCTGAAACTGAGCGAGAAGCCGACTGGACACTGGTGGAAGATTTGATGCAAATCATGGCGACTGAGCAGGTCGACTTCACCTTGTTCTGGCGGCAATTGAGCCATGCCGTGCAGGACCAATCAAGCGCCGCCGCCGTGCAACCCGAGGGCTGGCATCGCATCACCGATCAGGTGCTGGACCGTCCTCGACTGCATCAATGGCTGGAGCGCTATACCGCGCGGGCGGGGCAGCCGCAATTTGCGGCCATGGCCCAGACGATGTTGCAGACCAATCCCAAATTTGTCTTGCGCAACCACTTGGCCGAAATCGCCATTCGCCAGGCGAAGCAAGGCGATTTTTCTGAAATAGAGACCTTGCATCACTTGTTACAGTCTCCCTTCGACGAACATCCCGGCGCTGAGGCCTATGCTGCAGTCCCGCCGGATTGGGCAAGTCAACTTGAAATCAGCTGTTCATCATGACCAAAATCAACAAATCAGACGCCGAATGGCGTGACGTGCTGGCGGCCAAAGGCGCTGAACCCGTGGCCTTTGCCGTCACCCGTCAAGCCGCCACCGAGCGGCCGTTCACGGGCAAATACGAAAGCCACTGGGAGAAAGGCAGCTACCGCTGTATTTGCTGCGATGCGGAGTTGTTTCAGTCCGACACCAAATTTGACGCCGGATGCGGATGGCCCAGTTTTTACCAGTCGTCGGTGGCGGGAGCCATTGAAGAGCGCGTGGACACCAGCCACGGCATGCGCCGGGTTGAAACGGTGTGCGCCCAGTGCGGCGCTCATTTGGGGCATGTCTTTGAAGACGGCCCTGCCCCCACGGGACTGCGTTACTGCATGAACTCGGCTTCGTTAGACTTCAAAGGGTCTTGAGCCCCGGCGGCAGTTCCTAGAGGCTGCCCTTGCCCCCTGTTAACCGATCTTTTTCATGAAATTCATCATCGATTTTTTCCCCATCCTGCTGTTTTTTGGCGCGTACAAAATGGCGGACATCTACACCGCCACGGCTGTATTGATGGGCGCCACGGTGGTGCAAACCGGCCTGCTTTACAAGATGGAGGGCAAGCTGCAAACCATGCACAAAATCACCTTGGTGCTGGTTTTGGGCTTTGGCGCCTTGACTTTGGGTTTGCATGACGAACGCTTCATCAAGTGGAAACCCACCTTGCTTTACTCAGGTTTGGCCCTGGCTTTGGCTGTGGCGCATTACGTCTTGAAAAAGAACTTTTTGCACATGTTGCTGGGCACCCAATTGCAATTGCCAACCGAGGTGTGGACCCGCTTGAACGTGTCTTGGATCTTGTATTGCGTCTTCATGGCCAGCATCAATGCCTATGTTGCGCACTATTTCAGTACCGAAGACTGGGTGAATTTCAAGCTTTGGGGCTATGTGTTTCCGGTCCTCTTTATTTTGGGACAGGGCCTGTATGTCTCGCGCTATTTGCCCAAAGACGGGGCCGATTCCGAATGAACGCCCCCCTTGTTTCCGTGCGTGAGCAAATCCATGCCCGCCTGACCGAACGGCTGCAACCCAGCCACCTCGAAGTCATCGATGAAAGTGCGCAGCACGCGGGGCATGCGGGGGCCAGCGAGAGCGGTCAAGGCAGTCACATGCGGGTGCGGATTGCCGCTGCCCAATTAACCCCACTCACTCGAGTACAGCGCCATCGCCTTGTGTATGATGCGCTGCAAGATTTCATTGACCAAGGTTTGCATGCCTTGGCCATCGAAGTGATCTAAAACCCGGGCCGTCACCCATCGGTGGCAGGCCCTTTTTTTGACACCCCCTGATCTCCCTTCATTGAGGAAAAAAGCATGAAAAAGCAAATGTTCAGCGCCGCATTGGTGGCCCTGCTGGCAATTCCCGCCATGGCGCAAAACTTGGCCGTGGTCAACGGCAAGCCCGTACCCTCTTCTCGCGTCAACGCCCTAAAGCAACAAGTTGAAGCGTCTGGCCGCCCCGTGACGCCTGAAGTCATGGCCCAAATCAAGGAAGAGCTGATTGCCCGTGAAGTGTTCATGCAGGAAGCCAGAAAACGCGGCTTGGACGCTGCGGAAGATTACAAAATCCAGCTTGAATTGGCCCGTCAAACGATCTTGATCCGTCAGTTGTTCGCCGATTTCCAAAAGAAAAACCCCGTCACCGACGCTGAAATCAAGGCCGAATACGACAAGTTTGCAGCGGCCAATGGCGGCAAAGAGTACCGCGCGCGTCACATTTTGGTTGAGAAAGAAGACGAAGCCAAAGCGCTGATCGCCGACATCAAAAAAGGGGCGAAATTTGAAGACTTGGCCAAAAAAGTCTCGAAAGATCCAGGCTCCGGCGCCAACGGCGGTGATTTGGACTGGTCCGCTGCAGGCAGCTATGTGCCCGAATTTTCAGACGCGATGGTCAAGTTGAGCAAAGGCCAAATGACCGATGCGCCAGTGAAAAGCCAGTTTGGTTTTCACATCATCCGCGTGGACGATGTGCGTGAAGCCCAACTGCCCCAACTCGAAGAAGTGAAGCCCCAGATTGCACAGCAACTGCAACAGCAAAAGCTCAGCGCCTTCCAAGAAGGTCTGCGCGCCAAAGCCAAGATCCAGTGATCTTGCGCGCAGCGCCCTGAACAACGCGACTTCGGTCGCGTTTTTTCATGGTGGCGTCGGCGAGCCGCCAACTCGGCAAAAACCGGGCAAGCTGGGATAATCACGCCCCATGCAGCCTCACCACCTCGAACTTTTAGCGCCCGCCCGCACCTGGGACATTGGCATTGAAGCCATCAACCATGGGGCCGACGCGGTCTACATTGGCGGCCCTTCGTTCGGGGCGCGTTCAACGGCTGACAACTCGGTGCAAGACATTGCCCAGCTGGTCCGGTATGCGCACCGTTTTCACAGCCGAATTTTTGTCACCCTCAACACCATCTTGAGAGACGATGAGTTGGAAAGCGCGCGCCAATTGGCGTGGCAACTGTACGACGCGGGGGTCGACGCCCTCATCATCCAAGACATGGGCTTGCTTGAAATCGACATGCCACCCATTCAGCTGCATGCCAGCACGCAGACCGACATTCGCACGCCCGAAAAAGCCAAGTTTTTGCAAGATGCCGGCCTGAGCCAAATTGTCTTGGCACGCGAGCTCACCCTGCCCCAAATCAGCGCCATTCGTGATGTTTTGGACACCGACCGCACAGTGGTCGAGTTTTTTGTCCATGGCGCACTGTGTGTGGCCTACAGCGGGCAGTGTTTCATCAGCCACGCCCACACCGGGCGCAGTGCCAACCGAGGCGATTGCTCACAGGCTTGCCGCCTGCCCTACGAAGTCAAAGACGCACAGGGGCGCATCGTGGCGCACGACAAACATGTGTTGAGCATGAAAGACAACAACCAAAGCGACAACTTGCGCGCGCTGGTCGATGCCGGGGTGCGCAGTTTCAAAATTGAAGGCCGCTACAAAGACATGGCCTATGTGAAAAACATCACGGCCCATTACCGCAAGTTGATGGACCAGGTGTTGACCGAGCGGCCCGAGTTGGCGGCGGCTTCGCATGGCCGCACCACCTTCAGTTTTGAGCCCGATCCCAACCAAAACTTCAACCGCGAGTTCACCGATTATTTTGTGCAAGGGCGCAAAGAAGACATCGGCGCGTTTGACACCCCCAAAAATCCGGGCCAAGCCATCGGCTGGGTCAGCAAAGTCACGCCCGAATACTTCGAGCTGCAAACTGAAAAGCCTGAAACCGAGCTGCACAACGGCGATGGCCTGTGCTACTACGACTTGCAAAAAGAATTGGTCGGCTTGCAAATCAACCGCGTCGAAGCTCAAAAAACCCAAGGCCTTTGGCGTCTGTTTCCCAAAGATCCAATGGCCGGTTTCAAAGACCTGCGCAAAGGCGTCCCTGTGAACCGCAACCGCGACATGAGTTGGGTGCGCACCTTGGACAAAAAATCAGCCGAACGCCGCATAGGGGTTTGGTTGCAATTGGTCGAGCGCGCAGACGGCCTGCAACTGACCCTGACCGATGAAGTGGGCCACACCGGTTCGGCCGAGATGCGTCTCGCTTGGCAAGCGCCGAAAGACCCAGCACAGGCGGCAGAGAAACTTCAAAACGCATTGGGCAAATTGGGCGACACCTTGTTTGAACCCCTGTCGGTGCAATTGGATTTGTCACGCCCTTGGTTTGTTCCCCCCTCGCAGCTGAATGCCTTGCGGCGTGAAGCCGTGCAGGCGTTAGAAACGGCGCGTGCTCAGCAATTGCCCCGCTTGGCGCGTGCAAAACCGGTTGAGCCCCCAGTGACCTACCCCGAGGACACCCTCACCTATCTGGCCAATGTCTTCAACCAAAAAGCGCGCGATTTTTATGCCAAGCACGGTGTCAAAGTCATTGCCGCGGCCTATGAAGCGCAAGAAGAATTGGGCGAAGTCAGCCTGATGATCACGAAACACTGCGTTCGCTTCAGCTTGAGCCTTTGCCCCAAGCAAGCCAAAGGGGTGACCGGGGTGCAAGGCACGGTGCGGGCTGAACCCATGCAACTGATCAATGGCAAAGAAAAGTTGACGTTGCGCTTTGACTGCAAACCTTGCGAAATGCATGTGGTCGGCAAGATCAAAAAATCAGTATTGAATGCCGTGCCCGAAAGTCCTGTGCAGTTCTACAAAACCAGACCCGTCACGGGCCTGCACTGAGCGGGCTGGCCGCTGACAGCCGGTGGCTGTGGCGGCTTGAACCAGGCTCCAAACTGGCTTCACCCTGGGTTCACCTTGGGCGCAAGCCCACTTCACTCGAGGGGCTTGAGCAGCTCGTTCAGGTCGGCTTCGCCAAACAAAGGTTCTTTGCGCTGCACCGAGCCGGCATAAAGGTCTTGCGCCAATTGGGCTTTGCGGTCTTGCAAGGCCAGCATGCGTTCCTCGATGGTGCCTTGCGCCACCAATTTCACCACCCAAACTTTTTGCGTTTGCCCAATCCGATGCGCCCGATCGGTGGCTTGGTTTTCAACCGCAGGGTTCCACCAGGGGTCGTAATGGATCACGGTGTCGGCTTGCGGCAAGTTCAGGCCCACGCCCCCGGCCTTCAAGCTGATCAAAAACAAGGGCACTTCACCGCGGGTGAACTTGTCAATGAGGGCATCCCGATTTTTACTTTGGCCCGTGAGTTTGGTCCAAGCGATGCCCAAGCGGGGCAACTCTTGTTCGATCAGCCCCAGCATTTCTGTGAACTGCGAAAAGAGCAAAATCCTCCGTCCTTCTGCGACCATCTCGGGCAGCATCTCCAGCAACTGGGCCAGCTTGGCCGACTGCGTCACCTGGCTGGCCGCGTTCAGTTTGAGCAATCGCGGATCACAGCACACCTGACGCAGCTTGAGCAAAGCGTCCAAGATGGTGATTTGGGAGCGGGCCAAGCCTTGGGCTTGCAGGGCTTCACGCACTGTTTTTTCCATGCCCAGCCGGATGCTTTCGTACAAGTCAGCCTGCTGACCGTCCAAGGGGACCGGCATCAGCGTTTCAATTTTTGGTGGCAACTCACTGGCCACCAGGTCTTTCGTACGGCGCAGCATGAAGGGGGTGATGCGGGCACGAAGCTGGGCCATTTTTTCGGCACTGCCTTGGCGCTCGATCGGGTTGCGAAACACTTCGGTGAATCGCCGGTGACTGCCCAAAAAACCGGGCATCAAAAAGTGAAATTGGCTCCACAGTTCACCCAAATGGTTTTCAATCGGGGTGCCCGACAGACAGAGCCGATGCACCGAGGGAATTTCAGAGACCACTTGCGCGGCATGCGTCTGGGCATTTTTGATGTTTTGGGCTTCGTCCAAGACCAAGACATGCCAAGGCACTTGGCGCCACAAGGCGCTGTCTCGCGACAGCAAAGAGTAGGCCGTGATGACCACATCAAACTGGCGCAGTGCCTCGACGGTTTCATGCCGCGACAAACCGTGGTGCACATGGGTGCGCAGGTCGGGGCAAAACCGCTGGGCTTCGCGCTGCCAATTGCCCAGCAAGCTGACCGGCGCCACGATCAAGGCGGGCTGATTCAAGCGTCCCGCTTGTTTTTCAACCAAGATGTGCGCCAAGGTTTGCAAGGTTTTCCCCAAACCCATGTCGTCCGCCAAAATGCCCGCCAAACGGTGTTGACGTAAAAACTGCAGCCAGTTCAAGCCGTGCTGCTGATAGGGGCGCAATTGCGCTTGCAGCCCCTCGGGCACGGGCACCGCGGGCAAAGCTTGCTCGCCCCGCATGTGTTGCACCAAGGTCAACAGACTTTGTGCGCCCTGCCAAACAGTGCCCTCTCCCAATGCCACGGCCCCCCGCAGCGCTTCTAAACGCGACAAACGCAGAGTGTCCCCGTGCCAATCTTGGCCGCGCTCGCCATGCAGCTCCATCAGCATCACAAGCCAAGGTTGAATGCGTGCGGTCGGCAACTTCACATAGCCCGGCCCCGTCAAATCAGGCAAATACAAATGCTCGGGGATGGGGTTAGTTGTCGGGTCAAGCATCTGACCGGACGGCAGTGCGAGGGCCTTCAAGATGTGGGGCACCCAAGGCAAGATGTTCACCCGCTGCCCGTCAATGCTCATGCCCAGCGACAAGTCAAACCAAGGCGACGTGTCTTCTCCAAGGCCTTCCGGGTCGTGGCCTTGTAGACCCACTTCGACATCTTCGGCCAAGCGCAACCAGTGCTCTAGCTCTTCCAGACCCGACACCTCAAAGCCCGCTTCGCGCCACTCCGAAAAATCAGATTCCAGCCCCTCTAGCCACAGGTCTTGGTCTGAGGGATCGGGCCGGCCCAGCAGGTTGTCATCCCAGATCACCAGGCCCAGCTCGTCCAGCTTTTCCCAGAGGGTCTGTTCCGCGGGCAAGTCACGCAGCAACAAACGTTTGTGCTTGCCCTGCCCCACCACCACGCGGGTGTGCGGCTGCGACCAATAGGCCGTGATGTCGCCATAGCGAAACTGCAACTCGACCTGGAACAGGCCTTGTTGGCTGCGCAAATGGGCGGGGGTCACACGCAAATGCAAATGACCGATGGGCGAGAGGCCGCGCAATTCGGGCATTTTTTCGATCATCGGCGGCAGCGGCAAATGGCCCATCACGTCCATCAGCTGTTGCTGAAATTTGAGCGCCACCCGCTCGGGCACCACGGGGGATTGCGTCAACAACAAGAGGTGCTCAGCACTCAAGCCTTGGGTGTCCAAACGACCGCAAATGGCGCGCGCAGGGTGCACATACAAAGGGGGCTCGTTCAGGCCAAAAACCACCCCAGCCTGCTCCGAATGCACTTGCAACTGCCAGCCTTCTGGTTGCTTGTCTTGTGCGCTGATGGCTTGCCAACTGGCACTGAAGGGCAAAGTTTCATCACTCCAAGCCAAGGGCTGAAGCGTTTTGCCGTCTTCCCACATCAAGCGGCCCGTGCGGCTGCACAAGCGCAGCAACACCTCGGCGGCAGCGCCCTGCAACTTGACCGAACTCTGAAATCCATAAGAGCTGAAACTGTTGGTGGGTGGACACGCTTTCATCAGGTCCATGATGCCGGCTTCTCCCGGTACACACGTCCGCCAAATGGGGTCATGCGGCAAAGCCTGACTCATGACCTTTTTCACTTTGGCCCATTCGCCATTGGCTTTCGCCACCCCTTGTTTGATGCTGAGGTGCAAAACGGGACGATGGCCCAAGGTGGCCGCGGACAGGCAATACAAAAAATGCTCTTGGGTCTGGCCCGGCAAAGTAAACCCTTGCGGCGCGTGCAGGGTCTGCAGGCGGTGCAGCCAATCGCGCACTTGGTATTCGGCCTGTTGCAAGGCCCGTTCTTGTTGCAACGCCAAGTGTTGCTCGGAAGGAACCCCCTCCTCGGGGGCACTCAGCAAGGGGTCACGCAAAGACTCGCCTTGCATGGCCACCAAGATCCCCAAGGCCGCAGCGTGCTTGCACATGCGGCCCACAGGACAGGTGCATTGGGTGCGCCAAGCCTGCAGATTGCGCCCTTCTGACACCCGCACGTGCGCGGTCACGCGATAAGGCTCTTGCAATGAGCCCACCACTTGGGCCTCCACGCGCCAGTCGTCTTGGTCCACGCTCATTTGAGCCGACAAGACCTCGTTTTTTAGGTACAGCGCAGTGCCCTTGGCCCACGCATTCGAGTCAAAGTAAAACGCCAGTTGCGAGGGTGGAAACCACTGATCAGACATCGCGGCAAGCCCTCTCCAGCACGGGCATCAAGCGACCCACTTGCGGGCGTTTTGCCACACCCGCATCCAAGGGCTTGCGGCCTCAAGACCGCCGGTTTTGCCAAGGTCGGTCCAGCTCATCTGCACATTGCGGAAGACCCGCTCTGGGTGCGGCATCATGGCGGTGAAGCGTCCATCGGCCGTGGTCACGGCGGTCAGACCGCCGGGGCTGCCATTGGGGTTGAAGGGGTACTGTTCGGTGGCGGCGCCGTGGTTGTCGACAAAGCGCATCGCGGCCAAGGCGTGCGATGCCTGGCCCCGTTGTTTGAAATTGGCGTAGCCCTCACCGTGCGCCACCGCAATGGGCAATCGGCTGCCGGCCATGCCCTGCAAGAACAAACTGGGCGAGTCCAACACCTCGACCATCGACAGACGGGCCTCAAAACGTTCGCTTTGGTTGGTGGTGAAACGCGGCCAGTGCTCGGCGCCGGGAATGATGTCGGCCAGCTCGGCAAACATCTGACAGCCGTTGCACACGCCCAGGCCGAAAGTGTCTTGGCGTGCAAAGAAGGCTTGAAATTGAGCCGTCAGCGCGGGATTGAAGGTGATGCTGCGCGCCCAGCCTATGCCCGCCCCCAAGGTGTCACCGTAACTGAAGCCGCCGCAAGCGACCAAGCCTTTGAAGCCGGCCAATTGGGCCCGACCCGTTTGCAAATCGGTCATGTGCACATCGTGCGATTCAAAGCCGGCGGCATGAAAGGCATACGCCATCTCGACATGCGAGTTCACCCCCTGCTCGCGCAGGATGGCCACTTTGGGGCGCGATAAATTCAGATAAGGTGCCGCTACATTCTGGCTGGGGTCGAAACTGAGCGCGACCTGCATACCCGGATCGTCCGCACGGCCAGCGGCCGCGTGTTCGGCATCCGCACAGGCCGGGTTGTCGCGTTGTTGGCAAATCTTCCAACTCACGCTGTCCCAAACCTGGTGCAAGTCTTCCAATTTGGCGGCAAAAACCTCTTTGGTGTCGCGCCAAATGCTGAGTTCCCCCACCCCTTTGGTGATGGTGGACTGTGCCGGGCGGGTCTTGCCAATGACGTGCGTGTGTTTGGACAAACCGTGTTCGCGCAAGGTTTGCAACACGGCGTTGCGCTCCGAGGTGCGCACTTGCAGTACCACGCCCAGCTCTTCGTTAAACAGCGCTTTGAGGGTCAACTCTTCCCTGCGGGCACTGACTTGGCCCGCCCAATTTTTGGCATCGCCATGGTCGGCCCGGCTGTCGCTGATGCCATCGCCTTCGGTGACCAGCATGTCGACATTCAGGGCCACGCCCACATGGCCCGCAAAAGCCATCTCGGCCACAGCGGCCAACAGACCGCCATCGCTGCGGTCGTGGTAAGCCAAGATTTGGCCCGCAGCCCGCAACTGGTTGATCGCTTGGACCAAATTCACCAAGGCTTGCGGGTGGTCAAGGTCAGGCACGCGGTCACCAAACTGGCCCAGGGTCTGTCCCAGCACGCTGCCCCCCATGCGATGGCGCCCCTCCCCCAAGTCGATCAACAGCAAACTGGTGTCGTCTGTTTGGGCATCCAATTGCGGTGTCAAGGTGCCCCGCACATCCTTCAAGGTGGCAAAGGCCGTGACGATCAAACTGACCGGAGAGGTGACCTTGCGTGTGTCGCTGCCCACCTGCCATTGCGTCCGCATCGACAAACTGTCTTTGCCAACCGGAATGGCAATGCCCAAAGCGGGGCACAAAGACATGCCGACGGCTTTGACAGTCTCGTACAAGGCGGCGTCTTCGCCCGGTTCGCCACAAGCGGCCATCCAGTTGGCGGACAATTTGACTCGCGGTAAATCGATGGGCGCGGCCAACAAATTGGTGATGGCTTCGGCCACCGCCATGCGTCCCGAGGCCGCCGCGTCCAGCGAGGCCAAAGGCGTGCGCTCGCCCATGCTCATGGCTTCGCCGGCAAAACCGGTGTAATCGGCCAGCGTGACCGCCACATCGGCCACCGGCACTTGCCAGGGGCCGACCATCTGGTCGCGGTGCGTCAAGCCGCCCACTGCGCGATCGCCGATGGTGATCAAAAATCGTTTCGAGGCCACGGTGGGGTGGCTGAGCACGTCTATCACGGCTTGTTGCAGCGAGACGCCGGTCAAATCCATGGCCGGAGATTGCCGCGCCACCTGCGTGACGTCGCGGTGCATTTTGGGCGGTTTGCCCAGCAACACATCCATCGGCATGTCCACTGGGCTGGTCTGGCCCTCGTCGACCAACTGCAATTGGCGTTCTTCGGTGGCGACGCCGATCACGGCAAACGGACAACGCTCGCGTTCGCAAAAAGAGCTGAAAAGCGGCAGCGATTCGGGCGCAATGGCCATCACATAGCGTTCTTGGCTTTCGTTTGACCAAATCTCTTTGGGCGCCAAACCAGACTCTTCCAAGGGCACCGCACGCAGGTCAAAACGGGCACCGCGCCCGGCATCGTTGGTCAACTCGGGAAACGCATTCGACAAGCCCCCGGCCCCCACGTCGTGGATCGCCAGGATGGGGTTTTGGTCGCCTTGCGCCCAGCAGTGGTTGATGACCTCTTGCGCACGGCGCTCGATTTCAGGGTTGCCGCGTTGCACCGAATCAAAATCCAACTCGGCGGCATTGGTGCCGGTGGCCATCGAACTGGCCGCACTGCCGCCCATGCCGATGCGCATGCCCGGCCCCCCCAGCTGGATCAACAAACTGCCTGCTGGAAACGCTATTTTTTGGGTTTGCTGCGCATCGATCTGGCCCAAGCCGCCAGCAATCATGATGGGCTTGTGGTAGCCGCGCAGCACGCCGTCCACGGTCTGTTCGTATTCGCGGAAATAGCCCAATAAATTGGGCCGACCAAACTCGTTGTTAAACGCGGCTCCGCCCAAAGGGCCTTCGGTCATGATTTGCAAAGGGCTGGCGATGTGCTCGGGCTTGCCGCCGACTTGGTCGCTCAGGCCGCCCCAGAGTTTGGAGACGGTGAAGCCCGACAAACCGGCTTTGGGTTTTGAGCCGCGGCCGGTGGCGCCTTCGTCCCGAATTTCCCCGCCTGCCCCGGTGGAGGCGCCGGGAAAAGGCGAAATGGCGGTCGGGTGGTTGTGCGTTTCCACCTTCATCAGCACGTGGTGCTGTGCGGTTTCGGTTTGGTACACCGCATTGGCAGTGCCTGTCGCGCGGTCCGTTTGGCTGCGCGCCACAAAGCGTTCGAGGGTGTGGCCTTCCATGACCGACGCGTTGTCCGAGTAAGCCACCACCGTGTGTTGTGGGCTCACTTGGTGGGTGTTGCGGATCATGCCAAACAGGCTTTTGTCTTGCGCCACGCCGTCGATGGTGAAGTCGGCATTGAAGATTTTGTGCCGGCAGTGCTCGCTGTTGGCTTGGGCAAACATCATCAACTCCACATCGGTGGGGTTGCGTTGCAAGCCCGTAAAGGCTTTCAACAGGTAGTCAATTTCGTCTTCGGCCAGTGCCAAGCCCCACGCGGTGTTGGCGTCGACCAAGGCCTGACGGCCGCCGCCCAACACATCCACATGGGCCATCGGGGCAGGCTCAAGCGCAGTGAACAAGGCGGACGCTTCGGCCCGGCTGGGCATGGCCGACTCGGTCATGCGGTCGTGCAACAAAGAGGCCACTTGGCCCCACTGCTCGGCATTCAGCGTGGTGCTGCCCAAGAGACCCGACTTCAGGCTGAGGCGGTATTCGGTCAAGCGCTCCACGCGGCGCAGGTCAATGCCGCAGTTGTGCGCGATGTCGGTGGCTTTGGACGCCCAAGGAGAAACCGTGCCCAAGCGGGGGCTGACCACGATGACTGGCCCATTGGCGGCGCTTTTTCCGGCAGAGAGAGCGGCAGCCGCATAAGGCTCGCCATAAGTCAGCAAAGCCGAGAGGGTGTGCTGGGCATTGGCGCTCAGCGGCGAAGGGGTGGCCACCAGGTGAACAAATCGAGCAGAGATGCCCTGAATATGGGGAGAAATGGCGGCCAAACGGGGCAAAAGTTGGGCATTGCGGAAGTCGCTGAGGGCGTTGCCGCCTTCGAAAGTCGTGATGTGCAGGGACACGGGGTGGCCTTGTAATGGGACGAAAACAGCGCAGTGCCGAGGCCGCTGACTGGGGCTGGTTGGCAAAGGGTCTATTTTAGCCGGGGAAACCCTGATTTCAGAGGTTTGAAAAAGCCTCTGGGATAATCTGTACACATGACCATCACCCTAAAAACCGCCGAAGACATAGAAGGCATGCGTCTCGCTTGCAGACTGGCCTCTGAAGTCTTGGACTACATCGAGCCCTTCATCAAACCGGGCATCACCACCAACGAGATCGACAAACTCTGCCACGACTACATGGTCGATGTGCAGCAGTGCATTCCCGCGCCGCTGAACTACGCCCCGGGCGGCTACAAGCCCTACCCCAAGTCGATCTGCACCTCCATCAACCACCAGGTGTGTCATGGCATTCCGAACGACAAACCGCTGAAAAAAGGCGACTCGCTCAACATCGACATCACGACCATCAAGAACGGTTGGCATGGCGACACCAGCCGCATGTTCCATGTGGGTGAAGCCTCGATCGCAGCCAAGCGCCTGGCCCATTTGACCTACGAGGCCATGTGGAAAGGCATTGAGCAAGTCAAACCCGGCGCCCATCTGGGCGACATTGGCCATGCGATACAAAAATTTGCCGAAGGCCACGGCTTTTCGGTGGTGCGCGAGTTTTGCGGCCACGGCATTGGCCGCGGCTTTCACGAAGAGCCCCAGGTTTTGCACTATGGCAAGCCCGGCACCTTGGTGCAATTGGTGCCCGGCATGGTCTTCACCATTGAGCCCATGATCAACGCCGGCAAACGCGACATCAAAGAAATGGGCGACGGCTGGACCATCGTCACCAAAGACCACTCTTTGTCGGCCCAGTGGGAGCACACCGTGGTGGTGACCGAAACGGGCTATGAAGTGCTGACGGTTTCGGCTGGCAGCCCTCCTGTGCCGGCCTTCATCAGTCAAAAAGCCGCGGCGTGAGATGAGCACGCCGGCCCCCAGCGCAGACCTGACGCTGCTGCGCGAAACCTACAAACAGGACAAAGCCGCGGTTTTGCGGACGCTGGCCAACAGCGGTGCCGCGGCGCGGGGGCTGAAACAAACCCTCAAGCAAATGTCCATCTTGGCGGATGGTTTGCTGATTCAACTCTGGCAAAACGCCGGCTTTTCACCCGATTTGAGTTTGATCGCAGTGGGTGGCTTTGGCCGCGCGGAATTGTTCCCACATTCGGATGTCGATGTCCTGGTGCTCTTGCCCAACGGCCAATCGCCCGAGCACTCGCCTCAGTTGCAAAGCCAGTTGGAGCGTTTCATTGGCAGTTGCTGGGACACGGGTTTGGAGATCGGTGCCAGCGTGCGGACACTTGAGGAGTGTCTGGCCGAATCGGCCAAAGACATCACGGTGCAAACCTCTTTGCTCGAATCGCGCCGCGTCACCGGGAATACGCGCTTGTTCACCGAGTTTCAAAAACAGTACCAAGCGGCCATGGATCCGCAGGCCTTTTTGGTGGCCAAGACGCTGGAGTTGCGTCAGCGGCATACCAAGTTTGAGGACACCCCTTACGCGCTGGAACCCAATTGCAAAGAGTCTCCCGGCGGTTTGCGTGACTTGCAAGTGATTTTGTGGGTGGCACGGGCAGCGGGTTTGGGCCACAGCTGGGACGAGTTGGCACGCAAAGGCTTGGCGACCCCCTTGGAGGCGCGGCAAATCAAACGCAACGAAGCCCTCCTGGGCTTGATCCGCGCCCGACTCCATTTGCAAGCCAAAAGGCGCGAAGACCGGCTGGTGTTTGATTTGCAAACCGTGGTGGCCGAGTCATTTGGTTTCAGCTCTGATGTCACGCCTGAAGGCCGTTTGGCTTTGCGGGCCAGCGAAAAGCTGATGCGCCAATACTATTGGGCCGCCAAGGCGGTGACGCAGCTCAACCAAATTTTGTTGCTCAACATCGAAGACCGCCTGAAAGCCGACCGGGGCGAAGCGGTGAACGCCTATCGTCCACTGAACGAGCGGTTTTTTGAAAAGGCGGGCCTGATTGAAGTGGCCAGCGACGACCTGTACCAAAAGCATCCGCACGCCATTTTGGAAACCTTTTTGTTGTACCAAACCACGCCCGGCGTGAAAGGGTTTTCGGCTCGCACATTGCGTGCGCTCTACAACGTGCGGGCCATCATGAACGGCCGCTTTCGCGCCGATCCGGTCAACCGGCAAAGCTTTTTGCAGATCTTGCAGCAGCCCCAAGGCATCACCCACGCACTGCGCTTGATGAACGAAACATCGGTATTGGGTCGTTACTTGTGGGTGTTCCGGCGCATTGTGGGACAGATGCAGCACGATTTGTTTCATGCCTACACGGTGGACCAACACATCCTGATGGTGCTGCGCAATGTGCGCCGGTTCTTCATGGCCGAGCACACCCACGAATACCCGTTTTGCTCGCAATTGGCGGGCGGTTGGGACAAGCCGTGGATTTTGTACACCGCCGCTTTGTTTCACGACATTGCCAAGGGCCGTGGCGGTGACCACTCCAAGCTGGGCATCGCCGAAGTGCGGACCTTCGCGCGCCAACACAAGCTCGACAAAGAAGACGCCCAATTGATCGAGTTTTTGGTTGGCGAACACCTGACCATGAGCCATGTGGCGCAAAAAGAAGACTTGAGCGATCCCGAAGTCATCAGCCGTTTTGCCCAACGTATGGGCAATGAACGCCGTTTGACCGCTTTGTACTTGCTGACTGTGGCCGATATCCGCGGCACCAGCCCCAAAGTGTGGAACGCCTGGAAAGGCAAATTGCTCGAAGACTTGTACAAATCGACCTTGCGGGTGTTGGGCGGGCGGGCGCCAGATGCCAATGCCGATGTCGAGGCCCGCAAACGTGAGGCCCTGGTTGAATTGGCACGCCAAGCGCAACCCTACGAAGGTCAAAAAGCGTTCTGGGACACCTTGGATGTGAGTTATTTCATGCGCCACGACGCCTCTGACATTGCCTGGCACGCCCGGCAGTTGTCACGCCATGTGGCGCGGCCCGACCCGGATCAGCCGCGCACCATCGTGCGTGCGCGCCCTTCGCCGGTGGGTGAAGGTCTGCAAGTGCTGGTCTTCACCCCCGACCAGTCGGACCTGTTTGCCCGTATTTGTGGCCACTTTGACCAGTCGGGTTTCAGCATCTTGGATGCCAAAATTCACACCACCCGCACCGGTTGGGCGCTCGATACCTTTCAGATCGTCACCACCCTGCTGCCTGAGCATTACCGAGAACTGATGACCATGGTCGAGCTGGGTTTGACGCAAACCCTTGAGCGCCAAGGCCCCCTGCCCCCTCCGACCAAAGGTCGTGTCTCTCGCCGCGTGAAAAGCTTTCCCATCACCCCGAGGGTGGCCCTCAAGCCCGACGAAAAAGCGCAAAACTGGCTGCTCAGTGTTTCGGCCAGCGACCGCAATGGTTTGCTCTACAGCATTGCGCGGGTGTTGGCCGAGCATGGCATTGACCTGCAATTGGCCAAGATCAGCACCTTGGGCGAGCGCGTGGAAGACATCTTTTTGATCAGTGGCGCTGAGCTGCAACAAAGCAAAGCGCAAATCGAGATCGAAACCGAGTTGCTGGCGGCCCTGCAACCCGAGTGAAACAGGCCCCAGCGGGGCCAGACTCTCAGCTTTTCTTGCGCGGTGGCAAGCCTGTGTGTTGCGTCAGCAACTGGCCTTTTTGGGGTTGACCCTTGCGTTTGGCCAAAGTCGACAGCGCCACCGACGCTTTTTCACCCGCACCCGTGCTGTTTTTGCGGCGCGCACTTTTATAGCCCTCTTCGGCCAAGGGCTGCCAGCTGGGAATCAGGTGGTGCTTGCCGTTGCCGATCAAGTCAGAGCGGCCCATCGCCTTGAGCGCTTCGCGCAACAGGGGCCAGTTGTTGGCGTCGTGGTAGCGCAAAAATGCCTTGTGCAAGCGACGGCGTTTGTCGCCCTTGACGATGTCCACCTTTTCGCTGTCGCGGGTGATTTTGCGCAAGGGGTTGCGGGTCGAGTGGTACATCGCCGTGGCTGTGGCCATGGGGCTGGGGTAAAAGGTTTGCACTTGGTCGGCTCGGAAGCCATGCTTCTTCAGCCAAATGGCCAAGTTCATCATGTCCTCATCGCTGGTGCCGGGATGGGCGGCAATGAAGTAAGGGATCAAAAACTGTTTTTTCCCGGCTTCTTCGCTGTATTTGTCGAACATCGACTTGAACCGGTCATAGGTGCCAATGCCCGGTTTCATCATCTTGGACAGAGGGCCGCCCTCGGTGTGTTCGGGCGCAATTTTGAGATAGCCACCGACATGGTGCTGCACCAGCTCTTTCACATACTCTGGCGATTGCACGGCCAAGTCATAGCGCAGGCCTGAGCCAATCAAGATTTTCTTGATGCCCTTGAGGTTGCGGGCCCGGCGGTACATGTTGATGAGCGGGCCGTGGTCGGTCGTCAAGTTTTGGCAGATGCCTGGGAACACACAGCTGGGTTTGCGGCAAGCCGACTCGATCTCAGGGCTGCGACAGCCCAATCGGTACATGTTGGCGGTGGGGCCACCCAAGTCAGAAATCACACCCGTGAAACCCTTGACCTTGTCTCGAATTTCTTCCACTTCACGGATCACCGAATCTTCCGAGCGGCTTTGAATGATGCGGCCCTCGTGCTCGGTGATGGAGCAAAAGGTACAACCGCCAAAGCAGCCGCGCATGATGTTCACACTGAAGCGAATCATTTCCCAGGCCGGAATTTTGGTGGCGCCGTCGTGGCTGCCGTTTTCATCGGCATAGCGCGGATGCGGGCTGCGCGCGTAAGGCAAATCGAACACCAAGTCCATCTCGGCCGTGCTCAAAGGGATGGGCGGAGGCGTGATCCAGACATCGCGGGCGGTGTGCCCTTCGCCGTGCGCTTGCACCAGACAACGGGCATTGCCGGGGTTGGTTTCGAGGTGCAATACGCGGTTGGCGTGGGCGTACAGCACCGCATCGGACTTGACTTGCTCGTAGCTGGGCAAGCGGATCACACTCTTGTCACGGGGCGGCACTTTGTGCGTGCCTTTGCCGCGCAATGCCGGGTTCGGCACAAAGTTCAGTGGCTGGCTGGCCAGCTGGCTGGCCGCCTGCACCGAGCGGACTTGCGCCACCGCAGCCGACAAATCGGTGGTGAAAGGCTGCGCCTTCTGAGCATTCTGGGCATTCTGCGCTTGGGCGACTTCTTGGGCTTCTTCTTCCCGTGCACAGGTCGCGCCTTGCTCGCGCGCTTGTTCCGAAATCATCAAATAGGGGTTGATGTGCGCTTCTACATGGCCGGGGGTGTCGACGCTGGTGGAGTCAATCTCAAACCAACCTTCGGGGGTTTCGCGGCGTACAAAAGCGGTGCCGCGCACATCGGTGATTTGCTGCACGGGCTCCCGTGCGGCCAAGCGGTGGGCAATTTCAACAATCGCCCGCTCGGCATTGCCGTAGAGCAGCAAATCGCATTTGCTGTCCACCACAATCGAGCGGCGTACTTTGTCGGACCAATAGTCGTAGTGCGCAATGCGGCGCAAACTGCCCTCAATGCCGCCCAACACAATCGGGGTGTCAGGAAAGGCTTCCCGGCAGCGCTGGCTATAGACAATGGCGGCGCGGTCAGGGCGCTTGCCCCCCACATCGCCCGGGGTGTAAGCATCGTCACTGCGGATTTTGCGATCGGCCGTGTAGCGGTTGATCATCGAGTCCATGTTGCCGCTGGTCACGCCCCAAAACAAATTGGGTTTGCCCAAAGCCTTGAAGGGCTCTGCGCTGGTCCAATCGG
>JACCDH011201932.1_pt1 | contig 50129 bp, 61 predicted proteins | sample 7442481 | NCBI WGS metagenome assembly JACCDH01 (sample SAMN15323433, study PRJNA562643) | freshwater metagenome | isolation source: river surface water | place: USA:Blue River Watershed | collected 2017-08-15
AAAGAGCTAGAAACACAGCTAACAGAAGGAATGGGTATAAAACAGATTGCACATGAACATAAACGGACGGAAGGTGGTGTATTTGTTCGATGTAAAATTCTTGCTCTAAAATCAATTCATACTCAGCAGAAAGATATTGATGCAGCTGCTAAACACTATCAAGTTCCTGTTGCAGATTTGCAGAAGAGTATAGCAAAGAAAACAACAAAACAAGCTGCGAAGGCTGGTATCGTAGTTGGAGCGCCTACATCAAACACTCTTCTGGAAGCATCTGTTCTTGCAATGATGAAGCGTCTTGAAGAATTGGAGACACAAGTGAAAGTTCTTACTGAAAAACAAAATGAAATGATTGAATGGCAAGAAGAACACGAAGAGCTACATTCTAAACTTCCAGATGAAGATTTTCAGAAATATTTATTTGATAATTTAGTTACCAAAGTTGATAATATGAAATCTGAAGTTGAAGATGTTGAATCTCGAGTTACTGAACTTGAAGGTGAGATAAATGGAGAATAAAAATTAAATTATATTTTATAATTTAATTTGATAACAAATAGTTGATTATTATAAAAACTAACGAGAAAGAAATGCGTTTTCTATTTCCCTCTCTGTAAGAAGAAAGAAACATACTGTTATATATTTCTCTTTTTTCTTTCATATATCTGTTCCATTTTTCAACTAGAATAATTTGTTGTTCTATTGATAATTTTGGAGAAATAACAGGTGTAAGAAAACTTCTCGCTGTTTGTTTATCGGAAGTGTCAATATAACGTTTATTATTTTCAACAATTTTCATATTTATTCTTTCATCATTATCAATACATTTTACAAGAATGTTTGTTATGTTTTCTGAGTTCTTATTTTTATTTGTTGCTCTGTCTATTCTTATTTTATTATTCTGTGGAAGAGAATATATTTCACCTCCTATTGTATAATTATTTTCATCATTGAACGGAAGAGAATATTGTTCTGTTTTATTTTTAGATATAAAAAATGTTGGAATAATTGAAGACAAAACATCACTTCTGTCAAACATAATTGAACATACAGCAGATGTTGTATCGTCAAAAACTTGTTCTTCAAAAATATTCATTCTAGATATATTAAATTTATTTAAAAATTTTTTACGAAGAATGATATCTTCTTTTCGAATGGAACAGAAAAAATTCAGAGGGAGAATCAGTATACCTCCTATTGGCGGAACATTAATTAATGTCTGAATAAAGCATTTATACAGATCATTAAGATTATAAAGATTAAAAATAGTTTTATCTTTTGACTTATTTCTCGCAAGATACGGAGGGTTTGTTATTACGAATTTATTAGAATAATTTGGAGGGGTTAATAATGTGTTTCTAATAATTATATTCTCCACATCGCATTCGTCATCAATGTCGTAGCATTCTATTTTATGTTTGGTGTTATCAAAAAATTTAAGAAGGTCTCCATTCCCTACAAACGGCTCAACAACATCTACATATTTAGGAATAACCATACCCTGAAGAATGTAATCATAATTTGTTGTATAAAATTTTCCATGTTCTTTTTTAGAGGACATTTGTTACAAAGAACACTTAATTTTAACGAAATATATTTTTGAAATATATTTAGCCTCGCATTGAACACGAAGAACATCCACTATCTCTTAGAGGAACCATCAACCCAGAATATTTAAAGCAGTGCTGACATTTTGAAGGGAGTTTTCTGTTATGATTCTGCTCTGGAAGATTGTCTACATTTGGGTATGGTGCCCATTCAAATTCTTGAGGAGGAGGAATGTACACTGGATTATGAGGGGAAAAATATTTTCTCGACGATACAAAAACGTTCTTATCAATTGAACAATTGACACCGAGAAGACTATAATTAACAAATGACATTTATTAAAGATAAAAAGAAAATATTAAATGACTAGAATTCTATCAGGTGTAGATTATATGTTACTAAAGAGAGATTCAACACAATGGTTAAGAACTAATAATTGCGCACATTTAGAAGAAAAATCATTGAACTTGTCGCTATTTTTAGTATTAACCGTTGAATCCCCAATAGAAGGTTATGACGATTCCATGTGTTACAGAAACGAATTATATCCAAGTCATATATCGATAACTAATACGAAAGTGTTGGGAATGTTCGAATACAGAGAACAAGCAAAACATTTTATTCTAAGGACTTTAGCAGAACAAATTAATAATTGTGGAGATGCTTGGAAAGCAGGAAACATTCAATCTCTATGTTTATTTTCAATAGCATCTCCCCAAACGAATGAACTGTTTTCTATAGACAGTCCTAATTTATTCAAATGATTATTTTTTAGAAAATAATCATTATTCAATTGTAAGATGTTTTATTAGGAAATTAGGAGCATTCACAAACCCTTGCTTACGATAATATTCTTTCACTCCCGTTCCAGCGATTACAGATAATTTCGTATACCCTTCATAAATGGCAATCTTCTCCGCTTCAGCAATCATTTTCTTTCCTAAAGAGAGATGTTGAACAGATGAATCGGATTTATCTCCGACTGGAATGGAGATATTATAAACATGCAATTCTCGAATCATAGCAGCATTAGATAATTCCGGAAATATAGGATTCGGAGAATCAGTTAAACGTAATCGAAGAAATCCGTAAATTGTCAATTCATCTTTACTCTCATATGAAATAAATACTTCTGTTCCTTCAGATGCTTGATACCTACGAATTTTTAATATAGGATTAAGTATGTCTTCATTATTTCGCGTAAATTTTGTTTTTCCCGCTTCACGGCATCGAGAACAAATACATCGTGTTCCCCTATCAATACATTCCTTCATTAATACATCTGCCATATTCATTTCATTCGTTCCTGCAAAAATATCAGATGTTATAAAATCGCGCACGAGACGAGCTTTACGAAGATAGAAACATTTATTCTTAATGATTTCTTCTGTCATATGAATAAGAAGTTCTAACATCTTTTTATTATCAGTTCCATATGGAACAAATTCCCCGCGTTTCCATTTTTCGTAAAGAACTGTGTATGGTAGAATCATACATGGATATACTTTCAAATGGTCTACGCGATATAATGAACTTGAAAAAAATTCAGAAATAATAAGTTTATCTAATTCGAACGATGACCCATACATATCAGGCATCAGATGTCCTTGAATTTTATAATTTGAATTTAGTAATTTTTTGATTGCGTTAATTGTATGAATATTCTTACATCCTCGGTTATTCCTTTCTAACACTTCGTCATCGATGGTTTGAATACCAATTTGTATAAGTGTGACTCCTAATTCACGACATTCTAGAATAAACGCGTCATTTACACAATCTGGACGTGTTTCCACACTTAAACCAATAATTCGAATACCATTGACAGTTTCATTAATCTTTTGTTCTTCTTTTAGTGAAAGCATTGGACGTTTATAATCATCATAAATCGTGTTCGCAGCATAGAAAAGTTCTGTAATAAATTTATAACGATAGAACTTGGGGAAACTATTCCATGTTCCGCCTTCAACAATAAATTCACCTTTTACTGTAGGTTTTGAGAAAACATCTATTAGATTGTTTGTTGCATAAGAAAAATGCCTATCCCTAACTTGCTCCACAGCATCCCATTTATGTTGTTTCCCGCGAGCAACAGCAGGTTCTGTATCAATATAACTCCTCGCTGTATTAGGCTGATTTGGACAATAATCACAGTCCCATGCACAAGTAAATTTCGAAACATTTCCATTCTCATCTGTCGGTGTAGGAGACAATACTGTCGTATAAACTAATACACCTGATGCAATACGAGATTTAGACGATGTTACTGCTTTTTCTAATCCTAAATCTCGTGATATGTAGAACGATTTGACGCATTCAACGTAAACAGAAAATAGCTCGATATTGGACGGTAAATCTATCCTACATTCTTTAAGAAACGCTGCTTTATTATACGTTTTATGTTTTATCATAAGGAAAAGTAATTTTTTTACTTGTTCTTTTCGTTCATTTGTAAATTCTCCTAGAGGTTTAGGAATGAAATCGTTCCAATTTTTTTGAATTAATGTGTGATAATTCTCTCGAAAATTCGGAAGTAGAAAAGAGAAAATCTTTTGAAGCATCGATGTACGTATTATTATATTTTTTATCAATAAAAAATATTATTCAATTTCCTTAATATATTCTGAAACATCTGGAAGTTCTGGTTTATGTCTCTTTGATGAAAAGTATTTATCTCGTATTTCTAGTACATCTGTTAATTTAGATGTTTTAATAAAAATAGCAATATCTTCTTCAAGTTCTGATTTTTTAGAAGAAGACGATAAACTGTTTTGAACATGTTTAATTTCACACTGTAACATTGTTTGAGATTGTGTGAATTCTTTTTTACATAAACATTTATGTTTAATTTTTAAATGTTTCGTATAAATATGAGAACAAATAGTATATTTTCGATTTGATGAAAATACGCAGTCTTTCCAGCAACATTTAAAATTGTGAATATTAGTTTTCCCTGTTATGTGTATTTTCAAACTATACGAATCTTTACCTTTATATCCACATACACATAATTTTTTATCTTGTGTATATGCATGTAAAATTTCTTTTTTCTTTAAATTATTAATAAAATACTCATATATTTCTGGGAATTTTTCTTTTAATGATTTATATTCATTATCTTTTTTAAAAAGCTGAAATGTATCTCTATGTAGATTATGTAATTTTCTATTTTCAATTTCTGAAGGATGTTTTCCGTTATTTTTTATATAATCATCTAATTGTTGAAGACGAATATCATGATCTAAATCATTTTTTTTATTGATAAACATATCATAAATTTGTGAAAATTTATTTTTAATAGTTTCTAATTCTATTAAAGAAAGTTTTTTCATGTATATATGAATACATTCTATCGATCTTCCTATTATTTTTTCATTTTTATTTTTGGAACGTGTTTTAGGTCTTCTACCATTTTCTTTAATAAAATTATCTAAACGAACACACATAGCTAACAATCCAATACATTTAATATTACTACATCCTATATCAATAAGGGATGAATACTGATTTATCTCTTCATTATACATCATAAATTCTTTCTTCTCTCTCACTGTGTTCATTGATTCTCTTATACTTCTTACTAGTCCGTCTCCATCTTTAATTTCTTTCACATCCATCAGATTGGGATTAATATTCAATGGTAAAACTACCATACATTCTGTCTTCATATAATTTAACCGTTTATATCTTCTTAGTCCTCTCCCTATAATTTGCTTAATTCCGATTAAGCTATCTCTCTTGTCTGCAAATACAACAGTATCAATCATAGGATAATCACACCCTTCAGAATAGATGTTATGATTGCAAAGAACGATACATTCTTCATGGTCGGATTCAAAACGTTCCTGTATTCTCTGTCTTCTTTCAAATTTTGTTTCATAATCAACATGATACGCTTCCATACCATTTTCCTTCATTCGTTTTGCAGCTTCTTTTGATTTGGCAACGCTACTAAAGAAAACAATAATTCTGCGTCGTTTATAAACATCGATACATGTTTGAATCGATTTTAAATAATCTCCAAGAAATACATAGTTTCGATAAGGACAAATATAATGTTTATCGATAGCTTCTTCAATAGAAATTTTATAAATCAAATTTCCGAATATGTCTGCTGATTTTGTTTCATATTGTTCTGAAAAAGATGAAAAATCATCCTCTTCACCATTGTCACTGATTTCTTCATAGCTAATTTCTTCATTATCATCATCGCTACTTTCTGTCTCTTTATTTTTCTCTTTTACATAATCTATATATGAAAGTGTTGCACTAACATACATTTTCTGTTTCGTCTTAATAGAATCAACTTTATTCCTCCATTTTTCTCCTGTTATTAAATGGTGCGCTTCATCTAAAATAATAATATCAAATTCTTCATTTATTTCTTCTTGATATTCAATAAATTGATATGTTTGAATAACAACATGTCCTGACATATCATTACTCCATTTTACACCGCAATTTGTTGCATGTTTTTCTAATGTCTCTTTAATTGATATGCGAGGGGATAGAATTAATCCTCTTTTACAAGTTATCTTAAGATAAAACAGAAATAATATAGATTTACCGAATCCTGTAGGCAATTCTAAACAGAATCTCTCTTTATCACAATCAATCATCTTTGATACAATTGGTGATTGATGTTCATATAATTCTATCATTGTTTCTTCATCGTCGCTATCACTGTCTTCATCGTTCTCTATTTCATCAATATATTTTCGCGGTTCAATAAACGTTTCGTTCTCATCCGATATTTTACACGGAATAAAACTTTTCTTTGTTTTTTCAACAAACTCTGTTATTTTTTCAATAATGTCTTCTTCACTTTTAAATTCAAAGAATTCTCTCTTCGGAGAATTCCTATGTTCTCTAAATTCATGATGAAACATTCTTTCAATCTGTGCGATTAGACTATCAGAATATGTTATGCCGTTCATTTTAACAATTTTATCTTCAGGAACTACAACCATTCCTCGTTTAAAAGATAAATATTTAGGATGCGATGAATTCAATGTCGAGATTCGTGATTTTATTTTAGTAGCTTTACCAATCTTTACTAACCATTTATCATTACAAATTTCAGGTTGATATAATAGAATGTAAACACCACTATGTTTTCTCTGAGTTACTGATTGCATTTTAATACAAAATGGAAAATGAAAAGTTTTTCATTTTTAGAAAAATGAAAATGCGCTACACAGTTGTACAAGAGAATGAAATTCTTGATGAACATGAACGTCCAAACTGCTGCTGCAAGTACATTATATATTTTATCGTTTTTATCTGTATCGTGGTCATAATTTGTGTACTTGCTTTCCTTTAGACATGTTAAAATAATAATAAAGAAAGTAAATGTCTGCTCAACCTGTTCTAGTTTCTCTTCTAACTTCCTTATTTTCAACTTCAGATGAATATGAATGGACAGTTCAACATAAGAAAGACCAGTTTATACGTGAAACATCAACTCTTCCTTCATTAACGTATGGGGAAATGAAAGAAATCACTGAAAAATACTATAAACAATGCATAGAAAAAGAGTATGGATATTTAATTTTGGATTTTATCTTAGATTCACCCACTGAAAAATGGTGTTATAATAATGGAGATATGAAGTTTGATGATTTTTTAGAAGATGTACTTACATACGCTGCTGAAAAGAATAATGAAAACGTTGTTAAACTGCTTCTGAATAAGGGTGTCAGAAATGAAAGAGCAACTGTTATTGATACTGGATATCTCCTCTCTCCAGAATCTGGTAAAAAACTAACAAGATGCCCAGCTCTCAATGCAGCAATTAAAAATAATAACTTACGCATTGTTAAAATTATTTCTGAAAAAATGAGAGACAGAGATGCGTTATTTTATTCTCTCTCCCTCGGAAGAAATGAAATTACAGAATTTCTTCTGACAAAGAAATATGAAATGCCAAAAATTATTTCGTATGAAATGTTGAAGAATTCAAGAGATTTTTTTGAAAATAGAGAATGGAATAAGACGCAAAAATTATATTTTGCTGCAATTGATGATGATAATCCTGAAATGTTAAAATTTATTTTTTCAAAAACGTCAATAAAAGATATGCCTTATTTTATTTCAGAAGGAATGGCTTATGCTTCAAAATTAAATAAATTAGATTGCGTAAAAGTGTTAAACGAATTTTCTAAAAATCAACAGGAGTTCTTTGATAACAATACTAATTATTTTGAATCTATGATTGTTACATCCCTTAAAGAGGCTGCAAGAAAAAACAGTAGAGCAGTCGTTGAATATTTACTTTTAAAATATACAGGTATTGCAAAGAAAAATATGGAAAATATTAGACATGAAGCTTTACGAAACACTCACACTGATTTGGCGTTATATATTGAAACAACGTGTAGATAAAATTATTTTGTTACAAAATAATAAATGCTTTCGTGGAATTTAATTTGTTTTATGTATAGGTATGCATGGTTGTTTAATTATAATACTGCGTATATCAGAACGATAATAGTATTAATTTTTAAACTCGTTATACTTTCTATTAAATATAAAACCATGACTTCCTCTTTGAGAGAGCGGCAATCTGAAGTTGAATCTAGAGTCATCGAATCTAGATTCGATGACTGGATGTTGATTGAAGATGTGTCAGAATCAAAAGAAAATACAACAGTTATAGAAACGTTCGAAATTATAAATAATGTTTCCGACGAATACGATGTTAAAAAAGAGAGCTAGAACTCTAGGAATAACAAGCATGACTGAAGAATGTTATGATGAAATTAGAAAAAATGCTAATAATCATATGCTAAAAATACTAAGTATAGCTATGAATATTACTAAGATGAAGGGGTTAAAAACTCTTAATACCGAAACAATAAACGATGTATTGATATTAAGTGAAAATAATGGAGTATCTTATATTGAAAATAAACGGAAATAAAATGAATTTTTAAAAATAATGGAATGGAAAATAAAATGCGAAACACTTTATTACGACGAAATCAATTCGTCTCAACTTTTACTAACTGGAACGGTGACCAAGAAATAGATATCATCACAGCATCGAGACAGAACCGAATACAGAACTTTCTTAGAAATATTGAAATAGTTGTGGTTGAACACGGAGATGAAGAGAATATTCCTGAAGGCCTAAGAGAACTTCTTCAACGTTCTTTATATGACCAAGAATTGAAGAGAAACGATAGTATAGAATTGGATGTTTGCAAACAACCGTGTACAAAAGAAGATGAAAAAGATGATTGCAGAATATGTATGAATAATTTTGAAGAGAATGAAGATAAAACTCTTCTTCCATGCACACATAAATTTCATTATGACTGTTTAATTGAATGGGGAAAACACAAACAGGAATGTCCAATATGTAGAGCTTCAATAGCTAAAAAATGAATTATATTTTCTTTCAGCGATAAAAGAAAATGACGGGGAAAGTTATATATTCTCTCATACGAGCCATGATAACATTATATAATGAAAGATATTCATGCCAATTATTTTTTAAAATAATTAGACGTAAAAATGCGTTTCCATCTCAAGTAGTGGCAGAAAATATTTATGTCGAATGTGTTGTTCCTAAAAAATTAGGATTATATGATAGGCAGTTGCTTAGAGAATTTGAGAGTGATTATTTTTTCGATAAAGCGTTTCAAACTGATAAAAATTCAACACAAAAGATACATCTTGATTTAATAAATTATTACGTGATTAATGCTTTTAACAAAAAATCTCACCAAGAACATTTTCCTTCATGGGTGTATAAAATAAAATCAACTCCAGAGGAATATGATGAGATAGTAGGCTTATGTGAAGAGAAAGAAATCTTCAATATTGAAGATTATGATGTTGTAGATAAAAATGAATAATTTTTTATTATCCTATTTTAATAAATAGGATGACAGATTTCAAAGAGAAGTATTCTTTTGAAAAACGTAAGACTGAAGCTGACAGAGTTGTGACAAAATACCCCCAAAGAGTTCCGATCATTTTCGATTGCAAAGACAAAACCATACAACTGGATAAAGTAAAATTTTTAGTTCCTCGTGACATCACTCCACAAGAGTTACTTCTTGTTGTAAAGAAACGTCTAATTCTCGGAAAAGAAGACGCCCTTTATATGTTTATAAATAATGTGATACCTCCAATGGTAAGTACTATGGGGGAACTATATGACAGATACAAGGAAGAATGTGGATTTCTTTACATTTCGATCAATAAAGAGAAGGCCTTCGGAGGGGATTTTAATGGCCATTAAAATTGAATTATTTTTCTTTTTTATAAAAAAGAAAAAATGGAGATTGTAATCGCTTACACTGACGGAAGTTGCAATCCTAAAAATCGTCGAGGTGGATGGGGTGCTGTAATTGTGAATAATGATGATGCATCTGTAGAGATGCACGGTTCTGACGATGATACAACAAACAATATCATGGAAATGACAGCTGTCATTTCTGTAATAGAAAAATATAAGGATTGTAATAAGTTTAAAATTCATACAGATAGTACTTACGTTATTGGATGTGCCACGGGTAAATATAAGATAAAATTAAACAAAGAACTGTGGGAGAAATATAAAAAAATAACAAAAGAAAAAGAGATAGAGTTTGTTAAAGTGTTAGCACATTCTGGAGATGAACATAATGAACGAGCAGATTATTTAGCTAATAAATGGAGAAGCATGTAAAAAGTTTTTACATGCTCTTCTCATTCTTACTATGTTCTGGAGATGTGTTTTCAGAATATGAGTATATAGTATAAAGAAGTAGGTCTTTCGTTGATGATGTATTCTTAATATTATGTGTTGTTCCTGCAGGAACAACAATAAAATCTCCATCCTTCAGAGAATATTTAGTATTATTTAAAATAGCAACCCCTTTTCCTCCTTCTATTCTTATAAATTGCGTAATTTTAGAATGCTTTTCCTTTCCAATTTCATCGTGTGGTGGTATATTCATTAACACAACCTGTTGTTGTTTCGTAGTTGAAATAACACGACGAAAATATTTATTTCTTAATGTAAGCTCTTCAATATTTCCGTGTTTCATTTATTAATATATTTTTAAAATATATTTTTCATTCTTTTGAGCATTCATAACAAGCGTATTTACAGTTTTCGATACAACAATCAACATCGCCGCTCTTGCATATCCTTCTAAACGTATTACATTTTGAACAATGGACGTATTGAAGACACACAGCATTGTTACATACTGGACATTCCTTTTCGTAATGTCTAGTAACATCTTGTTCAATATTAAGATATGCAGGTTTAATAGGATAATCTTGTTGTATTTTTAAGCAGTCATCGCATATTATATAAAAATAACATCCTTTATTTACATAAGTGTTAGTAATAAAAAATCCGTAATCTTCAAAAAGAATACATGGAAGGCACAATCCAAAACTCTTAAACAAACAATGTTGGCATTCATCTTTGTGAGAACTTCCTTCACTATGGGAAAACTTGTTATTACATGGAATATCAGCATGTTTAGAAATAAAAAGAAGATTCTTTCCAGAACATTGATTACATTTAGGATATTTTTTAGAAAGTTCAAGGAACATCATTGCAGCAACAGTGCCTTCAGATTCTCCTTTCATATTTTTTGAAAGTGTGATGTTCATTTTATTTGAGAAAATTTTTATACGTAAATAAAATGCTATCTACTTTTTATTCAGATATTATACTTTTAGTATCAGTAATAGGGTTGATAAGTATATTAATATATTCTATTATTAAATTACCATCTACCCCAATAATGCAAAAGAATTTATCTTTTACCCGAATTGGATTATTAACAATTATTGGATTATGTATGTTTATTTTTCCATATAGAAAAAAAATATATATTATTCTTTTCGTTGTAGGTATTTTATGTGAATTAGTAAATATTATTCTTGTCAATAAGAATAAAAATACAAAAATTTTTATACAAGTATTGATAGCAGTTGAGTTGTTATTATCAATAGTTCTTATAATATTATTATCAAAAAACTTTTATTTAAGATACGAAAGGAGGATGGAAATATTGAGAGATGATGAAGAAGATGATAGAAATTTTAGAGAACAACTAACTCCATCTCCACTATCATCTCATGAAGTATCTGAAATAGATGAAATTAATGATGAAACATATCAAAATATTAATTATGAAGAGTGGATGTCAGACCAAGTAGCAAATCATGGATGGGAATATTAATTTTTTATATTGTAAAAAATTATAAATACATGAAAGGTGGAGGGTCATGTGTTCCTCCAGCTCTCTCATTTGCCAGTTTATTCATTCCATCTTCAATATCTTTTAGAGAAATAACTTTTCTTAAAGATGGATGACATGAGAATGTTCTCTGAGCGTGTATAATTTTGACTTCGGCGAATAAACGTTCGACGTCTCCAGCATGATTTTTAAACAGACTTCTTCTATCTTCAAAAAGTTCAAAAAGAAATTTTTCAGAAACATTAGTTAGCCAGTCAGCTTGACTCACCTTCTGAAGAAAAATCTGCGCTAATTCTTTTGAAGAATATCCTTTTATTTTATGAACCCATGGGAACCGTCGTTCCAATCCTTTGTTAATTGGGAAAATTCTATTTTTAATATCATCTTCATATCCAGCAAGAATAAAACATATATCATCTTTATTTTCAGAGAGATACGCTGTTATAGTATCGATTGCATTAGCAGCAAATGTGTCAGGATTGCCATCATTCCCTCCAGCATTCATTCCGTAAGCTTCGTCTAACATAATAACACCACCTCTACTTTTTTCAAGAATAGCTCTAGTTTTTGGTGCTGTTTGTCCAACGTAACTTCCTATTAAATCGTCAGTATGAATGATACGAAACGGTGTCTTGCAATTTTTAGTTCTGAATAGTCCCATTGCATGAAAAATTTTTCCAATGATACTACCAACTAAACTTTTTCCAACTCCTGGATCGCCATAAATAACCATGTTCATATATTCAGCATTCTTATTTTCAGGAGCCGAATTTGTTTGAGCTTTCTGTTTTCTCTGTTGTGCTATTGCAGCAAAAATTGAAAAGATATTTTCGTCTTCTGAAAATTCACATGAAATATCTTCATCCGTTTCTTCTTCATCGATATCAGCTTCACTGTTGCAATATTCATCGTCGTCGTCTTCTTCATCGGATGGAGGTTCATAATCTTCATCATCTTCATCGTCATCTCCATCATCAGAAGAAGTTGAGGTACGTCTCTTCTTTGAATTTCTTTTTGATGAACGTCTTGAGCGAGAACGTTTTCTCTTTTTAGATTCCTTAGTTTTTTGTTTTTTATTTTTTTTAGAAATCTCTGAATCTGAAGCTCTCTTATTCACCCTCTTTTCTGATGGTGTTCCGTCTGCATTACCTCCCTGTTTTTTAACGTTCTTATAGAGAAAACTCTGTTCTTTTGGGAGATGAAAATGCGATAAGTAATACATAATCTGTTTAGTAATACTAGTTTTGATATCTGATAACCCAATTAGATTGTTCAATTCTTCAAGATGAGGCATTATTTTTTTTAGCATAACCATATCAATGTTAGAATATTTTTTCTTTCCATTCCCAACGTTTATCAATTCTTGTAGGTTTGTTACTGTTGGAGCGAGAGCCATTATTTTATATTCATAAAATAATGTTTTAAAACGAAATTATTTTTCAGGAGAAGAAGGGAGAGTTCTGTCTTTCTCTTCTTCATCAGAATTTTTTTCTTCTGAAGAATCTTCTTCTTTTGATGATTCCTCTTCTTCATTCTCAGAGGGAATTCCCTTAGATTCAAGGGATAAGACTCTTACAGGAAATTTCTCTTGCACTTTTCCACAATCCAAACAGAAATCAATGCCAAAATAATCACCACCTCCAAAACTCGCTGGGTCAGAAAAAACGTCTGGTACATACCCTTCATAATTCCATTCTTTTCCTTCTTTGGTTACTCCTGAACACCAAAATTGGTCTCTTACTTTCCCACCCATTTTTACAACACGAATACTTGGGCAATGCATGCATGTAGGATGAGACATTTTTCTTTTTTTGAAGAAAAATAAGTTATTCATTTTCTTCCGATGAAACATCGTCGTCAGAAGATTTTGTTTCTAAATCTAATGAGCGAACAGGAAATTTCATTTGAATCTGTCCACAATCTAAGCAGAAACTAATTGTAAAAGCTTCACCCCAACTAGCGCCAAAAGGTGCCGGACATAGTCCTGAATGTGACCAATTCTTTCCTTCTTTATTTACTCCACTCAAGTAATGACTCTCACTACTATACGATTCTACATTCATAATACGAATACTTTCACATCGAATGCATTTAGTATGAGACATTTTTCTTTTTTTGTAAAAGAAAAATTTTATTCATTTTTCAGTATACTAGAAATTCGTTCTGGAAATTTATTATTAACACATATGTATTTCATTTCTTCAAACGTTATTTTTTCTATATCGCATTGTTTTAATTTTTCATCGTGTATCAAACACGGGTGAAATTCAGCATACGGAGATTTTAATTCTGAAGCTGCTGTTTCCGGTAGAAAAAATACTAACGTTTTATTTGAACCAATTAACGCTTTATTTGAAACGACCAAGCTTCTATATGATTGATACACTCCGTCCAATTTATCAAATACAGTCAATGTTGAATTCGGTTTTAATATAACCCAGAATATATGATTATATTTTTGATTAGTCTCTAACAATGCAGCTGTTTGAATTGATTTACGAAAAGAATCACAGAATAATAATTGAGAACATATATGTGTCATTTCTTTCTTTTAAGAAAGAAAATTTTATTCATTTTTATAAACAATATCACTTCGTAAAACATATTTACAGCCTTTTTTAACAACACAACCTTCGTGGAACCAATTTTTATGTTTAAACAATAAAGCACTTCCTATTTTTGGAACAATATCTAAATAACCATCAGGAAAACATGAATTGTGAAAACGAGTTTCTCCTCCTTCAAAATCATCAGAAAGATAGAATACTATAGATACGAACGATTGTTCTTTCTTATTTCGTGTATATGGAGCATCGTAATGTGATGTAAAATACGTTCCTTCATCATATTTTAAAATACGAAAATTTTCGTTCAAGCCTGTTGGAATCCATTTAGAAGATGTTTCTTTTTCGTTAGAAACGTATGAATGTGAGTCATCTTCATTCGTTATAGAAAAGGGGATATTATTTTTAATTTTTTCGAAAAGAAATGAAGATAAATCGTCATCCTTAAACATTATACGTATATTATTCCGTATCGCATCATTCGTATATTGTTTCGTAAAAGTTATCGGTTTTATAATGTTTAAACATTCATCTTTTGATAAAACATTATGAAGAACGTATATTTCGTTCTCTCTTATGCATTCCATTTTTTCTATATTTTGTCTGTTTAACAAAATATGTTTATTGTTCTGAGAAAGGGATATCCCTTTCTAATCAACTTCTGTTTATTGTTTTGAGAAAGGATATATCCCTTTCTCTTTATAATCAACTCCCGTTTCGAACCCTTTCGCGATGCCTGTAAAGAAACATGCTCCAGTCCAAAATGTAAGAACTAGAGTAACGATACTTGCTATTTTAATTATACGTGAATCATCAGGTGGAGGCTGCATTTTCTTTTTTTTGCTTAAAAGAAAATTTTTCATTTTTCATTTCGTCTTTGTATATCATATCCTTTGTTGTGATAATCTAACGCACCGTTCCATCCTATCGTTTCTCCTAAAATAAAAACAACTCCACTGTATAAAACGAATCCTATTGAGAAAAGCCACGTTAATCTTCTATCTTTTTCATTGGTATAAGGCATTTTCTTTTTTTTCAAAAAGAAAAAATAATTCAATTTTATCCAAGATGAATATGCAGACCTCCTTGTCGAGGTGGGTCGCAACGCGCACAACGAGCAACATCAACATAACGCGTTTCAGTACGAAACACTGGAACGTCATAGCGTCGAATAATCTCTCTTACCTTTCCGGAATCGTCTTCTCCCTTTTTATACCCATCGGAATATCCAGTAATGTAACAGAGTATACCAGTTAGCGCTACTCCTAGCACTACAAAAAAGGGGGCTGCAATCGAATCATTATCAGAAGAACGAGGCATTTTCTTCAAAATGAATAAATTATTTTTTTTCATTTTTATTAAAATGCTCCATGGCAGTCATATTGGATTCAATACAACGTTAGCCAATACAATACGATCAGCTTTATTGTTAAAAATAAACTCCATTCAATTTTTTCTCGGCTCACCTCAAGGATATTCTCGTACTAAAATTTCAGATGATGATATCAAAGAATGTTTATCGTTGATTGGAGATAAAGACTTCTCTGTTGTATCACATTTCCCCTATGTAGCTAATCTCTGCGGTAGTAAAGAGATTCTCGCTTGGAACGGAGATGACGACCAAGACCGAAAGACGACGGCTATGTTAAAAGGGCTTACATATGAGCTTTCTGTTCTAGCAAATTTTAAACGGAACGGAGTCGTAATTCACCCCGGAAATCATAATATAAAAAACATAGGATTATCAACAATATCAACAACAATAAACAAGATTGATTTCGCTGATAACGCTATGCTTCTTCTTGAAAATACAGCTGGTGGTGGAACATCTCTATGCGGGACGTTCGAAGAGATAAAGATTGTTATGGACGGTGTGATGGAATCTAAAAAGAAACATATTGGTGTATGTATAGATACTTGTCATCTTCACGCTTATGGAGATTATAATCTTTCTCTTAAAGAAGAAATAAAACGATTTTTCAAAGATTTTCATAGAATTATTGGCATTGAACATTTCCGATTATTACATCTTAACGATAGCGAATGCCCCCACAAGAGTAGGAAGGATAGGCATGCTAACATATGCACGGGTGTAATATGGAAAGATGATAATAAAGCTCTTCGTTATTTATTGAAATGTTGTAAGAAATACGATATTCCAATCGTTCTTGAAACAACATCTATAGATATTCCCGTTCTTCAAGAGTTAATAAAAAAATATGAATAATTATATTCTAAAATATAATTATTATTCTTTTCGTTCAAAAAATAAAAGTGTTGCAGAATTCATGCAATAATTCGGATTATATTTATCTAATGGGCGTTGTGTATCAAAATCAGACCCATTATCGATAAATCTCCATAGATTATTACATTCTTTTGTATATGTGGCAACATGTCCACATTTATAATTTTCATAATATTCGTATAGTATAACAGAAGCTAAAGAGTATTCACATTCTTCTTTATCGATTCCATCATCAATATTTAAAGTTCTTTTAAACTTTTTCATTGGGGAATATCTTTGATTCTTCTTGTATCTTTTCATTTCTTCTTCATCTATCATCATGTGTTTCTTTTTTATTGTTAATGTTTCCTCAACATATAGCTTATGTTTTAAAACATAATTTGGAGAAATATGTATAACTAAAATTTTTGGAAAATTAAGAAAATAGACTTTTAATGAATTCATTAACGATTGCAGATTATTATCTTCATGCAATTTTAATTCTATATATTTATACATTTTTATTCTATTTTTTCTTAAAATATTTATTGAGAATATATCAGGTATTCTAGATTTATATTTTAAATTTCTATTATTCCATTCTCCTTGAAACATGTATGTTTCTATTTTTAAAGATAAACGTTTCTGTAATTTTTTCCAAAATTGAATGTGACTTCCTCCGTCTGGTTTAAATTTTCTTTTACAAAGAAATTGGGGATAGTTTATGTTTTTATATAAAGGATCTGTAAAATGTCTAGCATCAATTCCTTCAGGAACATAATATTTATTTATGTAATGTGAAAGATAGAATTTTATTTTATGCAGAAGTTTTCTAACATTATTATTCCGTATAGAATAATTCATAACATCATCTAATCTAACAATACTTTCCAGAATAGCAATAGAATAACAACTTCCATCGTGATTGTCTAGCCAATTCCAATGTCCTCTGGGAATTTCTACATACATTTTACGTTTTTTAGAAATATTATGTCTTTCTTGAGCATCAGAATGCCTCCGTTTTTTTGATTCAATCATTTTTTCTGTTCTACGAACATTTTCTGAATTTTCATTTTACAGAAAAAATTGAAAATTAAAAAGTAATCTTTTTATATACAAAATGGAAAAACTCGCAGACATACTTAAAAAACATTATGTAGATAACGCTGTTTTTCACACTCACGTTTCCCTGATAAAGCCTCGAGGGAAATTTCAATTTGGCAGAGACACTTTAATGGAGTTTTGGACTCTTTATTGTGATGCTGTTGAAGGCTTAATGGGAACAACCTCCTCCGTTTCAGTAGAAGAATCAGAGGAGGGTAATTTCATTATGGGTGTGGCAGAAAAACCTCAAGCATATCTACCCGTGCTGGTAGATGTAGATTTGAAAGTTGAATACGATGAAAACATAATTATCAAAGAAGAAAGATTATACACATGGCAGCAGCTGATAACAGTGATTGAAATTTACCAATCAATCCTACGTAATATCGTACAAGATTGCACAGATGATATGCTGAAATGTGTTGTTTTAGAAAAAAAGATGCGAAGTATAACAAAGAATGAGATTAAATATTTTAAACATGGATTTCACTTACATTTTCCATTCTGTTTTTTACACAATAAAGACCAAGAGGCGCAATTGATTCCTCGCGCTCAAGAAATGATGACAAAACGAAAAGTGTTCGAAAATTTAGGGATTGAAGATTCTGGAAGTGTGATTGATAAAGCTGTTTGCACAGTTCCATGGCTACTTTATGGAAGTAGAAAGAGTGAAGAGACTCCTCCATATCTGTTCACACGTGTTGTTGATGCATCTCTTGAAACGACACCTCTTGAATATGCGTTCAGACATTATCAAATTTTTGACCAGAACGAAGAGCCAATCAAGATTAAAGGGAGAGTCAAATACTTTCTTCCACGAATCCTATCAATTATACCTTTCGGACGAACAACTTATGAACTTAAAAAAGGACTCATATCTCCACTGAAAGAAAAAATTAAAAAAGAGAAGATAGAAAAAGAAAAGAAAGAATATAACGATTTATCACATAAAGAAAATCTAGAACTTGCAAAAAAACTTATGGCGTTATTATCTGATACAAGAGCGCAGAGTAGAAATGAGTGGATGGAGGTTGGATGGGCTTTATATTCTATTTTTGATGGCCACAGTGATGGGTTTGATTTATGGAATGAGTTTTCTGCAAGAGATAGTTCAAAATATAATGAAGATGAATGTCTCAATCTTTGGAGTAAGATGGTAAAACGAAATGTTACTATAGGAACGCTGAGACATTATGCAAAAACAGACAATCCAGCAGGATATACAGAATTCTCTAGAGCTTCTTCCGAATATTATATTGAACAGTCAATGATTGCTTCTAATGCGCATAATGACGTTGCCAAAGCTCTTAAAGCTGAATGGGGTGATGAATTTAGATGTGCTTCTATCACAAATAAAATATGGTTTCGCTTTCACAATCATAAATGGGAAGATTGTGAAGAAGGGATTGACCTGCGTGCAAAGATTTCTAATGAACTTGCTGAGAGGTTCACTGATATGATACGAAAGCTTTTTGACCAGAGAGTTGAAGTTATGAGAACTGGAGATAAAGCACGAGAAGCAACTATTCTTTCACAGATTAAAAATACTGAAAAGATGATAGGATGTCTAAAATCGTCACCTTATAAAACTAACGTTATGAAAGAATGTATGGAAGTGTTTTATGATAGGCGATTCAAAGAAGAACTGGACAAAAATCCGTTTCTTATTGCTTTTACTAACGGTGTATACGATTTGAAAAATAATATATTCAGAGCTGGGTCTCCTGAAGATTTCCTTTCAAAATCTCTTCCAATTCCCTATATTGAATATAATAAAAATGACAAAGAAGTTGAAGATGTTCATGATTTCTTTATTAAGGTTTTTCCAGATGAATCTGTAAGAAAATATTTCCTTGATATTTCTTCAGACCTTTTTGTTGGAGGAAATTTTGAAAAGACATTCGTATTTTGGACAGGTGAGGGTAATAATGGAAAAACTGTTACACAATCTTTCTTTGAAATGATGTTGGGACGTCTTGCAATTAAATTCCCAACAAGTATTGTTACTGGAAAGAAGCCAATGTCAGGAACAGCTTCTCCAGAACTTGCACGTGCTGGTGGAGGTGTTCGTTGGGCTGTCATGGATGAGCCTAACCCTGACGAGGAGCCTAAGGCTGGTGACCTGAAGAAATTATCAGGTGGTGATTCTATCTATGCTCGTGACCTATTCGAAAAAGGGAAAGATGGAAGGGAGATTTGCCCCTTATTTAAGATATGTATGATATGCAACCGTCTTCCAAAGGTGAAGAACGCTGACCAAGCTTTTTGGAACCGTATTCGTGTTATTCCGTTCGAAACAACCTTCTGTCTCGACCCTAATGATGAGAGAATTCCTAAATCATACGAAGAACAGATACGCCAGAAGATTTTCCCAGCTGACAAAGAATTCGTTTCAAAGAAGCTACCTAACCTTCTATCAGCTTTAGCATGGGTACTGCTTGAACATCGTAAGACTCTTAAAGTACGTATCGAACCAGCAAAAGTCAGAGCTGCCACGGATATGTACAAGAAACAGAACGATATTTATAAACAGTTTATGGACGAGATGCTTGTACAAGCAAAAGACAAATACATTTCGCTCTCAGACTTATACACGCAATTCAAGGAGTGGTGGCGCGATGGAATGCCTGGGTCGGCAGTTCCAGTTAAATCAGACGTTGAAGAATATTTCACAAAAGCTTGGGGAGACGCCGAAAACGGGAAGAAATGGAAGGGATGGGGTGTACGTGTTATTGAACGCATTCCAATTGCTGAAGAGTTCTTGGCCCCTGATGGGAAAGATGAATCGATTTCTCCAATGCTTTAATTTTTTCATTGAAAAAATTAGCTATATAAAACACGTTCTAAATAATCTTTCGTATTATCTTTGAATGAGTTATTAACACAGAGAATAACTGTTTCATTTCTTACATTCTCTTTCTCAAAATAATCTCCTTCGATAAATTGTACTCCTTTATTATCAAGAAGAACTAAAGAATCTCTCTTTTCATAAACTAACCACGGAACAAGATATAATCCGTAAAAATCAAAATCAGCTTTAGAACGAATAGACCTCAAACTGTTCCATCTTTCAGAAGAGATAGACCTCTTACATTCTAACACGAGAGATTTAACACAAGGAGTTAATGAATGATTCGTATCAATGTAATCAGACATATTCGATTTTTTATACGAATTTTCGAGCATATTCATTGTGTTTTCTGAAATATAAGAGTATCCTCCGTTTTCACCTGCAAGTCTTCCAAGCAGAAGTTTCATTCGTTTTTTATCCATATTTTCAAAATCGCCTCTGATAATAGGTTTTCCATCATCTGTAAAGAAAAAAGATGGGAAGAGTGGTGAAAGAACAAACACATCATCATCTGCTTGAATATAATGTTCAGAAAGATTAGGAATGTGAGATGTAAGGGAGCAAGTAACCATACCATTATAAGTTGGAAGAGAGGGGGGAGAAATATCAGAAGGTATTTTTATTTCATCGTGATACACTACATACACATTATTAAAATTATCCGATAACCAGTTAGGTCTTTGAGGACGTTGGCAGAATATGTAAATGTTTCTTACCCATGGCATATGCTTTTTAATTAACATTACATTTAAAAAAAGAGGATAATGAACTTCCTTCTCATCTACTGGGGTTTCATGTTTGAACACTTCGTTGGGAGACATTCTCTGCTGTTCTTCTCTATACCTCTTCCACCATTTCTCATCTGATGTATCTAACCATGTGATAATAACATCTATTTGGAATTTTCTATATGATTTATCGTCATTCCATTCATCTGTTTTTTTGTAAGACAGAAATATGAATAAACATACCAATAGTAAAATAATTAAAACATGATATTTCATTTATTTTAAAAAGAAATATTATTGTTAATAAAAATGGTAAGTAACGGACCAGCGTATCAGGCTGGATTGATGACGCATATGTACGACTTTCAAGATATTAACTCTCCATCATGTAGAAACGGCACAGATGTGCTTAGCGTTAAGGTTCCCGAAGATACTCTTTTCGGATTCCTCGTAGGCAACAAACAGTTTTCGAAAATGACCGAAATCGTTATAAAATCAAAAATGGAAACTCTTCTTTCTGAGAAACAATCAAATTTCACATTTTTCATAACACCGAATGAGAGTCTTGAAGATTTAAACGTATCGTATTTAGATGTTGGACTGGCAAAACAGATTGTGAAAATGAGCTTATTAGACAATCGAATTCCGATGAGAGTGTTAAAAGAATCTCCTTGCAGATATCTTTATACGAAAAACGAACAACAGAGATTATTCGTAACATGTTTATATGACGAAGTGGTGATAAATAACAATGCAAAAGTGATTATGTCTGATAAAAACGTATCGAACGGAGTGATTCATGTTGTGAATAACCTCCTTATACCAACAAACAACACTTATATGAATTAAAATGAAAATTAATTTCTTTTTAAAAAGAAATTAATTTATTATAAAATGGAAATCACTATTGAGATTGATAAAAATGAACAATTTTTTACTACGTGTCCGTTCTGCGGAGATAAAAACGCAGAAATACAGTACGCCGATTATGTCGATTTTCCTATGCTGTGGTGTTCGAAAAATGAATACCCTTTGCGATGTAGAGCAGTTTTAGATTGCACAGAAGAATTTATGCATGAGAAAGCATATGAAGCGTATGAACATTTTGAAAAATCTGAAGAAAAATTTACATTCACTGTTCCTCTCTGTAAAATTATTGGAGTTGCTGATGGTGAGTATCACGATAAAAGTGCGGCTAAATATGTGTGCGATAATATTGATGAATCAAAACCATATGATAGATGTGATGAAGAAAATTTCTGTTCTAAACATAAACACAGAATAGAATATGTTAAATGTGATGGTTATAACGTTGTTTGTGAAGAAACAAAGGATTTAAATCTTAGCCATGATGGTACATACATCTATCTGAAATGCTTGAATTCGAAAGGAGAAGAGTTTAGGATGGTATATTGGGGCGATTAGATTTAAAACATAAACATTTATTATAAATGGAGATAGAAATATCTGTTATTGATGGTGATTGTTTATACGCAGATTGCCCGTTCTGTGAAAAACAAGGAATGATAGAAGATGTTGATTATGTTGACAGGCCAATGTATTGGTGTAACGGAGGATGTGTTTCTATTTTAGATTTGGCATCTTATAAAATCGCAAAAAACATATGCCGAGAAACATTAGACGGGGAGACATCTGATGGAGAAACATCTAGTGTTTCCGAACAAATTCCACCGATTAAATTATGTAAAATTGTTGGAGTGTCTTTAGGAATGCGAAATCAAAGTGATGAGGAGGGAGAGGAGGAGGAATACTCTCCCCCATCTTTAACATCAACATATGAAGAAATAAAAAGAGGGTGCGATGAATGCCAAAAAATAGAAAGATGGAATTGGGAGCGTACATCAGAAATAGTTTCTGGTTGTTCTAAACATCCTTCCGATGATACGTATGTTAAAATAGATAGTTATAATGTTGTTTGTGAAGAAACTAAAGATTTAGATTTACGTCATGATGGATGTTATATTTTTCTAAAATATTTAGAATTAGATGGAAGAGAGTTTAGAATGAAATACTGGGGTGACTAGACGCTCTACATTAAAAATGAAAAAATTTCTTCTTTTCAAAAAGAAGAAAAAATGCAAAAGTTTATTAACATCGTCATTGTTATGCTATTTATCGGTATATCTCTAATGCTTTGGGGGTTTTCAGAACGTTCTTTAGAAATATACGAATCATCCGACGAATATTCATGCAATATAACATCTGTTGTTCAATCTGAGGTAAAAGAAGATGAACATAATCATTTTTATGTAACGATTGTTTTTGATGGGAATGCTACGCGAAGTGGAATGGACACTTCCTCCCCCTTCCAAATCACACAAACATGCTATTTGAAAAATTCTGAATGTTTTAACGAATACGGACAAGAAGGTGACATTGAAGATTGTTGGAAATATCAAGATGAATGGACGTTCAATCGCCCTACATATAACAAATTAATGGTGGGATTTGCGGCAACATTCTCTATTCTATCTATTGTTTCTTCAATATATTTCCTTTGGGCGTGTATGAAGAAAGAGAGTATGTTGGAACGGTCACCTCTTCTACATTATTAAATTTTAAAGAAAAATTTAATTTTTTATTCTGATGGATTGAATGTTTTTATTCGGTGTCTAACAATAATCCCTTCATCTTTTAATTTATCAAAATATTTCTTGAGGCCAGCAACCATAGTCTTTTCATTCTTTTTAGGACCATACCACCAATTAGAATGGGGATATTTTTCACCAGAAGAACCTGAATCGCCGCCATCAGACCACCAACCTTTTGCAATATATTTTTTCGGAATATTCCCAAAAGATTCAGTGGCTTTATAATTATGTATTATTCCAGCTTCTCGTGAAAATTCTTTTTTTGATTTACGAGATTTCGTTCTTCTTGATTTACGAGATTTCGTTCTTCTTGATTTACGAGATTTCGTTCTTCTTGATTTACAAGATTTCGTTCTTCTTGATTTACAAGATTTCGTTCTTCTTGATTTACAAGATTTCGTTCTTCTTGATTTACGTTTAAACCCCATGGCTGAACACGGCATTTTATATTATTAGAAATTTAAAAAATCATAAACAATCTTTAAAATGGATGAAATAAACGAAGATATCAATCGTCTCGTAGATAAATTTAGCGATGACTTACGTAAAAAATTATTAGCTTATGTCCAGAAGCGTGTTATACAAGCACATAAAGATGGGCTAAAAAATGGAGGGAAGGCGGCGGCTGCATCAACAGCCGTTCGCAAATCATCCAAAGGGGACGAGGGAGCATTCGTTTCAACATCGGCGTCAGCGACATCCCCTCCTCCTCCACGCCCCAGAGGTCGCCCACCAAGAGCAAAAGATGAAGAGGCGGATGATGTTCGCTCAAAGCCGTCTGTAAGAAAACCACCAGTAAAAACAACAACTAGACAAACTACTCTTCATAGAGGGCGAGATGACACATCAGATAGTGATAGCGAATGAATAATTTTAAAAAAAATTATTCCAGTGTATTAAATAATTATTCATGATTAATTAAATGTCAATAATTTTAGGATGTAGATGGAACGAAAATTGGGAATCTTTATTATGTACAGATGTACAGAAGGCGAATCCAGCTTACACATCTGACCATAAATTAAGTTGCACCCATATTGCATCTCTCTCTCCAGAAGAATTAACTAGACAGCTGGACAGTTATTGCACAATATGCGGAAGGCAGATAAAAATTGTGAAGCAGAAATCTCATATATCTGTGAAACAGGCTGAATCGTGGGTGGTATCTTACGATAAAGATGATTTATTAAAATTAATCATACGAAATCCTTATACACTCGATGAATATAAAATAATAACAAACAGAAATAGCTCAAAGAAATGGATATATCTACATAAAATAGAAGAGAATAGAGAATATAATATAGAGATAGAAAAGATACAGGCGTTCAAGTCATTTCTCTCTAAAATATTTAAAGAAACGATAAACGTTAATGTTATACACATTACTTAAAATTATTATTAAATTTAATAATAATTAAGAAGAAAGGAATGATTTAGTCTGTAATGTTTCTGCCAATTTTTCATAAAGAGAACGCATATTCCTAATATTATTTGCAAATTCTTTATAAGTTTTAGCTATATCTTCTTGAACTCTTGTTCCCATATTTAATATTAACATATCTACAAACATATCTGACATATTATTTCCAAATTTAATATCATCATCAACTATCTGATTAAATATATCAAGTTGTTGTTTTCTTTCATCGTAATGTTTTTTTGCAAATTTTTTAGCTATTTGAGGAATAATAATGTTCTTCATGTCATCTTCAGAAATATGTTTTGTTAATTCAAGAAACTTCTCTTCCATTTATTAGAAGAGAAATCTGTTTAAATTATTAATATATAAGTAGATTAGTTTACTGTAATAGAATTAGTTCTTGAATTAATTTCTGATTTTATTGAAGCGTTCATCATAGTTTTATTACATATTTTAATTAAAGGTGTATTTGTATCGCCACTTATTACTTTATTACATTCATATATTACACTTTCGATATTTTTAAGTTGAATGTTTAAAAGTTCAATAAACGAAGTATTTTTAGTGTTCTTCATTTCATTTATGATTAATGGTCGAATAATTTCACATCGTTTTAATATATGAGATGAAGAGTCTTTTATCCCCGTTGAACTTGGAATAGAAGCATGACATTCCAACTCTGGTATATCTTCTATATTAAAAACAATTTTTTTTCTACTTCCATCTTTAATTCTTATATATGAACTCAAACATGTTCCTATTAAATTGGCAACACCTGACACTCCTTGATTTTTTAATATATCATCCGTTAATTTTCTCGATACTTCATCTAACATAACATCAGAATTATATAAAACAATATTTTCATCATTTACTTTCTTTTTTGGAATTTTTATTTTACATTTTTCCAATGAATCAATTTCACGGTGTAATGCTTGAATCTGTGAACGAAATTTTTCAATAATATCATTTTTTTCTCGTAAGAGTAATTCGTTTTTATCATATAAAAAATTGATTCTTTGTTCCATCTTATTTGTTTTATAAATGTTGAATTTATTCAGATATACTTTACATTTAATAGTATGTGATTCTTTATAATATTTTGACGAAAATACTTTCTTACAAAATTCACATCGTAAAGATTCATCTATAGATTTAGTTTGTTCTTCCCGTATTCTAATACAGAATGCTGCGTGACGTTGATGATGATATAAGCTTTTCTCTGAAGCTAAAGGTGTTTGGCAGTATTCGCAAATATAACTCATTTTAATTAAAAAATATTTTTTTAAATATTTTTAAAAATCATTCTCTTTCACTCGTTAAGGTATTCATTAAATATGAAAAAATAATTAACAATTTTCATTCTAGGGAATATACAATCACTAGAATGAAAATTTAAAATAAATTTTCATTCTCTTCGCGAATTCATCAAGAGAATGAATTTTAATTTCATACCCATTTTCATTCCAAATTCTAAGATGATTTATCTCCTAGAATTAATTTTAAAATTCATTCCAACAAAATAAAGATACTATCATTAATACAGTAGTTTTTTCGAAAATGTGTGTGTGTTATTTATTTTTAATTATATCTTAAAGGTGTTTCTAAAAAAGGGGTATTAATAAATTTTTAAGAAACCCAAAACTTTTTAAGAATTATTTTTTAAAAGTCTAAAAATTAAAATACGCGTTATACAAATTATTTTGTAACAAAATAATTTTAGAAGAAATCGTAAGGGTCATTAATTGGATTAGCTCTCAGATATTCCACCTTTTTCATCTCTTCATTTAACCCGTTTATATAAGCATCATCGTTATTTTCAATCGCCTTCTCCATATTTTTCTGACATTCAGAATATATTACGTCTCTCTGTTTATTGAAAGCATACACCAAGTATTGCTTAACATCCATTATAACACTCTTCCCCTTAGTATTTTTTATAAATAGAAGAGAGCTGTTCAGCTGTGTTACGAATTTTATTAATACAGAGAGAACAACAGTCTTTGAGTACTTGTTCTGTATTAATTTTTCACGTAACAGCTCTGAAATAACATCGGGAGAATACGTGTTCGCATTCTGATGCGCAGACAGAATCTTATCTGTTGCTTTTATTAAAGCTTCGTGGTCAATCTCTCCATGTAAAATTACTCCACATAACGCTATATGCGTCCTGTATGATGCTAACGGAATTGTGTCTGAACATTTTGTACATTTCGCTTCGTTCATTTATACGTAACGATTTTATCTTTAATAAATGGAGTCTCTAGGAACGTATGATGGTGTTGAATATTTTTGGAATATTGATGACGTTATTAAAGAGCATCTCCCTCCTCAAACATTCATACGAACAGAGAATAACATATATCAAGTGTGCTATTATAATTTTGCAATAAGAGAAATGGAGAAAAGAATACATAACCTTCTTTTAGAAAAGAAAGAAAACTCTTTTTTGCAGAGAATGAAAGGGTATTTTTAATAAGAAATTATTTTAAAAATGTATTTTAAATAAATATGGCTCAACAACAATATCAGAGATGTAACACGTATATTCATCCGATTCCTCTTGAAGAGGGGGAAGAAGAACGTCCTCCTATTCCCGAAAACGAAACAGAGGAACAGAGAATAGAGAGATATGAAAGAGAAGGAGATTATATCACAAACATTGTCGAAGAACCTGTTAGAAGAGAGGAAGAAATTATTATGTTTATTCATAGAAGAGAAGGGAATGATATTGTTGAATGTTACACGATAAATGATATGAATAATCTTTTGAATATGAGAGAAATATTAAGATTGCTACATTCTAATATTGAAATAAATAGAGGGGAATATGAAAGATTGTTCAATAATGGGATAAGAACGTTTATTGTTAATGGTGAAAACATCATTCCCGTACGAGATAGAAACAGATATTTTCTGTATGGAGAAGATCTCCCTATACAAAATGCTAATAATGAAGAAATTGCAGGAGATAATAATTCTCTTAATAATGCTATACTACGAGGAAATCAGAGAGCTGTTGATGTTCTTCTCGAAAGAGGATTAGGAAATAATCTTTCTCTTGATTATGCTATACAACAAGGAAATAGGAGAGCGGTTGATGTTCTTCTCGAAAGAGGATTAGGAAATGTTGATGTACTTAATAATGCTATACGACAAGGAAATCAAAGAATTATTGATGTTCTTCTCGAAAGAGGATTAGGAAATGATAATTCTCTTCATGATGCTATACGACAAGGAAATCAAAGAATTATTGATGTTCTTCTTGAAAGAGGATTAGGGAATGATAATTCTCTTAATTATGCTATACGGCAAGGAAATCAACGAGTTATCGATGTTCTTCTTGAAAGAGGATTAGGAAATAATCTTTCTCTTGAATATGCTATAAATAGAAGAATGAATGATGTTGCTGAAAGAATACAACAAAATATAGATAGAAGAAATCAATAAATTATTTTAAAATAATTTATTTTTCTGGAGACCTCTGTATCTCTAATTCTCGCGTGAAATGAGCTTCTAAATCTTCAACACGTATATTAACGTTATTCACAACGAAGAATTTCTGTAGCTTTATAAAATTCGGAATTCCGCAGAAAGATTTTTTCCAATCGACTTTCTCATAATCTCGAAATAGTTCTCTCACACGAACATGATTTAATATTGAAATATTATGTGGCGTTTTCAATTCTATATTCTCAATCGATGAATGTTCTATAAGCAGTTTATAAGATGTTACACTCCCCACTTTCGGAATGTTATCGTTATAATCTGTTCCGCACATAATACAGAAATCGAGAAACGTTTCTTCTGTCATCTTCATCTCTTCAAGTAGTTTTGAAAATACGATACGTGTGCATGTTCCGGCACCTTTTGTAAAACTAATTTTACTGAGAAATACTGGACATCCGTAAGCGAGAACATCTGTATCTTCTGATAATACGGCATCAACAATCCCTCTTTTGCATAAATCTGCACAAGTTGTTTCGGCTTCCATTGGAGCTAGAATATAAGGAACATCGAGAATTTTGAAAAGCTTCTTTGTTAGTTTGAAATCCTCAGGAGAGATATTAAAATTCTGTTTTTTTATTTTTTCAACTTCTTGTCTTATAGCTTTCATATTTAATTCTTGTCTAATCTGTGTGAGAAGGGATACTGGTGTTTCAATTTTTCGTTGCGTTTGAAAATCTATCAATGTTTGTTTGTCGTCAGGAGATAAGATGTTCGTCTTATCATACGTGTCGAGAATATCAGCAATCTCATCTACTTTGTTTTCCGATTTCTCTCGAGCATCACGACGTTTCTTTTTCTCATTTAGTTTCTCAGGAGGAGAGGCTGTATCATACACAAACACACAATGAATATCATTTCGCCGAAGAGAGAGAACGAGACGAATAAATTCTGACAGCCACCTCTCTCCCGTAACAGCTTTAAATTTACACATATACAACGATGTATCAACGGCAATGATTTTAAAAGCGTATTCTGCGATATCAATCGTTTCAATAGCTGATGGCCATCGTTTAATAAACGTAGAAAGACCTTGTATGCCCATTTTTATCTTTTTCTAAAATATTAAAATTATTCATTTTAATAAACAATGGCTCAACAGCATTATCAGAGATGTAATACGTATGTTCCGAGAATAGAATTGGAAGAAGGGGAAGGAGGAGCAGAACAAGCTGCTCCTCTTCCAGAGAACGAAACGGAAATAGAACGTCTTCTTAGAGAAGGAGATTATGTTCGAAATATACAAGAGGAGCCGTTGGAAAGAAATACCGAGTTAATTATGTTTATTCATAGAAGAGAAGGGAATGATATTGTTGAATGTTATACAATTGAAGACATGAATAATCTATTGGAAATGGAAGCGAATAGAGGAGATATGATAACATTACCTCATACACAAGAACAGATAAGAAGAAGAGAATATGAGAGAATGTTTGAAAGAGGTGAGAGAACATTCATTATTAATGAAGATGGTATTGTTCCTGTTATCAGAGATAGATATTTTTTATACGGAAATAACGATGCGCAGGAGAGGAATTTAGAGCGACCTCGAAACGTTGAAAATAGAGAGAGGGGTGAAGAAGAATTGAGACGAAATATTATGCGGGTGTTGGGAATAGGCAATCGTGAAATACCTGCTGTGATAGCAGAACCTGATGCAGAACCTGCTGCGATAGCAGAACCTGATGCAGAACCTGCTGCGATAGCAGAACCTGATGCAGAACCTGCTGCGATAGCAGAACCTGATGTAGAAGAAGCTGATGTAGCTGGGGGACGTAGAGAACTTGTACAAAGAGCTTTAAGAGTATCACGACATTTAAACAGAAATTTATCTCTTCGTGAAAATATTATGCAAGAATTAAGAAACGATGCAAATAACGAAGAAATAGAAAGAATAATACTATTGGTGCGAAGATTAAATAGAAATATACCAAGAGAACCTCCAGAACAATATTTACGCCCTGGAGAACAGGATATACGTATAAGAAGAGCTGAACTGCTCGGAGCGATTCAGCAACAAAACAATGAAGTTGTAGATCATCTTGTGAATAGAGGTTTTGGAGATAATAATAGTCTTTCTTCTGCTATATTTTATAGAAATCAACATGCTGTAGATATTTTAATTGAAAGAGGGTTTGGAAATGATAATATATTAATAACATTATTTAGGGCACCAATAGCAAATGAAGAAACTATACGTAGAATACAAGAAAATATTAGACGAAGAGGAGAAGTTCCGTTAACTAGAGAAGTTTATGAACAGCAAGAACGTCGAAGACAAGAAGTATTAAATGTAGAGAGAGAACGAATAAATCGAATTAGAAGAGATATGCCTCGTCGCGACGGTGAAGGACTTAGAGAATATAATGCTAGACTACGAGAAGAACGCCGTAATAGAAGATGACGTATCATTTGGGTGAAAGAATTCTTCGTTAAAGCTCATGAATTTTTTTAAAAATAATTTAAACCCTCATCACAAAATATTAAAAATGCCTATCCTCATGACTTGCAAAACGTCTGAAGGGCATACGATAAAAATTCTTACAGAACTTCTTCAGAGCAATTTTAAGACAGCTGGGTTTGAATTTACAGCAGCAGGGATGCATTGCAGAATGATGGACGAGAATAAATCAGTATTATTTGATGTAGTTCTTGACAAAGCTAATTTCACAATTTACAAATATAAAACTGATTCTCCAATTCTTCATGTTGGTGTGAATCTTATACACCTTGCTAAAATGCTTCGTCCTATTAAAAAGAAAGATAGCTTACAGTTCTGTGTAAATTCTGAAAATCCAACGGATTTAATTATCTCTATCGTTCCTAAAGAAGCGACGAGACATACAGCTTCTTCAATCAAGAATCAATCTATTCAGAGTATTGACATCGACCTTTTTGATGGGTATAACAAATCTATCATCGTTCCATCGTCAGAGTTTCAGAAGATGTGCAAAGGCCTTGGACATATATCGAAGGTGACAACAATTAAAATTGAGAAGCTCAGTATAAGATTTGATACCAAAGTGGATGGTGTAATGACACGCTACACAGAATTTGCAGAAACAGATAATTTTGATTCTGATGATGAAACAGATGAAGACGCCGAGGATGAAGGGACATATTCTGAAGATTTTTCAACAGAACAGATTGTTAAGATTTCCAAGATTGCTGGATTATCTAACAACATTCATTTTTCTGGAAAAGAAGGGCTTCCTTTACAAATCAAATCTCGTATTGGAAGTTTAGGGGAACTCACAATCTTTCTGAATTCAAAGAACTCTGTAGAGGGATAATATATTTTTATAAAAATATATTTTTAATTTTGAAATTGAAGAGAAGCAAAGTTCTTTAATATTTTATCGAACATAACAGAATTCTCGAAGAACACTCTATCAACGTTCATGAGAAGGTTCTCCCTCTTCGTTCTTAAAACAGAGAGATTATTTATTATCTCTTCTTTGCTTCTTTTTAGTTGTAACAGTTCCGTATCTAATGAAGCTTTCTCTGACATTGCGTCAAATGATGTATTAGCATAAGCATCGTTTATTTTTTGCATTAATGTTTTTTCTTCATCATTTAATAATGGAAGAACAGATTCTATCTTTTTTATCTGTTCTTCGTACATTCGTAATTTAGTTTTCGCATTTGTAGCAATGTTTGCTGTTTCTTGTTTGCTTTCTGCCAATTTATCTAATATTTTCGTATATAATATCTGATTTTTCTCAAGAAGATTATATACTCCTTTTTTAACAACAATGATGTCTCTTGGAATTCTCTCAGAATTATTATAGAACGTCTTCAGATCGAAAGCTATCACCATTCTCTTCTCATCAGATTGAGGAAAATGTTTTACTGTGAACACATCTATCTCATTATATTTTGTTATTATACATATGTAATTTTTATAGAATATTCCTACTTTGTAATTCAAATGCTGAACAGAACGTTTGATTCTGATGAGTTGTTTACAAGTTGTTCTTATCTCTGTAGAATCTTGGACTGACATATCTTTAATCTTGATGGGTTGGTCGTAATACCCCTCTATATATTCAGAAATTGTTGTATTCTTATCTGGAGAGAGGATGAGGACAGCTTCACTGTCCTCCCCCTTCCCTTCCCCTTCTCCTTCTGTTATATCTGTGTGTTTAATCTTAAAAATATTCCCTCCAGCATCCATACTAAATTTATAATCGGAATTAATATATAAAAGGCAACACTCTAGAGATGAAGCATTAAGAAGTTCAATATAATAACATAACCCATCCTTAATATAATATCGAATCGGTATCCATCCGTTTGATACAATGATTGATTTTAGTTTCTCAATAGAGTATCCCATTTTCTTTTTGTTATAAAAAGAAAATGTGTTTTAAAATAGAATTTGTTTTATAGAAGAATAGTCTGTGGAGGTTCTAAGCGACGTTCTCTACCGACACGATAACGAAGATCGCGGTCAAGTATTTCCAAATTTACACCATTTTTCTGTTTTAAAGCACAGGTGTAAGCTTTTCTTGAAAAGAAATCATTATTTACCATCAGTTCTATTATTTCCGGAGGCGCCATCTCATCGCACACTGCAACTTCCAAGGCTCTATTCCCTCTCACTCCTCTTTCTATAAACATACGAAGAATATCCATTCTTTCCCATGATAACGCTGATATCAAAGCTTGTTCGTTCCCCATTCCGTTCTGTAATAAAAATTCGATGAAAGGAATATCATTTAATTCATTAGCTTTATACATTATTCTATTGTCTCGGATGCCGTTTGCGACAAACAATCTTAAAATGTTTATATTTCTTGTATTTGTAGCTTCTCGTAATGCTTCTCGTAATGCTTTATCGCTTCGCATTCCCTGACGTAACAGAGCATTTACATTTTCTAAATTTTCAGTTTCTACAGCAGTTATTAATGGAGATGTATCAACCACACCCAGTCTTTCCAATGAAGGTATTAATTGTAAAAATTCTCCACCACGATCTATAGCATCATGTATAGCATCATTATAAGACATTCCATAATCTATTAATATTCTTGCGACTTCTGGTGTTTTATTTTCTGTCAGTGCTTCATTTAATGAATCACTACCTATTAGGGCTTTATGTTCAATCATTAAACGTAATATCTCATTATCATTGTCTATTGAAGTTCCTAAATATTTTGTTTTCACTCCTAATTCGACAAGTGTTCGAACATTATTTATCTTTTCATCATCTATTGCAGATTCTAATAAACTTTTACCTCCATCTCTAGAAAATTTAAGCAACAGTTTCAACATATCTATATTTTTCAATGCTAATTGTAAATGTTTCTCTTTTAATTCAATCTCTCCTTCTTCTAAAATTCTTCGAGTTTCTTCAATATCTCCAACATATATAGCTCTTATAAGAGGATTAGATGCTTTTCTTAATAAGTAATCCTTAGTTTTATCATTAATTTTTTTAGAATGAGGTACATTATCATTTACAAATCCTTTCTCAACTAAATATTCCATGAGAGATATTTTGTTTTGTTGTGCTGCTAGCATTAACGCTCTTTCACTTCTTACACCTTTTTCAACAAAAAATATTACACCGTTAGTATTATTTGAACCAGCAGCTGTTTCTAATAACGTTTCTAATGATTCTGGAGTTGCGTTAAATCGCCGATATAGCAATGCGAGAATACCTAAATTTCCCAATGCTAATTTCATCAATCCCGAATCAACTACGATGTTTTCTTCTTCCAATTGTCGTTCCACTTCAACAATATCACCGTTTCTTATCGCCATTTCTATTGGGGATTGTAATAATTCAATAAGAGTTGCATTGTTATTTTTAATAGCAGCTCTTAGAGCCCTTCTTCTCGTTCTATCAGAAATGTTACCATCTTCTATCATGAGACGAGATAACTCTGTAAGATTATTTCTTACAGCGCTAGCAAGATAATCGTTTCTTATTCCAGCATTCCATGCTAAAATTGCTATATCTTCAAATCGATTTTCTATAGCTTCAGCTAAAATATTTTCATGAGTTACGCCACTTTCTATCATCAATCTTAAAATATCTCTTCTATCATTCTCGAATAAAGGTGGAAGAATTTCAGAAATAACATCAAAATCGACTCCAGCTTGAAAAAGAACAGTGAGTTGCTCAATATTGTTATCAAAAATCAATCGATTCAATAATTCAACATCAGCCTCTCGTCTTTCTTGTTCTATTCTTCTCTGCTCTCTTGTTGTGAGAGGTGCTTCTTCCTGAACAGAAGCTGCAGGTAATTGTGCTGCTCTTTCAGCAATAATTCTATCCATTCTCTCTTCAAATTGGTTTGCATTTAAATTATCATGTTCTAAACGGAAATACGTATCTCTGTCTATCGGAAGAGCTGTATATATCGGAGTTCCTTCATACATCTCATTATTGAGATGCCGAAGGAAATATGTTAAATCTCCGTGATTACGATAATATCGTATCCAATTTCTATTCAATAAAGTTCCCGACGGAAGAAACGCTCTAAGAGGGTTCCCTCTATTCGGAATGAGATTGAGAAGTTGATCAACATCTCCAGATGAGATACATTCAATTAATCTAGTTCCATCTCCTCTGGGAACAGAATGAATAAACATCAACACTTCTATTATTTCAGGAATAGGTTCCATTGTAATATGAGATGCCACATACCCTCCAACTCTCTCCCATCTCTCTTCTTCTGTTTCATCTTCAGATGGTGGAGGTGGAGAAGCAACAGGGCGAACATACGAGTCGCAGCGTGTGCGCGGAGGAGGAAGATTGTTTTTCTCCTCCACCCTCTTCTCTTCCAAACTCGACATTTATTTTCAAATATTTTTCTTTATTTTAAAAACGTCACATCGTAAGGAAATGGCAGAAAAAGTTATAAATAGTAAAACACAGACGATTAAAATTAAGGAGTTTGATTTGAATAGAATAATGCCAAATTCGAAAAATTATATGTCTGGTGAAATGAACGGTGTAAAAATAATTTGTGTGGGGAAGCCGCGATCGGGTAAATCAACTCTAGTTAAAACTCTTTTATATAATAAAAGTAATCTGCTACCTTGTGGAGTTGTTATGAGTGGAACAGAGGATACTAATGGTAGTTATAAAAAATTTATTCCAGATTCTTTTATATATAATACATATAGAGAAGATGTATTAGAAAAATTAATTGAGAGACAAAAGTTGGCAATACATAATTTACCAAATCCTTTCGCCTTTCTGGTTATCGATGATTTAGGTGATGATAAATCCGTGTATAGACGCCCGACGCAAATGAATCTTTTTAAAAATGGGAGACATTTACAGTTATTTTATATTTTGGCTTTGCAGTACAGCATGGACATATTTCCCGCGATTCGACAATCTACAGACTTTGTTTTTATCTTTAAAGAAAATAATATAAGATTTAGAAAATCTCTTCATGAAAACTATGCAGGAGCTGTTGGGGATTTTACAACATTTTGTGCGGTGATGGATCAGCTTACAGAAGATCGAACAGCTTTAGTCATTGATAACACAACTACATCAAATAAAATGGAGGATATCGTGTTTTGGTATAATGCCAAGAATGATTTACCTCCAGAAACATTTGAAATGGGTTCTCCACAATATTGGCAATTTCACAATGAACGCTATAATCCTGAATACAAACATTAATATATTTTAAAAATATATTTATTTCTGCTTCACAACATCAGAATATGAACGTCTAACTTCTAATTGACTGACATTACCAGAAGCCGCAGCACTCCCTTCAGATACACTTCTTCTGACGTCTCCTATCATAGACGATGCTTCATCTTCAATTGCATTTCGTTCATATGCTTCTGCTTGTTCTTCAAACCTCATCTGATCTGAAAGAAGTTCATCCAGTCCTGCTAACGCTGGAGGCGCTCCTTTAATTTCCAATTTTATTCTGTATCCACATTTATTAAATATTATATCGCTCACTTGTGTCAATATTTCCACGTGTCTCGGATTATCAGGGTCTAAATCAGGATGCTTTACAACCCCAAGCCCATCAAATATTAATGAAGCTGGAACATATCCTAATTCAAAAAACGTATTATACATATGAAACAAACACATGTTCTCCGTTTGGTGTAACATTCTTTGCCAGCAATGTCTTCTAGCTTTTGTAACGAGCCATGGGTTTCTCAATACGTTGTCATATTCCATTTTTTTAAATTTTCCCGAAGCAATCTCATATTCTATATAACTTCTAAACCACTCAGGGTGTTGCTTCACTATCATATTCTGAGCATGAACACATTCATTATATAAATCTCTCAAAAATTGAGGTGGATGTTCAATAATTAAATCATCAGGTTCTGTTAGGTATGCAGCATCTAATTTCATCCCGTCTTTAACAACTCCTGTATTAAACACTTTTAACATTAGAAGTTTAGCTTGATTTCTAGATAAATTAAGAGGTGGCGCAGCTAATAATTCAAAATATTTACTTCTATTCTCTACGTAATCTACTAAAGTTGGATAATTCGAAATGTCTGCATTTTTTCTAAGATATTGTACGGCGAGACTGGGATGACATGAAGAAATATCTATATCGTAATAGAATGTGTAGTAACCAATATACGCTCTAATATTTCTGTGCATTCCTTGATAAGCCCCTTTTTCAGCTTGTAATCGTCCTTTAAACATGTCAGGATTCTTTAATTGATAAGTGTACCAGACAAAATTAATTCCTGTGTCTAAATTAACATTATTATACATTTGCATATATTTACTTACACTGAAAGTTTTATTGTGTGTTTGATAAAGTTCTCTAATCTTCTCCCATTGATTTATAACTACCAAAAGATTATCTAAAATATATCTCTCAGGCACTATAACAATACTGTTAGCAATAGTTGGCCAATAATTTTTTCTCTTATCATAATGAGGCATATATCTGAAAGCTGATGGATTTTCAGATGAAGGAGATTCTAAAAGAATGCTTCGTCTTTCTATAGGAAATAATAATTTAGTTCTTAAAACATACGTATTATATTTATGTTTTAAATTTCTGATAATATCTAACATCTTAACGTTATACTCTTGAATCGTGAAAGTATCGATATCGGTATTATTAATTAAACCTACTATTTCATCAATCGTATAGCAAGCGATAGTGTTGTTTTTCAATTTAATGAGAACAACATCTTCATTATCAACCTTACAATCTTCTGAGCGCTGCGGACTACTCATTTATATTTTAATAAAATATAAATATTTTCTTAATTTTTAGTTTTTGCAAGAATAACCATTGTTAGTATTAAACATCCCAAAAACAATATAGCAATAAGCCACAAACGTCTCGTTCTATCTTCTCGCGTAGCTTCATGTCTTGTTATGGTAAATAAAGAAATAACTATCCATAAAAGCCATATTATTGGAAGAAGAATGATTCTAGTTTTTTTATTCGAAGACATTCCACTCTTCATTTTGTCATCTAATGTTTGAAGACGTGTTGCAGACACATTTCCAACTGACATAGGGTTAGCCATTAAAACGAACCCGTTATCAGGATAAGGTTGTTCATTCTTTGAAGGATTTGAAAGATATTTAACGTAAATTAATCCGTATGCTGGGTCAATAAATCCGTGAGTCCCTCCGTTTTTAATAAAATCAGCGATAGAGATTAAATCTTTCCAAGGAGGGAGAGTTGAAGGATTATCCGCCTCTACCCCGATTAACATCTTATCGTCTTCACTTCCTCCTAAAACAAACGTTCTCTGTCCGTTATATCCATCTTGATAATGCAATGCAATAGAACAATCTTCTTCACCAGAATACGGAGAAGGAGGTGCTAGCACCTCCCCGCAGCTCCACCCTCTCTGTAAGTATATCTGCTGTGTCATTTTATTATGTAAATTATTTTATCTGCAAATAAAATAATACATTAAAAATATGTTCAGATTAATAAATGAACAACGGAGAGTATTTTGAAATATCTAATCCAAACGCTCTAGCTACAGTATTAAGAATGTTAAGAGATGGAGGGGTGGTTCCTACTGGAACCGCCGGATCTGCCCCTCCATCTAGGTCAAGAAGAGTAGGAAGTAGTAAACCCGCTGTTAATATTAAAGAAGAAGAAAAGATTATTACAATATACGTAGACTTAGCAGGAATTCCAAAAGATCAAATAGATATACAATTCAATAATAATAAACTGAATATAAGAGCTGAAAGAATTAATCCTCTTCCGGAAAACGATTACAATGAGATATACTACGGCGTACTTGAAAAAACTATTACTCTCCCAATATGTGTAACCCAAAAAGAGACAGTGACAGTTTCTCATGATAACGGCGTTTTGAAAATTATTTTAGATAAAACACGAGAAGAAAGAAACAGATTCTGCGTGAGAATTGAGAATTAATTATTTTAAAATAATTATTTTCTACTAACGTATCCAACGTTAGAGCTCGCATCAAAAACGAGATGTAAATTATTTTATTTTAAAATAATTATTTTCTACTAACATATCCAACGTTAGAACTCGCATCAAAAACAAAATATTTTACATCATCCTTTCCATAAAGAGGAATACCGAATATTTGATTCTTAGGAGGTGGAGGTGGTTGAGGAGGAGCGTTTCTCCCTCCATTATTTGAAGCATCTCCGCGAGGAGGAGCGAACTGTTGTTTCATACGATTTCTGGAAGCGATTTCGATAATAAAATCACATAATGTTTTCTTATCAGCAGGACCATCATAAGCCATGAAAGGCATGCCATCAAAATATAAAACTATATACGGAATATTGTCAAACATTTTTTTACATAAAGATATGGTGGTTCTGTCAACATCAACAATAAATTTACCTATCTGACACCCTTGTATTTCGTTCGGAATCTGCTTAAAAACTGCATCAAATTCTCTGCATGTTTCAGCTTTTGGAGAGTAAAAAAGTATAAGAGAATAACCTCGTATGTTGTGTTTCAATACTTCCTTTCCGTTTCCGTTTCTCACAAGAGATACATCATCTTTTGTGAGAAAAACTAAACTCATTTTACTTATATTGAGAAATATTTTAAATTGAATATATATTATTTATGTATCGACATTCCACCAACAGTTACTTGGGAATGTTGATGAACTCTTCTTGAAGACATCGGTGGTAACGCATTTGACACGACAGGTGGAAGAGATGCTGGTGGTGCTTGAGCAATGGGTGGAGGTGGGGGAGGAGCTGAACGACGTTTTCCTGTGGATATTCGTGATGGTGCTGTAATTGCATGTGAAGCATGTTGAACAGGAAGATGTTGAGTTGGTGGAGTAGGTGCTGGTGGTTGAGCTTGCTGAGACATGGCAGCTCTTAAAGCTCTTCTACTTGAGCAAATTTGAGGCGGGGCAGATGCAGATGAAGGAGATGATGTAGGTGGTGGTAATCTTTCTGGAATAATAACATTTGAAACATCCTCACCTCTTCGTATCTGTTGCAACTTTTTCGTAACTGCTGAAAGGTCTTTAATACTCGCCCCTCTTAGACGTCTCATATCTATAGATGGAAGCACTGTAGCTGGAGGTGTTTCCTCTTCTCCAACAAATTCCTTCTTGATTCCAAGAGATGGTGGAGCCATTACGTTATCAATTTTATCAATAATTGAAGCTCCCCAGTTTAAAAATTTGCCTCTCTGTTCGGGACTTAGCAGATTCATGAAAGTGCAAATATTTTGCGAACATTGGACATCGTATTTACCCCATATAGTTGGGTCGTTTCCTAATACATTAATACATGTTTGTCTATCAAACGCTGAATGTAAATTATTAATTATGGAATATGCTCTTACAATTTCATTCATTTTTATTTTAAGAAAATAAAAATAAACAGAATAAAATGGATTACGATATGTTTGATATTTATAGACTAGAGAATTCGAAGAATGTTAAAGAACAGTGCATGAATAAATGTGATGAAATGAAAAAATATTGTGGAAACGTATGCAAAACAGATGATTGCAGAAGAAAATGTAGTAATGTATATGCAAATTGCTCAAATGTTTGTTTATTAGCTAGAGAAGACGGTGTAACAAATAATACACTCCCTCTTGAAATGAACACAATTGAGAGCGAGGAGGAAGGTAATGTATTACCATCATCTTCATGCCCAAAATTATTCTCGATGAAAACATTTCTTATTTATATATTTCCAGTAATTTTAGCTATTTTAGTCTTCATGTTAAAAACATATCTCGAACAACAAAATGTCAAAATACGGAGTAGTAATTGATTCATTCGCAGACCCAGAAAAAACAAATGTATATTCTTATTTTGTAGAATATTTTGAAAATCCTAAAATGCGACGTGTCAAAGAAGAAGGAAATTATTATCTATACGTGGCTAAATTCTCAGTTTCTGGAGACATTGATTTTAGATATTTAGTTTTAGTGGTTCCTACAACTCTAGCTATTAATGAAGAATGTGAAATGAGATTGTTAAGATGGGTGAGTTTACAAACTAGAATATCAAAAACAGATTATCGAGTTGAATCTCAAACATATGTTCCTCGTCGTCTCCCCTCATTGAATAAAAAAATTGTGAGAGAAGAGCTGAGAGCTGGCATTAATGCCAGCTCTCCCCCCTTATTTATTTATAATGTTGAAGACCTACCTCTTAAAGTAGAACTGCTTCCTTCAAAAAATTCATCGTATCAAAATGAAGGGACATTAATACGCGCTATCGAGACGTATCAAACTGTGATATTTTTCACATAGTGAAAAATAAGCAGCTATCACTGTGATATTTTTCACGTCGTAAAAAAAGAATAATATTTTATTCATTAAAATATTATATAATTATTTTGCTCCATCATTTATTCTTTTCATAGCAGCGAAAGGGATTTTACCTTTCTTTTTTGGTCTCTTTTCTGGAGAAGGAGATGGCTCATCTTCTGATGATGACGATGAATTAGAAGAATCGCTGTGTTCCTGTGAAGGTGTTGGGTCAGGTTCGTCTTCATCGTGAGCAAAATCTGAAATATCACCCATTCCGATTAATTTCATAACTCTCTTCATTTTCTTTTCATCTTTATCAGTTTTCTTGAACCCAAAATCTATCGGATCAACTTTTCCATCAAACTTTCTGTGAAAAGAATAACTGTTTAAATCAACACGTATCATATCACTTGCACACTGTTCAGAAACTGGATGATGAGTATCAATAACAAACTCACAATCATCATTATCTTCCCATGGAAGAGATTCTAAATCTGTTTCTAATTTTCTCAGGACTTCCTCATTTCCTTCCCACCGAAGAAAATAATACCACGATTGTCCCTCATCAAAATTTGTCTCCATTAAAACAACGTAGTGTTTTTCTTCTTTTTTCTCTTCCATTTTACATTTCAAAATTCTCTTTTAAATTATTTTCCGCAATTCCCTTGCGAAGATGGAATTTGAATTTTATACGAATACGGATTAGCAGTATCGTCAGACATCATACTGTGATAGTTCTCTCTCGGGACAGAAGGAGCATACCCTTCTTTTCTTTGAGCATAATACGGATTATACATTAATTGAAGGCGTTGGTCAGTTACTGAACGTTCAGCCATGTAAGGAGGGGGGTTTAATACACCAATTGCTGCTGGAGACTGGGACATTTTCTTTTCAGCAAGAAATATTTTCGAAAATAAATATATTTATATCTGAATAAATGTCATTCATCGTTACATCTCTATATTCGAATGTGCCTCAATCTGAAAGAATGAGACCTTTACCGGTTCTTTTAGTAAAACAAGGAAGAGATTATGTTGTTGCAACTAAAGAAAATATGGGGAGAGCTGAATATTACGGCGCACCAATCTCTTTAAGAGGGAGTCTATATACTGGAGGGAACAATAGAATGAAGATGGATGGGGTTACATGAGTGTTTTGGTAAATTTCATTTCTACAAAAAAATGAAATTTAAATCTTCCCACTTTTAAAATAAAACTAACAAAAAATGTCAGCCAAAACACCAAAAACAGTTCTAACATCACCAACAAACTTCAACACAAAACGAATCGTATTCTCAAAACCAGATGAACAGAAACTCGGAGACACAACAATCGAATACAAACGTATTAAAATCTCAGTCCAGAATCCTGATGGAAAAGTTGGAGACTTCCTCATGCCAACACCCGAATGTTTCACATTCGGCATTCAAGAAGGGCGGACGTTTGATAAAGAAAAGAAACCGAACGGAACTTTTGCAATGACTCTCGTTATGTACGAACGTGAAGAAGATAAGACTACAAAAGAACAGAAAGAGTTCGTAAAGACAATGAACTCAATCGTACAAGCATGCAGAGAACATGTGTTTTCTATACGTGAAGATCTTGGGAAAGATTTTACATCCCCAGAAGATTCATCCCTAAAATCAATAAAAGTGTTTGATTACAAGAAGGACGAGAAGAAGCGACCAATGCTTAACACATCACCTCTTCTCAATCTTAAGCTCGTCGTTCATAAGAATAAGGATGGAACGGAAAACGTCCGAACTATTCTATCTTCAGACACTGAATACCTACGTATGAGAGATGTTATTGGACAACGCGCACGTGTAGTTGCTGTTGTTCGCATTGAATCAATCTTCATTGGACAAATGGGAATCTTTCTACAGTTCAAACTGCATGAAGCAAAGATGCGAATCCAAGATAACAAGTTTGAATCTGTTCTTGGAGCGCCTTCTCTTTCAGCCCTATCTTCGTCGGAAGCTTCAACGATGAATGACCTTGGCGGAGATGACGAAGGTTCAGAAGAAGAGGGAAATGACATTGTTGAAGAGAAACAACCTCCTCCGCGTCAACCAACTCCACCACCTGCAGTAGCGGCTGCTGCTCCTGAGAAAGTGAAACGTCGCAAAGAGAGAGCGGCATAATAAAATAATCCCCTTAAAAATGAAATTATAAGATTCTTTTTCTAAATAAAAAGAATGTCAAATCTGGCGAAGAGATCTGTGAAAATAAATAAACTATATCCTGATGAGGAGTATGATTCTCCACCCGAAGGTGTATCTAAAGCCGATGGTAAGAACAAATACTGGAATATTCTTCGTCATAACGGTGTTCTTTTTCCTGCGGATTACGTTCCTCTTCCATCAAATATAAAAATAAATTTTAGAGGAAAACCACATTCTTTGGATAATTCAACAATAAATAGTGAATTTAATATGACAGCAGAAGAAGCTGCATATTTATATTCTAAATTTATGGAATTGGATTTGAGAAACATAAAAGAGAAAACTAAATATGATGCATTAACAACGAATGAAGATGTTAGGAGAAGATTTTTTGCTGATTGGAGGCAAATTTTAGCAGAGGTAAATTCTCCTATTAAAACTTTTCAAGATTTTGAACAAGTTGATTTCATGCCTATTGTTAAATATATAGAAAACATTAATGCTCAAAAAAAGAGCAGACTTGAAGAGAAATCTGAATTGAAAAAACGTATAAGAGAGGCAAAAAATGATAAAGATAAAGAAGAGTTACAAGAAAAATTAGCAAAAGATTTTACAGAATATGAGAATAAAGATAAAGAAGCGTTGCAAGAGAAAAAAAGTATATACGGATATGCTATTTTAGACGGCGAAAAACTTCCAGTTTCTGGGTATCAGATTCAACCACCTCAAATTTTCAAAGGACACAAATCTCCTAATACTGGAAGAATATATAAAAGAATATCTCCATCAGAAGTTGATATCAACGTTAGTAGAATGTTTATTCCAATGTGTTCGAATAGAGGTGTCAGATGTAATTGGGGTCAAGTATATGAAGATAACCACGTACAGTGGTTGGCTAGATATAAGAATCCGATTACTAAAAAATATGCAACGATGACGATCAAAAGAGCGAATTCTAAATTTGTCAAATCCAATGATAAGGACAAATTTAATATAGCAAGAAGACTTGAGAAACATATAGATTCTGTTAGACAGATATACTTATCAGATATGAAATCATCAAATTATAAAACGATGGAACTTGCAACAGCAGTTTATTTCCTTGATAAAATATCTATTCGCCCTGGGACAAATAAAGATGAGAACAGCTCTACGAAAGGTTTAACAACACTTGATGTTGAAAATTTAAAATTTGGAAAAGACAATTTTATAACATTAGATTTCTTAGGTAAATCTTCTGTTAAATTTGAAAAAACTTTTAAAATTTCTTCAACAGCCTATGGAAATTTAGAAAAATTGTGTAAAGGAAAAAGTGGGGATGAGAGAATTTTTAAATCAATTAATGATACAATATTGAATGAATATCTTCATACTTTATTAAAAACATCGGACGATGAGAAGAAATTAACGTCTAAAGTTTTTAGAACATGGAAGGCGTCATCTGTTTTACAAAGACATTTAGATGAGATTAGTGAAAACGATGAAAACCCGAAGGCATCGTTTGATGAAGCAAATCAAGCTGTTGCAATAGAATTAAATCATAAAACTATAGTCGAAGATAAGTCAATTGAAAAACAACGAGAAGTTGTAAAAAAGATTGAAGAAGAATTGAAGGCTTTAGTTGAAAGAGGTGGAACATCAAGACAGATTACGGGAAAAAAGAAAACATTGGCTACGGCAAAAACCAAATTAACAGCGTTAGAAGAAAATATAGCCGTCAATACTTCAAAACAGAATTATATGGATCCTCGTATCATTGTAGCGTATTGTAAGAGAACATCACTTCCAATAGAAAATATTTTTTCGGCCACAGATTGTGAAAAATTCTCATGGGCTATGTTGGCTCCATCAACATGGAATTTTAACGTGATGACTGATGATGAATAAATAAATTTTTTAAATTTATTTATATTGAGGATGTGTAGCAAACTGTTCATCCAAATTTTCCAACGATTGAATATCAATCCAATCTAAAGTTGGAATTGTTAGATTCTCTTTCAGATGTTCCTCGTTGCATGAGCGAGGAAGAGGGATATAATTTTGTTGAAAACAGAAAGCAAGAAGAATATTAGCCCATGAACAATTATATTTAACTGACAATCGTTGTAAAACAGAATTATCCTTTTTCTCCCCTTTTACCAGAGGTGAATGAGATGTAATTTTAATATTATTCTTTTTACAATATAGAACAATATCGTTTCGTTTCCAAAAAGGGGTGATTTCGATTTGATTACAATAAATAGAATAGGGAAGAGATGAGATTGCCTCAAGATGTTCTGTTTTAAAATTACTTACACCGAGATGTTTAATGTTAAGATTATTATTTTTGACATATTCGTTTAATGCTTTCCACGTTTCAACATATTCTGTTGTTGGAAAATGTATAAGAAGACAATCAATTTTTTTGAAAATAGAAACACGTTCATTCACATCTTCAGGAGAAAATTTACGAATTTTTGTTGTAATAAAAAGATCATCTCGAGTAACATCTTTACGTTCATCGAGAAATTCTAATACAGCTTCCATGACAAACTTCTCATTCCTATAAAGTTCAGCACAATCTATACCTCGATATCCAAGACGTAGAGCTGCTAACGTCATTGCTTTAGTTTTATCTTTAGGGACGCGATAAGTTCCAAAAAATCGAACGTTCTCCATTTATTCGTTTCACCTCAAATTTAATAATTTTTCATTTTTAAAATGAAAAATATATAAAAAAGAAAAAAGAGAAAATGAAGATATTATGCATTGGTGACCCACATTTTAAAATTGACAACGCTGTCGAAACGACGATGTTTACAGAGAGATGTGTCGAATTAATTAAAAAAACAACTCCAGATTTATGCGTTATGATGGGAGATCTTTTACATACACATGAGAACGTTCATGTATCTCCTTATAATAAAGTGTGTGAATTTATTTCTCTAGTTTCAAAAGAAGTCGAAACATACATTTTAGTAGGAAATCACGATATGATTAACAACACACAATTTTTAACAGAAAATCATTGGATGAATCCTTTAAAAAAATGGAAAAATATTACGATTGTTGACACAGTACATAAACTTACCGTGAAGAATTTGACATTCTATTTCTGTCCTTACGTATCAAACGGAAGATTTATAGAAGCATTAAACACAAAAGATGAAGAATGGAAAACTGCTACGTGTATTTTTGCTCATCAAGAATTTCGTGGATGTAAAATGGGAGCTATAATGTCTAAAGACGGAGATGAATGGGATTTATCTTATCCTCTCGTAGTATCAGGACATATTCATAATAAACAACGCCCTCAAGAGAACATTTATTATACAGGAAGTGCAATGCAGAATGCTTTTGGTGAGAGTGAATCTAACACGCTGTCAATATTGACATACAGCGTATCTGGTGTAAATAATGATGGTCATTGTTTAGACATAAGAGAGGAAGATTTAAATCTTCCTCGAAAAAGAATCATCTATCAAGATATCAATAATATTGAAGAATATAATCTACCTGAGGAAGGGCAAGATAAAATAAAATTAACAGTGAAGGGAGATGCAGAACAGTTAAAACAGTTTAAGAAATCAAAAAAATACAAGGAACTATCTAAGAAAGGAACAAAAATTGTTTTCAAACCTACGGTATCTTCTACATCTGATCATGTCATTAAAGTCGATTCGGGAGATTTTACAAAAATTTTGAGAAAGCTCATTAAACGCGATGAGAAGTCGGAAGAGTTAATGGAGATATATAATAAATATTTTGGATGATTTTAAAATTATTCAGTAAATAAAATGAAAGAAGAATTTTGTGGCGTATGTGCTGTTGCTTTAACATCATCTTTAGCTGCAGGAGCAGTTGGTGCTTCTAAATTAAACGGTAGTACGAAAGGGAGTGCGGAAACCGACAAAAAAATTGCTATGATATCCTTTGTAATTGCTGTTCTATCTTTTGGAGTATTTTTATATTGGAACAAATATCGACCTGATTGTGGTAATAAAGGTAGTAGTTGTTCAATTGGAGAATAATTATTTTAAAAAATAATTATTAAACGCAGATATTTTTTTATTCTTAATAAATGATTAAGATATCATTACCTCAACGAAATTTTTGTTCCAATTACAGTATGGATGATACTCAAGGTGGTGTTCTAACAAATACAATAATGATTGGAGAAGTTGATCAGAAATTAGATTTATTTAATAGAATAGTTTGCTTACAGAGAGTTGAATATGAAGAAATGATTAACAAGCCTATTCAACATTATATGTATAGATTGCACGATGGAGAAGATGGAAAATATTTAGAAATGGATGAGCCTGTTATTCGCCTCCCTTATTTTATGGCAAATTCAAATGAAGATGGGTATTATGTTTTATTAGATGAAATAGCAGCTCTTCTACAGCGTTCATATAATAGTATGAAGATAGATGATTATACGGAAGAATATATTGGAGATATGACTGGAATGCTTCCAAGCGAACCTAAATCGCGATTATACCATATTTCTCCTATACATAGACGAGATATTTATATGGATACACCATCACGATCAGAAGGAGAGTTTGTTCCTCTTCCCGATGATACATTTGGCGAGACAAATACAGAATTAAAATTGGGTTCAACGATAGATATAGAAATTGCCACATTTAAAAATGTTATTGAAGAACGTAAAATTCTACAAAAAGATGGCAGTTTTTCAGGATTATACAATATACAAGGATATATCATTGATAGAACATTAGAATCTATTCAGAATTTTTGGAACAATGTTAGACGGTATAAACTTATACCAGCTTTGGATAAACAGGCTAATTTTGATGGTACTATATATTCAGTATCACTTCCAGACGATGTATATGAAATTTCTATCGATGAAAAAGAATTCTTTCCGATGGATAGAGAAACGTTACAAAATTTAGTAAATAAAAATAATCCACCAATAAGAGGATTGAGAAAATTAGTTGAAAGTGGAGCGAAAAAAATAAAAATATTAAAAACGGGAATAGTTGTAAACTCTCGTTCTACTGACGGAACAACTCGTAGATATTATGAAACGTATGCCACATCTGCAGACCCTGATTATACAGAATTTGTTGCTGGAGATAATTCTTTTATTCCAGCTGAACAGAGATATTCGAGCAATCGTTCTGAACGTTCAGATTCTGTCCGTACACAAGCTATACTAAATTCTGCTGCAAGAGTTGACCCTTTTACAGCAACGATACTTAGAGATAGGGCTTTATTAAGAGAACAGATAGCTGAAGCGGATAGAGAGCTTAGAAGGAGAGGATAATTTTTCTTTTTTGAAAAATTATTATACATACACAGTATTAATTTGATTATTGACCCGCATAAACGTTGTACATTTTGAAATGTCTTTAATTCTTCTAGCTCCAATATAAGTGCATGTTGATCGTATTCCTCCTAAAATATCGAGGACAGTGTCATTCACATCTCCTTTATACGCAACTTTTACAGTGCGTCCTTCAGCACTTCTATAATGAGCAACACCACCATGATATTTCTGTTGAGCTGTTTCACTACTCATTCCGTAAAACAGTTTATAATGCTTCCCATTCTCAACAATTAATTCTCCAGCGCATTGGTCATGTCCTGCTAACATACTTCCTAACATCACAAAATCTGCACCTCCGCCAAAAGCTTTTGATACATCAGCTGGATGAACACATCCACCATCTGAAATAATATACCCATCCACTCCATGAGCAGCATCAGCACATTCCATTACTGCAGATAGTTGAGGGTATCCAACTCCTGTTTTCAGACGTGTAGTGCAACAACTGCCACTCCCTATTCCAACTTTTACGATGGAAGCTTTGCAATGAATAATAAGCTCTTCAGCAATCTCTCGTGTAACAACGTTTCCACAAGCAACAATTATATCTGGATGCTTCGAAGTAAATTCTTTGACAAAATCAACAAACGCCTCCATATATCCGTTCGCTACATCAATACAAACGAAACGAGGATTGAGAAGCTGAATAAGTTCTTCTAATTTTTCGCTATCTTTTTTTGATATTCCTGATGATAACATGTAATAATTTTTATCTATCACGTCATCTATTTCTATTGGTGTATTGTTTGGACATAAAAATGATGTATTTCCATTCAGAAATTGTTCATCATTTTTAATCTCTGATTTTTTCTCTTCAATAAATTTTTGAAAATCTTTTATAGTATAATGCTTGTTGAAACATGTTATCATCTTATGTCTTGATAGAGCGGTATACATGTCGAACGTTCCGATTGTATCCATGTTCGTGGAGATGATGGGTACCCCCTTCCAAACGTATCCGTTTTGGAATTTAATCTCTCGTTCAAGAGACACATCGTTTCTTGAAGAGAGTGTCGAACGCTTAGGGCGAAACATTACATCTGAAAAATCTAATTTAACATCGTTGTCTATCTTCATTTATAATACATCTCTAAGTGTTTAAAAATTCATTTTTTTTATCTTTAAAAGATAAAATG
>JACCDH010895136.1_pt1 | contig 50071 bp, 47 predicted proteins | sample 7442481 | NCBI WGS metagenome assembly JACCDH01 (sample SAMN15323433, study PRJNA562643) | freshwater metagenome | isolation source: river surface water | place: USA:Blue River Watershed | collected 2017-08-15
AGAAAGAGGTTCCATTAAAGAAGGACAAAACATTGTGTTGGTGCAAGCAGATGGTAGCATTAAAAAGAGTAAAGTAAAAGAATTATACGTATTTGAAGGAATGGGTAAGCGTAAGGTAACAGAAGTTGTTTCTGGTGACTTATGTGCTGTGGTTGGTTTAGAAGAGTTTAATATTGGTGATACGATTGCTGACCCTGAAAATCCAGAGGCATTACCTATCATTAGTGTAGATGAACCAACGATGAGTATGACTTTTAGTATTAACAATTCACCTTTCTTTGGTAAGGAAGGTAAGTTTGTAACTTCTCGTCATATTCGTGATCGTTTAATTAAAGAAACAGAAAAGAACTTAGCATTACGTGTCGAAGAAACAGATAGTGCTGATAGCTTCTTGGTATATGGTCGTGGTATTTTGCATTTAGGGGTATTAGTGGAAACTATGCGTCGTGAAGGGTATGAATTAACAGTGGGTAATCCTCAAGTATTAGTGAAAGACGTAGATGGTAAGAAACATGAACCTTATGAAATTTTAGTAGTAGATGTACCTGAAGAATTTTCTGGTAAAGTAATTGACTTAGTTACTCAAAAGAAAGGGGAAATGTTGATTATGGAATCTAAAGGTTCTATGCAGCACTTAGAGTTTGATATTCCTTCAAGAGGTTTGATTGGCTTACGTTCACAAATGTTAACGCAAACAGCTGGTGAAGCTGTTATGGCACATCGCTTTAATGAATATAAGCCTTGGAAAGGACAAATTCCAGGAAGAAACAATGGAGTACTTATTGCGAAGGGTGGTGGTACAACAACAGCTTATTCTATTGATAAATTACAGGATAGAGGTCGTTTCTTTATTGAACCAGGTGAGGAAGTATATGCAGGTCAAATTTTGGCAGAGCATATCAAGCCAGGTGATTTAAACATTAACGCTGTGGAGATGAAAAAATTAACGAACCACCGCGCAAGTGGAAGTGATGACAGCGTTCGTATCACTCCAAAAATTCAATTTACTTTAGAAGAGTGTATGGAGTACATTCAATTTGATGAGTGTATTGAAGTAACACCTAAGTCGGTACGCATGCGTAAGTCTTTATTAGATGAAAACGAGCGTAGCAAAGCGGCAAAATCAAATAACAACTAGTATAAACTGGTTTCGAATAAAAAAAGGCCTGCGAATTTCGCGGGCCTTTTTTTATGACTTTGTTGGAAATTTAGAATACATAATTCTCGCGCTCACCTCACTTATATTCAACGCTGCTATTTTACTTTTGCTTGTTCAAATGTTCGCTCGAATTAGTATTCGAATATTTCAACATTTAATTTTAAAAAAAGCCCCATATTTTGGAGCTTTTATAATGATGTATTTGAACCTTAAATAGGTTTATTTAAAGCAGCCCACAACATATCCTTTAATTCCACTAAATTTTTATTAATCGCAGAGGAGATAAATATATGCGGGATGTTTTCCGGTAATTCTTTTTCAATCGCGTCTTGAAGTTCTTGATCTAGTAAGTCAGACTTACTAACCGCAATGATAAATTCTTTTTGTAATAATTCGGGATTGAATTCGTAAAGTTCATTCTTTAAAATTTCAAACTCTTTTTTATGGTCATTGGAGTCGGCTGGAATTAAAAATAACAAGACAGCATTCCTTTCAATATGACGTAGAAAGCGGTGCCCTAGCCCTTTTCCTTCGGCGGCACCCTCAATAATTCCAGGCAAATCGGCTATGCAAAAGGAACGATTATCACGGTATTCCACCATGCCCAATTGAGGGGTTAAGGTGGTAAACGCGTAGTTGGCAATTTTTGGTTTGGCAGCGGTGATGGAAGAAAGTAGTGTAGATTTTCCAGCATTCGGGAATCCTACCAATCCAACATCGGCCAATACTTTTAATTCAATTTGTTTCCAACCTTCCACACCGGCTTCACCCGGTTGTGCATATTCGGGTACTTGTTGTGTGGCCGTAGCAAAGTTGCTATTTCCCAATCCACCTCTGCCTCCTTTTAACCAAACTATTTCTTGACCATCATGCAGTATTTCTCCTTCAATTTTTCCTGTTTCTTCATCCCTTGCAATAGTGCCTAAGGGAACTTCAATAATTATATCTTTCCCGTCCTTGCCTGTACAATTATTTTTACTTCCATTCTCTCCATTTTCTGCAATCACATTTTTATGATAGCGTAAGTGAAGTAAGGTCCAAAGTTGTGCATTGCCTCTTAGGATTACATGGCCACCTCGTCCACCATCTCCTCCATCGGGTCCTCCTTTGGCAGTTAATTTATTTCTTAAAAAATGCCTACATCCAGCGCCACCATGACCACTATGGGCAAAAATGCGGATATAATCAATAAAATTGTTTCTTTCTGACACTGTAAATAATTGACTACAAAGTTAATGTAAACAATACAGAGTAGGGCATAAAAAAGGCCTCTATTGGAGGCCTTTTGAAAATAGGATTTAGCTATCCATTAGGGAATTATGGATGTCAAATTCAAAATGATTATTTATTTGCCTTTAAACCATCAATTAAAATACCCACCATATTTTTTTCTAATTCCTCGGCAGTAATTTTTTTGGTAGAACGATGCCAGCTTTCAATACCACTAACTGCGTGTAAAAAAATTAATACAACAGTAGGTGCATCAATGGCTTTGATTTCTTTATTTCTTATACCTTCTTCAATGATTGCTGCCAATCTTTTTCTATAGACCCTTCTTTGGTTTTGGTAGTTGGATAAATACGGGTCAGACAAGTGTTTCCACTCTCTATCACTTACATATACTTCCTCATAATGGTGAATCATTTCAGTAATATGGAAACGAAGAATTTTTTCCATTTTATTCAAGGAAGAGATGGATTCAGACTCAATTTCATCCAATTTCAACACAAATTTATTGGCAACGCTAAATACCAATTCGTGCAATAATTCACTCTTTGATTTGATATGGTTGTATAAACTAGCAGCTTCCACACCCACCGCTTCTGCCAAATCACGCATACTAGCAGCTTTGTATCCTTTTTCTCTAAAAAGGGTTGCTGCTTTGCTTACAATCACGTCTTTACGTGATAAATTCTTTTCAGTTTTGATTCTAGCCATGATAAAATACTTTAATTGTTAGCACAAATTTAATTAATTAAAGCTTTAAAATGAGCAATATTTTTATAAAAAATGGCATTTTCGTTAGTTTTATGATTATCAATCACTTAAGGATGTAAAAATTTATCGTAGCTTCGCTGCTGAAAATCAAAAAATAAGCAAATGTCTTTAGTAGTTGTAGGATCTATGGCCTTTGATGCCATTGAAACACCCTTCGGGAAAAGTGATAAAATAATTGGCGGGGCTGCAACCTATATTGCCTGGTGTGCTTCTAATTTTACCCCTGTGAAACAAATTTCAGTGGTAGGTGGTGACTTTCCTCAATCTGAATTAGATGCATTAACCCATCGTGGAGTAAACTTAGAAGGAGTACAAATTAAAAAAGACGAAAAAACCTTTTTTTGGAGTGGTAAATATCATTTAGATATGAACACCCGTGATACTTTGGATACCCAATTAAATGTATTAGAAAATTTTCAACCAGTAGTACCAGATAGCTATCAGGATTGTGAAATTTTAATGTTAGGTAATTTAGTTCCAGGTGTACAAAGAAGTGTGATTAAACAAATGAAAAACCGTCCTAAATTAATCGTCATGGATACGATGAATTTTTGGATGGAAATAATGTTAGATGATTTATTACATACTATTAGCTTAGTAGATGTTTTGCTTGTAAATGATAGTGAAGCACGTCAATTGAGTGGAGAATATAGCTTAGTCAAAGCAGCTAAGAAAATTATGGCAATGGGGCCTAAATATTTGATTATTAAAAAAGGCGAACATGGTGCATTGTTGTTCCATGGTAATGAAGTGTTCTTTGCACCAGCATTGCCTTTGGAAGAAGTATTTGATCCAACCGGAGCGGGCGATACATTTGCTGGGGGCTTTGTAGCGCATTTAGCTAAAACAAAAGACTATTCATTTGAAAACATGAAATCGGCCATTATTTTAGGTAGTGCAATGGCCAGCTTTTGCGTTGAAAAATTTGGTACACAGCGTTTAACTGAAATTAATATGGAAGAAATTAAACAACGCGTACAATCGTTTGTTTCCTTAGTCAATTTTGAGATTGAATTGGTTTAATTTGGAGAAATGATTGTATCCAATTAATTTTGTTCCACAATGATGAAAAATAAACATACAAAACAAATTAAAAAACCTCGCTAAGCGGAAGGTCTGATTGTTTGTATGCCAATAAATATAGTCAAAAGCCTTCCTACACCAGGAAGGCTTTTTTCTTTTTCAAATTTGAGTATAAAATAATGATTTAAAAAAATTAAAAAAGTATAAAATGAAAGTTGCAGTAGTAGGTGCCACAGGGTTAGTAGGAACAAAAATGTTACAAGTACTAGCAGAAAGAAATTTTCCAGTAACTGAATTAATTCCAGTAGCGTCTGCACGTTCTGCAGGTAAGGAAGTGCTGTTTAATGGGAAGGCCTATAAGGTGGTGGGAATGGAAGAAGGAATTGCTGCAAAACCAGCCGTAGCTATTTTCTCGGCAGGTGGGGGCACTTCCACTGAGTGGGCGCCTAAATTTGCAGAGGCAGGTATAAGAGTGATTGATAATTCATCGGCTTGGAGAATGGATCCAACAAAAAAGTTAGTCGTGCCCGAAGTAAATGCAGCTGTGTTGACTGCCGAAGATATGATCATAGCCAATCCAAACTGTTCTACCATTCAAATGGTAGTGGCTTTACAACCTTTACATGCAAAATATAAAATTAAAAGAGTGATTGTAAGCACTTATCAAAGTGTTACTGGAACCGGGAAGCAAGCAGTTGATCAATTAATGGAGGAACGTGCAAGCAAAAAAGTAGCTCCAGAAAATATGGCCTATAAATACCCAATTGATTTAAATGCCATTCCTCAAATTGATGTTTTCTTGGAAAACGGTTATACCAAGGAAGAAATGAAGATGGTAAAAGAAACTTGCAAAATCATGCAAGATGATTCAATTAAAGTAACTGCTACTACAGTACGTATACCAGTAATGGGCGGACATAGTGAAAGTGTAAATGTTGAATTTGAAAATGAATTTGATTTAAAGGAGCTGATTGCTGAATTAGCTGCAGCGCCAGGGGTTGTTGTGCAACAAGATGACGCTACTCAGTTTTATCCAATGCCGTTATGGGCACATGAAAAGGACGAAGTATTTGTAGGTCGTTTACGTCGTGACGAAACACAAGCAAAAACTTTAAACATGTGGATTGTAAGCGATAACTTACGTAAAGGTGCTGCTACCAATGCAGTGCAGATTGCAGAGTATTTGTTGTCAAAGAATATTATTTAATCAAAAACTAGCCAGATACATTTTGATACTGAACTTTGAGTCATAGCGTAAAGAAATTTCAAAATATAAACGTAAAAAAGTCTGCATGTTTGAGCACAAAGTGCGAGTTCAGACTTTTAGTTTGTATTTTGAAATTTTAGCGGCCATGACGATAGAGAAGAATAAAATGTATCTGGCTATTTGATTAGTTCAATAAAATCTGCTTCACTTATAATTTTAATAGTAGCTATTTTTTTTGCCTTTTCTAACTTACTGCCCGCGTCTTCGCCTACTACTAAATAGTTTAATTTACTACTTACGCCACTTAATATATGACCGCCTCGCGCTTCTACCATGGCTTCTGCATCCGAGCGTTTTAATTGTGTAAGGGTGCCGGTAAATAAAAAATTCAATCCAGACAAATTGCCATCCACTGCAGTGGTATTGGTTTGAATCATATTTAAACCCAAGGCTTCTAAGTTTTGAATAAGTGCGATGTTTTTTTCCTCATGGAAAAATTGATAAATACTGTTGGCCACTTTTACTCCTACATCTTCAAATCCTTGTAATTGTTCCTCTGTTAGCTTGGCTAAATCTAATATATGTTGTACCTGTGCCGCAATTGTTTTTGCAGTGGTCTCCCCCACAAAGCGAATCCCTAGCCCAAAAATTAATCGATATAAAGGTTGTGTTTTAGAAGCTTCAATAGCTGCTTTTAAATTGTCCACACTCTTTTTCCCAAATCCCTCTAGTTTGCTAATAGTGTCAAAGTCTAATTGATAAATTTGAGGGATACTATTTAATAAACCCAGTTCGTAAAATTTACGAATATTAGCATCGCCAAAACTTTTAATATCCATGGCATCCTTGCTCACAAAATGAATCATTTTTTCTACAACCTGAGCAGAACATAAGGGATTATTACATCTCCATACTGCTTCAGCCTCCTCTTTTTCAAGTATATAATCACATACAGGACATTCAGTAGGAAATTCAATTATTTTTTCAGTGCCTTTTCTTAAGGCGGGGATGGATTGTACAATTTGGGGAATCACATCTCCTGCTCTTTCGATGATAACTGTGTCACCCAACCGCAAATCTTTTTCTCTGATATATTCCTCATTGTGCATGGAAATACTTGATACAGTTACGCCCCCAATCGCTACAGATTTTAATTTTGCTACAGGGGTAACAGCGCCAGTTCTTCCCACTTGAAATTCTACATTTTCTAATAGGGTTGTTGCTTGACGCGCTTTGAACTTATACGCAATGGCCCATCTAGGATGGTGGGAGGTCATGCCCAATTTTTCTTGTAAAGCAAAGTCGTCAATTTTGATTACCAACCCGTCAATTTCATAAGGGAGCTTATCTCTTTCTTTTTCAAAATCATTACAAAATTCAATAACGCCACCAATATTTGAGATGACCTTTTTCTCTTTTTGCGGTGACCTGAAACCCATATTCCACAACAATTCCAAAGAACCACTATGAGTTTTTAAAAGTGCAGGTACAGTAGCATTTTCTTTTAAACTATAAAAGCTGATATGATATATAAAGGCGTCTAAATTACGTTCAGCAACTTCCTTTGGATCCTTCATTCTTAAACTACCCGATGCTGCATTGCGGGGATTGGCGAGTGTTGCTAATTTTTTTGCTTGTAATTTTTCATTAAAATCTTGGAAGGACTTTTTACTCATTATTACTTCCCCTCTAATTTCTATTTGCTGAATGCCATAGGATGAAAGTGGAATGCTTAATGGGATAGATTTTATTTGTTTGATATTTTGTGTTATTTCTTCGCCCGCCACTCCATCCCCACGTGTACATGCACGCACTAACATATCGTTTTCATATACTAATGAAATACTAGCTCCATCAAATTTGGGTTCAACACAATAAGTGATCTCATTAAGTAGGGCACCTTCACGCGCTTTTCTGTCAAAATCATTTAGGTCTTCGGCATTGTAGCTATTTTCAAGACTTAACATGGGTACCAAATGAGGAATAGTTTGAAATTGGTTATTCAAGCTATTGCCCACTCTTTGACTAGGGGAATCCATGCTAATTAAATGAGGATTGGCCTTTTCTAATGCAATTAATTGTTGATATAATAAATCATATTCAACATCGGCAATTAATGGGCTTGACAACACATAATATTGGTATTCATGAAATTTTAGCACTTTTCTTAATGTGGCTAAATCCATTTTATGGGGACTTTCTATGAAGTCTTTCGTAATTTTTTGTAGAGATTGTATTTCTTGCTGATTGTACATAGGGTAAAAACTGCGCTAAAATACAAATTGTTTTATCTTTTATTTCGTATTTTGTAATTGTATTGCTTTTATTTTATGATTGCTTATGATGGAATCTCAACATAATAATGGGTCAAATAGGTCATTTCAAGAAAAAGACGCCGCTGCTATCGTAAAGTCCTACCCAACGGTTCCTTTAACGGTGGATTGTGTGATTTTTGGATTTGATGAAAATGCATTGAAGGTATTGCTTATCAAAAGTGACCTAGTTCAATTTTTGGGCAAATTGACCCTTTTGGGAGACAATGTACAGTCCAATGAGGACTTAGACACAGCTGCTATTAGGGTCCTAAAACAAAGAACCGGAATGAGTGATGTTTACCTCGAACAGGTACATACCTTTAGTAAGCCTGATAGACACCCTGGAGGTAGAGTAATTACTACCGTATATGCATCTTTGTTAAATATCAAGCACCATGAACTTCTTTTGCATGACAATGAGCTAAAATGGCATCCGGTGAATCAAATTACCGAAATGGCTTTTGACCATAGTCTTATTTTAGATACCTGTACACAATGGCTAAGAAAGCGCATTCAGGAACATCCATTGGCATTTAACTTATTACCTGTTAAGTTTTCATTAAGGCAGCTGCAAAATGTTTACGAAGCTATCTTGAATGTAAAATTAGATAGGAGAAATTTTCGGAAAAAAGTTGCCTCCACTGGATTTTTATGTGATACAGATGAAATGGAAACCCATGTAACCCATCGCCCAGGCAAATTGTACACCTTTGATTTTAAATTATACGATCAAAAGAAGCGAAACTTCATTGGCATTGATTTCTAAAAAATACTGCTGCTTCCTTAATATTTAATACCTTTATTTATTAATAAATGTACTAGTATGTTGTATTCAATGACGGGGTATGGTAGGGCAGAGGGCGCTTTTAATGAAAAGACCTTTTTGGTGGAAGTAAAATCCTTAAATGGCAAGCAATTTGATTTGCGTTTAAACATGCCCAATTTACTAAAACCCTATGAGGTTGAAATAAGAAACAAGTTAAATGAAAGGTTGTTTAGAGGAAGTGTTGAATGTTCCATTTCATTCAAATCCAATGGAGTTGCCAAGCCGGTAAGTATCAATACAGCATTAGCAAAATCATATTATCAGCCAATTATGGAGTTGGCCAATGAATTAGGAATTGAAAAGGATAATTTGCTTAGCACTTTATTAAAACTACCTGATGTGGTTTCTTCCACCAATGAGGTAATTACCGAAGAAGAATGGAAAACAATAGCTGGTCTTGTAGATACGGCGATTGAACATTTAATTCAGCATCGTTTAGAAGAAGGTAAATCTATCGAAAAAGATTTATTAGAACGTGTTGCTGCCATTGAATCTCAACAAGCAATCATTGAAGTACATGAGCCCAATCGAAGAATTAAAATTCGTGAAGGGTTGGTTAAATTATTAGAACAACAGGTGGGTGCTGATAAATATGACAGCAATAGACTAGAACAAGAACTCATTTATTATATTGAAAAAATTGATATTTCGGAGGAAAAGGTAAGGCTTACCAATCACTGTGTTTATTTTAAGGAAGTATTAAATGATCAAGAGGCTTCCAAAGGGAAAAAACTTTCTTTTATTTTACAAGAAATGGGAAGAGAAATAAATACAACGGGCTCAAAAGCAAATGATATTCATATTCAAAAAGCAGTGATTTTAATGAAGGATGAGCTTGAAAAAGCAAAAGAACAAATATTAAATGTTTTATAGTATGTCGGGCATAAGAAATATTTTTTTAGTTTTTGTGATGGCTGTAATGTTGTTGGCTTGTCAAACCAAACAATTGTTTGAGCAAAGTACTATTTATCCTAATCACCAATGGGCCTCAAAGCAAGTGAACGAATACCAGTTTCAAATTACTGATAGCACGGTGCCTTATAATGTTTTCTTTGTTATACGTCATCATAATGCGTACCATTATAAAAATATTTGGATTCAATTAACCACCACTGCCCCTAACGATTCAGTTAGCAAGCAATCCGTTAATTTAAATTTAGCAGACGACATCAAAGGTTGGCTTGGTACTGGAATGAATGACTTGTATGACCAAAGAATTCCTATTAATAGTGAACCAGTATATCTTAAAAAAGGAATGTATAAGTTTGCGCTTTCACATACTATGAGGGAGGATCCATTGGAAAATATATTAGCAACAGGCATAAGAGTTGAAAAAGCAAAATAACAATGCAGCTTCGTTTTAAATTTAATCATCTGCAATTTATCAGAATCATTTATTGGCTTTTTTTAGTCTATATGGTGGCTGCATTTATATGGTGGTATGTTTCATTGGTTAAACAAAACGATTTAATCGCTCAAATTCAGTATAGTAATATACAAACCAAAGATCCTGCTATCTTAAATAAAAACAAAGCTATCCTGGACTTTCAAACCAGAAAAACGAAACAATATATTGGAGAGGGAGTCACTTTTTTATGTTTGTTTTTATTGGGAGCAATTTATGTATATAGGTCTTTGATTAAACAAATCAGGTACTCTAATCAACAACAAAATTTCATGATGGCAGTTACCCATGAATTAAAAACGCCTATTGCCATTACTCAACTTAATATTGAAACTATTTTAAAAAGGAATTTAGACGAAGCACAACAAAAAAAGATGCTTGAGAATTCGCTTTCTGAAACACAAAGACTAGATCATTTGTGCAACAATATTTTACTTGCCTCACAATTAGACATGGGGCAATATCAAAAAAATGAGCAGCCTGTTGACTTTTCATTCATTGCCAAAAATACTTTAGAAAATTTTAAAGCAAGATTTCAGCATCGTACATTCACGGATATAATTCAGGAACATATTTTTATTAAAGGGGAACCGGTATTAATTCAATTGCTTTTAAATAATTTAATTGACAATGCCATTAAGTATTCTCCCGCCGATGCAACTATTTCAATTAGTTTAAGGGAGGAACAAAATAAAATTCTGCTTTCAGTTGCCGATGAAGGTGTAGGCGTAGAAGAGGCTGATCGAGAAAAAATATTCGAAAAATTTTATCGTTCGGGAGCTGAAAATACACGTTCTGCAAAAGGCACTGGGCTTGGCTTGTATTTATGTAAACGTATTGCTGAATTTCACAAGGCCAATTTAGTGGTGTTACCCAATATGCCTAAAGGAAGCAATTTTCTATTTACTTATTATCTAAGCTAATATGTCAAAACCATTTATTTTATTAGTAGAAGACGAGGTAAACCTGCATGATGCTTTAAAATTAAATCTTCAGTTGGAGGGGTATGAAGTAAGTTCTGCTTATGATGGTCCTGAAGCGATTCGCCAAATTGAACAAGCGCATTTTGATTTAATTATTTTGGATATAATGTTGCCTGGTATTGATGGATTTGCAATTACAGAGATTGTTCGACTAAACAATAATTCAACTCCCATACTTATTTTAAGTGCAAAAAATACAAGTGCCAATAAAATACAAGGATTAAAAACGGGTGCAGATGATTATATGACCAAGCCGTTTAATTTAGAAGAACTTTTATTAAGGGTCGATAAATTAATCCAAAAGCATACGGCTATTTCTCAGCTACCTAATACTGAAAATTATCGCTTTTCTGGTAATGAATTTAATTTCAATTCATTAGAAGTCATTACAAAAACGGGTGAGAAAATTGTGCTTACTAAAAAAGAAGCCATGTTGTTGAAGTTGTTAATTGATCATAAAAATACAGTGGTTTCAAGGGAGCATATTCTTCAAACCGTTTGGGGGTATAATGTGTTTCCGAATACCCGCACTATTGACAATTTTATCCTGAATTTTAGGAAATATTTCGAATCAGACCCCCGTAACCCCGTCCATTTTATCTCCATCAGGGGGATTGGTTATAAATTCCAAGATTAACCCATCAATAGGCAATCTTTTGCCATTTTTTACGTTATTGCTTTAGTTAAATGTAAGCAATGTCATTGTCGTCTATTCAAGATTTTTTAGAACCTGTTAATTTAGACCTATTGTCCAAGGACGAAGGGTATCGTGATACACAGTTGGGTAAGCATATTTTAGTAAATCAGGGAACTATTCCTGATATTACCCATGCGGATGTGGTCCTCATTGGTGCCGGTGAGTGCAGAGGGGCTGGAATCGCCTTAAATGGACATGCAGCAGCGGATGCCATCCGAGCTGCTTTTTATAATTTATACTATTGGCATACGCAGGTAACTGTTGCAGACTTGGGGAACGTTAAAATTGGTCAAACCCTGCAAGACAGTTATGCAGCTTTAAGAACGGTTATTGCTGAGTTGATTTTGCAAAATAAAAAAGTAATCATTATTGGAGGGGCGCATGATTTGACTTTGGCCCAGTACCATGCCTATACTTCCATTCCCACCCTTGTGAACGCTGTGGTGGTAGATGCTAAAATTGACTTGGATTTAGAAGCACGCCTTCCATCGGATCATTTTTTAGAGGAATTATTTACCGGACTTCCCAATCATCTAAATCATTATGCGCATATTGGATTCCAAAGCTACTTTATGCATCCTCATATGCTTGAGACCATTGATAAATTAAGATTCGATTGCTTTAGATTGGGTAAAGTAAGAGAGAATATCGAGGAAATGGAACCAGTCATTCGCGATAGTCATTTAATGAGTTTTGACATAAGTGCTATTCAAAATGCACAAGCACCTGCCAATTTGGTTACCCCCAATGGTTTTAATGGGGAAGAAGCTTGCGTACTTATGCAATATGCGGGGATGAGTTGGAAAACGAGTACCATTGGGCTATATGGCTACCAAGCCGAAAGTGATCGCAATGATTTAACTGCTATTCAAGTTGCACAAATGCTATGGTATGTAATGGATGGAGTGCAAAAAGGAAAAAAAGAATTCCCTATTACGGATGTAGAAAGATTCAAGGAATTTCATATTGCTTTTTCGGATATTGATACGATGTTTTTACAAAGTAAAAGTACAGGTCGTTGGTGGATGAAACTACATAACAAACAATGGTGTCCTTGCAGTTACAAAGATTATTTAGTAGCTTCCAACAACGAAATTCCAGAAAGATGGTTAAGAGCTTTAGAAAGAGAGTAACTACTCCATTGCAATTTATTTTTTTTGCAAGCCTATTTTTAACTGCATGCAGTGTACAAAAAGCCCAAAAAACATTATTGGCATCGGCACCTTTAAAAGGAGCACATATTGGTATTGCTGTATATAATGCATCAAATGATACCTGGGTAGATAAATACCAAAGTGATCATTATTTTACACCAGCCAGTAATACCAAAATTCAGTCCTGCTATTTAGGCATGAAGTATTTAAATGATTCCATTCCTGGTTGGAACTTTGCAGAAAATAAAGACTCTATTTTTTTGATGCCATTGGGAGATCCTAGTTTTTTGCATCCAGACTTTACTTATCAGCCTGTTGCCGAGTTGATCAAAAATACCAAAAAGCAAATAGTGCTTTGTACACCGGCTATTGAGGATAAATTTGAGGTTTATGGAAGAGGTTGGTCATGGGATGATTATGCTGAAGATTATCAACCTGAAAGAAACAGGTTAAATATTTATGGCAATGTGATTACCGTATATAAAAAAGAGAATGGGGTTCAAATTAAACCTAGCTATTTTACAAAAAATCAAAACCTGCCCGAAAAATATACTTTATGGTCTCGCGAAAAATTGACCAATCAGTTTTATGCTAAATCGGATACTTTAAAAGCTGTTGAACACCAAGTGCCTTTTATTACTAGTACTAATTATAGTATTGCAAAAGCATTGATAGAAGACAGCTTACGTCCTTATTTCCCTATAGTAATTCAGAAAGGGTGGAACCAACCAACAAGTAAAACCATTAAAACCGTTCCTACTGATTCATTGTTAAAAATAATGATGTATCGAAGTGACAACTTTTTTGCTGAACAAATTTTATTAATGACCAGTCATCAATTATTGGGTAAAATGGATGACGAAGCTATTATTGATACCATTTTAAAAACCGATTTTGCTCAATTTCCTCAAATGCCAAAATGGGCTGATGGAAGCGGCCTCAGCCGATTTAATTTAACTACTCCCGAAAATTATATAGCCTTATTGCAAAAAATGAAAAAAGAGTTTCCAATGGAGCGAATACAAGCCCTTTTCTCAAAAGGAGGAAAAGGCACTTTGTCGGCTTATTATAAAAATATCCCTGGAGTTTTGTTTGCAAAAACAGGTACGCTAGGAAATCAAATTGCTTTGAGTGGTTATATCATTACCAATAAGGGGACACCACTCCTATTTTCAGTTTTAGTAGGGAACCACGTTAGTCCCACTACTACTGCAGTGAGGCGCGCTGTGGAGGAATATTTAACAGCCATTATGAAAAAATATTAATGGATATTCCCCAACTCCAACACGCATCCTGGGTAAACTAAGCTATTTTATTTAGTGAATAGGCCGTCCAAATAGGCCTCTTTAAAGTCAATATAAGTGGGCGCACCACTTGCACTTACATTGGGGGTCTCACAATTAAATAAAGAAGCAATTAGGGCATGCATTTCCTTTTGTGAAAGTGATTGACCAGCTTTTATGGCCGTTTGACGTGCCATGCAACGAATTAATTTTTCACGTTTGCTAAACTTAATGTCACCACTAAAATGTTTAAACTGTTCTAATAATAGTTCAATGGCATTTTTTTCATTTCCTGAAATAACATCTGCCGGAATACCTTGAATGATAAAACTATTCTGTCCGAATGGTTCAATTTCATAACCAATGGGGGCCAGGTCCTCCATTATGTCTTCTAATAAAATGGCATCTGGCACACTTAATTCTAGTACAACCGGGAATAAGCTTTTTTGCGTAGCATGAGGCTGAACACTTGCCTTTTGGTACTTTTCATACAATACTCTTTCATGGGCTAATTGCTGATGCACCATAATCATTCCACCACCAACTGGTGCTAGAATGTAAGTGTTGTTTATTTGTAACAGGGTAGCGTCCTCGTTTACAAGTACACCCTCCTTTTCCTTATATAATCCCATGGACGAAGATTTTACAATAAAATCTTCGTTGCCATTTTCTATATCATTTTGATCGGCACTAGTAGGTAACTCACTGAAAAAACTTTTCCATGCTGTTTTCTCAGATTCACTAACTCTTGGAATAAAATGCGCTTGATTTTTTTGTGTAAATCCAGCATATAATGAACTGCTTGCAGCGCTATTTTTTTGCTCCTCGCTCAGCGGTTTTTGAATCGCGTCTAACTGTTGTATATCTGCATCCAATGAAAAATCAAGTGAGGGGGCAATGCTAAATTGAGCTAGGGCATGCTTTACAGCTGCTTGCACAAAAGCGTATATTATTTTATCATCCTCAAATTTTATTTCTTGTTTGGTAGGATGTACGTTAATATCAACTTGCGCAGGATCCACGTCGATATATAAAATATAACTGGGAAAACTTTCTTTAGGAATTAAGCCATCAAATGCATTGGCAATGGCATGATGTAAATAAGCACTTTTAATAAAACGACGGTTTACAAAAAAGTATTGATCGCTTCTTGTTTTTTTTGCTGTTTCTGGTTTTCCGACAAATCCAGAAATAGTTAGGTAATCGGTTTTTTCTCCAACTGCCACTAATTTAGTTTGGTAACTATTCCCTAATACCTGTATGGCTCTTTGCTTAAAACTACCCGCCTCCCAATGAAATACGTCTTGTCCATTATTGGTGAGGCTAAAATAAATTTCAGGAAAAGCTAAGGCCACTCTTGTAAATTCTTCAATGATATGTTTTAGTTCTGCTGAATTACTTTTTAAAAAATTGCGTCTAGCGGGTACATTGAAAAATAAATTTTTCATACTTATATTCGTACCTGCAGGACAAGCGATTGGGCTTGTTTCAGTCACTTCACTATTTTCAATTTCCACACTGGTACCTAGTTCATCATTTGCTTGCCTTGTTTTTAAACTTACTTGAGCCACTGCAGCAATGGAAGCAAGGGCCTCTCCTCTGAAACCCATGGTTCTTATTTGAAAAAGGTCCTCAATAGAACTTATTTTGCTCGTGGCATGTCGGGCAAAGGCATTTTGGGCATCAATGGGGTTCATCCCTTTTCCATTGTCAATAACTTGTATCAAGGCCTTGCCGGCGTCATTGATGATTAATTTAATTTCGGTCGCACCTGCATCCACCGCATTTTCCAATAATTCCTTCACGGCGCTGGCGGGTCTTTGTATAACCTCACCTGCCGCAATTTGATTGGCAATATGATCGGGTAATAAATGAATGCTGTTGGTCACTATTAAATCGTTTAAAAGTGTGTAAAAGTAGTAAATTTGCCACTTAAAATCTCAACTTATGCTAAGAACAGCAGACATCAAAAAAACACCTCATCAATACCTCCCTGCCAACTTTGTTTTAACCGATTGGGCGGGTTTAGAGCCGCTTTTTATAGAATTGACCAATAGGGCTATTGACAGTAAAGAGGCGCTTGAAAACTGGTTACAAGATTTGAGTGAATTGGAGGCTTTTATTAGCGAAGATGCATGTTGGAGACAAATTAAAATGACCTGTGATACAACCGATAAAAGTTTGGAGGAGGCCTTTACCTACTTTTGTATGGAGATCCAACCGCAAATGCAGCCTTATGCAGATGCATTGAATAAAAAATTAATAGCATGTCCTTTTACGGAGGAATTAGACAAAGCGGAATACTTTACTTATTTGCGTTCAGTAAAAAAGAGTATCGATTTATTTAGAACGGAAAATATCCCTTTGCAAGCCGAGCTTAGTGTTCTGCAACAACAATATGGCACCATTGCTGGTAAAATGACCATTGAAATGAATGGACAGGAATACACTTTACAACAGGCTGCCCAATTTTTAGAAAATGAAGACCGAGCAGTTAGAGAAGAAGCGTATAAAAAAATTCAAGAACGTCGTTTACAGGACAAAGACGCCATGCATGAGTTGTACAGTACTTTAATTCAGAAAAGACATCAAGTGGCAGTGAATGCAGGATTTGCAAATTACCGTGATTATAAATTTGTTGAGCTAGGACGTTTCGATTACACCAAGGAAGATTGTTTTCAGTTTCATGAAGCAGTTAAATTACATGTACTGCCATTGATTGATAAAATATATACACGCAAAAAACAAAAATTAGGATTAGCCACACTAAAGCCTTGGGATACCGAAGCAGAACCTGCTGGTACCAAGCCTTTGAGACCATTTACCGATGGCAAGGATTTGTATGAAAAATCAGTGGCTTGCTTCGAGCAACTCAATCCATTTTTTGCCGATTGCTTACGCAAGATGAATGAGCTTAAACATTTTGATTTAGAAAGCAGAAAAGGGAAGGCACCAGGTGGGTATAATTGTCCCTTAGCCGAATCGGGTGCACCATTTATTTTTATGAATGCGGCAGGTCAAATGAGTGACGTCACTACAATGGTGCACGAGGGGGGTCATGCGATACATTCTTTTTTGGCACATCCATTATCCTTGAGTGCATTTAAAGAATATCCAATGGAAATTGCAGAAGTGGCAAGTATGGCTATGGAATTGTTTACCATGAACCATTGGCAACCCTTTTTTGACAATGAGGCCGATTTGAATCGTGCAAAAGAACATCAGTTAGAACGCACCATTACGATATTCCCTTGGATTGCCATTATTGATAAATTCCAACATTGGGTATATGAAAATCCAAATCACAGCATTGAAGAAAGAACAAGTAACTGGACTGCTATTTTAAAAGAATTTTCAACCAATAGCATTGACTACACTGGACTAGATATGTATCGTGCCATTGGATGGCAAAGACAATTGCATTTATTTGAAGTGCCTTTTTATTATATTGAATATGGCATTGCACAATTAGGGGCTATTGGTATGTGGATGCAGTATCAGCAAAATCCCAACCAAGCTTTAGAAAATTATATGAATGCATTGGCATTAGGCGGTACAAAAACATTGCCTGAATTATACAAAACGGCTGGATTAGAATTTAATTTCTCTCCTAATTATGTAAAAACATTAATGGACTTTACCAATCAGGAGCTAGAGAAATTATTTCATTAATTAAGTTGCTGCTGAATATTTAGAAAAGCAATAAAAAAAAATAGCCTTCAATTGGAAGGCTATTTTTTTTATTTAAAATTAATTTAGGATTGAGAAGGACCATTATTGTTGCGTGGCCCATTGTTGGGTCTAGGTCCGTTATTATTACGGGGTCCATTATTTGGTCCATTGTTGGGTCTTGGCCCATTGTTATTACGCGGTCCATTATTAGGTCCGTTATTAGGCCTTGGTCCGTTATTGTTGCGAGGTCCATTATTATTGGCACCAGTATTGGGTCCACGTTGGTCTCTATTAAAATTATTTCTTGGTCCGTTACTATTGCGGTCGTTATTAAAATTACCTGGTCCTCTTTGTTGGTCCCTGCGACGACGATCGTTTTTCTCTAAACTTCTAAGGCTAATTTGCCCTACCACATCTACAAAAGAAGGTTCAACCTCTTTTGGTTTGCCACTTGTTACTTCCACCGCTTGCAATTCTTCGACCGCCACACCTTGCTGGTTTAATTTTTTAATTTCAACAACACGGTCAATGGTTAAAGGATAATGCTTTGTATTGTTGGGTAGGGTGTACCACATTAAATTTTTGAAAATGTCTTTCTTAATTAGGAAAGCCTGCCCCATTACAGTTTGTAAAGTGTCTGCATAATCAGGGAATCCTTGAAGTGCATCTAAATAAGTATCTAGTTCAAAATTCAAACAACATTTTAAACGACCACATTGTCCGCTTAATTTCGTTTGATTAATGGATAAATTCTGGTAACGTGCTGCAGTGGTATTTACACTCTTAAAATCGTGCAACCAAGTACTACAACATAATTCGCGCCCACAACTTCCAATGCCTCCCAATTTGGCGGCTTCTTGACGAATACCAATTTGACGCATTTCCACTTTTACCTTGAACTCACCAGCAAAAATGCGGATCAGTTCTCTAAAGTCAATACGATCATCGGCTGTATAAAAGAAAGTTGCTTTTTTTCCATCTGCTTGCACTTCCACTTCACTTAACTTCATTGCTAATTTTAAGTTGGAGGCATGCGTGCGGCTTCTTGCCAAAATATCTGCTTCTCTACTTTTACTGATTTTAAAAGTTTCAATATCTCGGTCGGCACTGGGTCTTAATACTTTTTTCATTTCGGGATTAAACTCGTCCATCCCTCTTTTCTTTAACTGCAATCTTACCAGTTCACCAGTAAGGGATACTTCGCCTAAGTCAAAACCATTCACCCCTTCAACGGTGACATAGTCTCCCTTTTCGAATTGCTGTAAAGTGGTATTTCTGAAAAAGTCCTTTCTGCTTCCTTGTTTAAAGCTGACTTCAATTACTTTACATTGACTTTCAACATCGTCAATGGGCAGGTCGCATAACCAATCGTGTACATTTAATCTGTTACAAGCACCTGAACTACAGCCTCCGTTGCTTTTGCAACCGCCGGGCTTACCGGTTCCACATGATCCACATCCCATATATAGTTAGTTCTAACTGTTAATGAATAATAAATACCAGCTTAAATATCCTTCCACGCAAATCTCCTGGTTTAAGCTTCTGTCAAAATTAAGGTTTTGTTCTGAATGATATGGTAGAACTTGATTCCCAAGGCCATAAATAGCATTTTTGGGTTGGCATTGCGCTCAATATGGTAAACTGCCTTGTCTAGCTCCTGCACCATGGCTTCTAATTGCCCAACTCCAGCTATTTTGTTGATTCTGAGGGCAAAATCCTTTAAGGCAGGGTCCAAAGGCAGTTCATTTCCAAGCACTTTTAGGCGAATACTATGCTCTAATAGGTGGTTAAAGTACTTCAAAAACTGTTTTTGGGACTCTCTGCCCATTTTGCTCGTCTCTTCCACCCATTTTAGCTGTACAACAGGTCCTCCCTTTAAAATGGCGTTTAGCCACTCTCTAATTTGAGCTAAAAAGTCAGCATCGCTATGTTGTAATAAATGAAGCGCTTCTCGATAATTTCCGTCCGAAATCGCCGCAATTTGAGCTGCTTTTTCAGGCTCAATATGTCCTTTTTGGATTAAAGCGGTTTCAATTTCCTGGGTGGTTAACCTAGGTACTTTAATATATTGACATCGGCTTAGAATGGTAGGGAGTATTTGCTCCTCTGAATTTGCTACCAATAAAAAAATGGTATTGTCAGGGGGTTCTTCAATGAGCTTCAATAATTTATTTCCCTCCTTACCTAAATACTCAGGCATCCACATGACCAACACCTTATAAGCACTTTCAAAACTTTTGAAAGATAATTTTTTGATTATTTCCGCGCATTCATCTGCGCTGATATTTCCCTGCTTATTTTCCGCTTTGATTAATTGTAACCAATCAAATACATTGCCATAGGGATAGCCATTGATAAATTCTCTCCAATCTTCGATATAATTGGCACTTAAATTTTTGGTGCCTGGTTTTTCAATAATACTTGGAAAAGAGAAATGCAAATCGGGATGCATTAATTGACTTGCACGATGATAGGCAGGTAATGCTTCAATTTCATCGGGGCTATATACCTTAGGAGTTGTTGGTTCAGGTGCCCCAAATAAATCCGCACCACTAGCTTCAGCATTGTTGGGAATACTTACAATATATTGAGCAAAAGCAATTGCCAAAGGTAATGCCCCAGCGCCTTCAGGTCCAACAAAAAGAATGGCATGGCTTAATCGTTGGTGTTGCACCATTTCGACAAGCTGTTGCTTTAATTTTTCTTGACCTATCACTTCGCTCAATAACATAGGGCAAAGGTAAGCAAAAACCGCCGTGCAGTTTTTGATGTGGAGAAAAGTATTTGCGTGTTTTTTAATGTTTAGAAAAGCAGATGTCTCTTTTCCAGAAAGCTTCCTATTTAACGCGGGATAAAATTTCCTCGCTATCAGGTTTAACATTACTTGGGAAATAGGCAATCATTTTGCCATTTTCGTCCAATAAAAATTTATTGAAATTCCAAGAGATATTCGCATCTACCACACCATTTTTTGACTTCTGTGTCAACCATTGGTAAATAGGAGCCATAGTAGCACCCTTAACATCAATTTTATCTGCTAATGGGAAAGTGACCCCATAATTTTTTTTACAAAAGTCTGCAATTTCTTCATTGCTACCTGGTTCTTGTCCGCCAAATTGATTGCAAGGAAAACCAATGATCACTAATTTATTTTTATATTGTTCATATACTTTTTCTAGACTTTCATATTGTGGGGTATAACCGCATTTGCTAGCAGTATTAACGACCAATATTTTTTTTCCTTTAAAAGAAGCAAAGTCAATTTGTTTTCCGTCAAGGCCTTTCACTTTAAAAGAATGGATGCTTTGTGCATTTACCATTAGGGCGGAAGCAAGTATCATAAAAGTGGCTATAATTTTCATGTTAGGGTGTATTTTATTAATGAATATAACAAGATTTATGCAAAATGGTTTAAGCAATGGTATAAGCGGCGGTGATTATTTGAATACTGGCTGGTTTTGCTTTCCATAAACAGTGGCAGGCCATTTCCAAAGTGGCACCTGTGGTGAGCACATCGTCCACTATCAGTAAGTGCTTATTGGCCAAATTAATAATGGGGTTGAGCTGGAAGACAGGTTTGCTATTTTCAGCTCTATGCAATCGGTCTTTTTTTGTTTGTGAAAGGGATCCTTTTGATTTAACAAGGCCATCCATAATAGGTACATTGTACCCATTTCGCACCATCGCTTCACATAATAATTTACTTTGATTAAATCCCCTGCTCCTTAATTTTCTTTTACTTATCGGAATGGGAATCATATAATCAATAGGAGAATTGTTTTGAAATGAAATCAGGTCTTTCGCCATTAATCGGCCTAATAAGTATGCCGCTTTTTTATTTTGCTTGTATTTTAATTCGAATATTATTTTTTGTACAATACTTTCTTTGGTAAAATATAAAATAGAAAATGCTTTTTCAATCGACACCCGGCCCCAAAATATTTTCTCTACAGGGCTTTGTTTCATTTGGCTGAAATGAGTAAAGGGCAATTGTGTTTCACAGTGTGTGCAAATAATTTGCTTTGTGTTTAAGGTGTCAACGCCACATTCCAAACAAATATGCGGATAAAATAAGTGAAAAAATGCCTGTAGGTATTCGATAGGTTTGCGGAAGGGCTTCCAGAAAAAAATGCAGCTAGGCATTTAAAAGAATAGTCGGTAAGCTTCGTCTACTCTTTCTACAGGAATAATTTGAATACTATATTTTTTGGGCTCAATCCCTTTGCGATTGAATGCAGAGATATAAATTTTTTCAAAGCCTAATTTTTCTGCCTCTGCAATTCTTTGTTGAATTCTATTCACTGCGCGAATTTCACCATTCAATCCCACTTCGCCTGCAAAGCAAATACCTTGTGGCAATGGGATGTCCTCATAGGAAGACAAAAGGGATAAGATAATGGCTAAGTCAAGGGAAGGATCTTCAATTTTTAATCCACCTGCGATATTGACAAAAACATCCTTCATGCCAAAGGCAAAACCTCCTCTCTTTTCAAGAACGGCTAATAATAATTGTAGTCTTCTTAAATCAAATCCTGTCACTGTTCTTTGAGGTGTACCATACACGCTTTGTGTCACCAAGGCCTGCACTTCAATTAACAATGGACGCATCCCTTCCATAGAAGCTGCAATAGTGCTTCCGCTTAAGGATTCGTTTCTTTGGGCAATTAAAAAAGCAGAAGGGTTATTGACTACTTTCATGCCTTCGCCTGTCATTTCATAAATTCCTAATTCACTGGTGCTACCAAACCTATTTTTTAAAGTACGCAACATTCTATAAGCATAATGACGGTCACCTTCAAATTGAAGTACCGTATCCACCATATGTTCTAAAATTTTTGGTCCAGCAATTGTTCCTTCTTTGGTAATATGTCCTATCAAAAAAACAGGAGTGCCTGTTTCTTTTGCAAAACGTTGAAATTCTGCTGCAGTTTGTTTTATTTGAGAAACACTTCCTGCTGCTGCTTCAATTAAATTAGATTCAAGGGTTTGAATAGAATCTACAATAACTACAGTAGGCTTTAATTTTTTGATTGCCTTAAATATATCAGTTGTTCGGGTTTCGGTAAGTAAGTAAAAATTTTCGTTTTGTAAATTCAATCGATCAGCACGCATTTTAATTTGCTGAATACTTTCCTCTCCACTGATGTATAATACTGTTTGATCCTTCATCATTAAGCCCTGTTGTAAAAACAAAGTGCTTTTTCCAATGCCAGGTTCACCCGCCACAAGTACGATGGAACCCAATACAATACCTCCCCCTAATACTCTATTTAATTCAGCGTCGGCGCTGCTAATTCTTTTTTCAGATTGGCTATTGACTTCATTAATCGCAATGACTTGTGTTCCCTTTTGTTGCGTAGTATAACCTTCCCATCCAGCCTCTTTTTTTTCATTCTTATCTACTAATTCCTCAGTAAAAGTATTCCACTCATTACATGCAGGGCATTTTCCTGCCCATTTAGCAGACTCGTAGCCACAATTATTGCAAAAGAAGGCGGATTTAGCTTTACTCATACCTTAAAGATAGGGGCATTTTTATTTTTTACAGAAGTATAAACCGAAAATTGTTTTATAACTTAATTTCTTCCTGTTGGTCATCCAAAAACTTATACTCCACCAAGTGACTATTATTTTCAGGAATAGATTTCAATTTAATTTTAAATTTCTTTTTCCATTTTTTAAGAATACTTGTAAATACACCCTTGGTTAAATGTGAATGAATAATAGGATGTACTAAAATTTGTAAAGCTTTATGACCATGGGTAGCGAGGTAGGCCAATTTTTTCTCCATTTCATCCTCAAGTAATAAGGTAGAAGTGATTTTACCAGTGCCATTACATGCAGGACAATCCTCTGAAGTGTTAATGTTTACCTCGGGTCTGATTCTTTGACGTGTTGCCTGTAATAATCCAAATTTTGAAATAGGAAGTACCGAATGTCTTGCACGGTCGGTTTTCATGAACTCATCCAAAGCTTCCTGTACTTTTCTTTTATTTTCTGGAAGCTTCATATCAATAAAGTCTATGACTATAATACCACCAATGTCCCTAAGTCTTAATTGACGTGCAATTTCTTCAGCCGCTTCCATGTTGGTTTGAAGCGCATTTTCTTCCTGGTTATTACTTACACTTTTAAATCCACTATTTACATCAATCACATGCAATGCCTCTGTATGCTCAATAATCAGGTAAGCGCCACTATTTAAATTCACCGTTTTCCCAAAGGACGACTTTACTTGTTTGGTAATGCCATATTGGTCAAAAATATCTTGATCACTTGTATGAAGGCTTAAGATATTTGCTTTACCAGGTGCGATTCTTTGTAAATAACTTAAAGTAATATCAAATATCTTTTTATCATTGACTACAATTTTGTTGAAGTCCTCATTTAATAAGTCTCTTAAGATGCTTGTTGTTTTGCTCTCTTCACTCATAATACGCGCTGGAGATACTGCACCTTTTAAATTCGCCTGAATGTTTTTCCAATTTTCTACTAAGGTTAATAAGTCCTCATGTAGTTCGGCAGTAGATTTACCTTCAGCAGCAGTTCGCACAATCACACCAAAGTTTTTAGGCCTAATGGATTCCATCATTTTTTGAAGACGCTTACGTTCCTCGCCACTGTGAATTTTTTTAGAAACGGCAACTATTTCGTTGAAAGGAGTTAGTACAATAAATCGCCCAGCCAGTGAAATTTCACAGGTAAGTCTAGGGCCTTTTGCTGCAATAGGTTCTTTTAAAATTTGAACCAATACATTTGGCTTGCCATTAAGGACTTCACTTATTTTACCAGTTTTAATTATTTCTGCTTCTGTTTGAAATTTAGAAAAATCAAAACTATTGTCGTTGTTATGAATGGCTTCCTGCGTATATTTTATGATTGACTTTACGTATGGACTAAGATCGGTGTAATGCAAAAAAGCATCTTTTTCAAATCCAACGTCAACAAAAGCCGCATTTAATCCTGGTATAATTTTACGCACTTTACCAAGGTATAAATCCCCTACAGCCCAGCGGGTATCCATTTTTTCATTATGGATTTCCACCAATTTCTTATCCTCCAACAGGGCTATTTCCACCCCATCAGCGGTACTATTTATAATTAGATCTTTGTTCACTTATAGCAACTTTTTTACACACGATAGCACGCAATGACAAATAGCGCAGCTCATGCATTATATATTTTGTAATCACTACCACTTTACGAAGGAAGGAAAAGGTAAAGTAAAGTTGCTAAGTAGAAGAGTGGAGTGTAATAAAAATATACAAGCGTGACATTGAATAGGCACGCTTGTATAAAGGAAGAGAATTATTTATTCTTCTTCTTATGACGGTTTTTTCTTAAACGTTTTTTTCTTTTGTGCGTCGCAATTTTATGACGCTTTCTTTTTTTACCACAAGGCATGTCCGATAATTTTTGTTATTTAAAAATGTTATTTCTTCAATTCTTTAATTCTTTTGTCAATCGCTTCGATCGCTTCTGGTCGGGTAACAAGCTTTTTAACTTTGTTATACCATTCAATTGCGGCTTCATTTTGGTTGGAGAGTTCATAACACTCAGCAAGATTGATCATCGCTTCTAAATTACCTGGTTGTAATTTAATGACGGTGATGAATCGTTCAATTGCTTTAGGATATTGACCTGATTTTTTTCCTCCCAATCCTAAAATTAAGTTTCCGTAAATGTTTTGTGGATTTTTGTCCACAATCTCTTTCACTTTTAAGATGCCTTGCATAGGGTTGTCTGAAATATTTCCAAACAAATAGCAGGCACCCAAATTGATTATTACAGAATCATTATTTGGATTGATTACCAATGCTTTCTCTAAAAGAACTTTTGCATTTACTGCCATCCAATTTTGAATAGCAGGGGGTGCTTCCTGTGTTGTTAGGTTATCTACCAACAGCTGGGCTGCAAAAGTGAGGCTTTTTTCAGAATTTTCCAACAAAGCAGCACTGTAAGTATAATATAAATAAGGGGCGATTCTTTGGGCAGAATCCGCCCAAAATTTAGATAATTGTCTATAGATTGCGATAGAATCTTTAGTAGATTTGGATCTAGTTAATTGATTTTCAATACTTAACAAGGAAATCTTCTGCGTTCCACTAAGGGTGGTTTTAGCACCCTCCAAGATGGTTTTAGTGCTTACTGTTTCATTAACATTAGCTGAATTGGCTGCCTGGTTGGCATTTTTCTGATCCCTTGGAACGAAAATAACGAGCACGGTACACAATAGTACGGCAATAAATACAACAAGTAACTGAGGTAATTTCAAAATGGTAAGATTTCCGACAAAGGTAATTACTTACGGTTGCTTTTCACCTCGTTTACGAATTCTTTTGCAGGTTTAAATGCTGGAATAAAATGCTCAGGAATTTCAACCGCAATATTCTTTTTAATGTTACGCCCAATTTTTGCGGCTCTTTTCTTAGTGATAAAGCTACCAAAGCCACGAATATATATATTCTGGCCATTAGATAAGCTTTCTTTCACTTCCTTAAACATCGTTTCTAAAGTAACTAAAACATCCACTTTAGGAATTCCAGTTTTCTCAGAGATTTGATTGATGAGATCAGATTTTCTCATGAAGGTAATTTTTGGGTTCAGTATTAAAAATAAATTAAATTTTAACTTTTTGCAAGTAAATCTTCATTTATTTATGTGGATTTGTGCATTATTTTAGCTTAATATACATATAAATTATTTATATATAAATATATTTCAATTTATAAATTCACATTTTTTATCAAATTTTGACATGATTTTGGTCATTTTTGCTCAATTTTACCCAAAATGAGTACAAAATTTTGCGAATTGCTTCTAAAGTGGGACGAACAAGGCAATAACCGACCTATGCCTTGGAAGGGGGAAAAAGACCCCTATAAAATATGGCTAAGTGAGATTATTCTTCAGCAAACCAGGGTGGAACAGGGATGGGCTTATTATGAGCGTTTTATTAAAAAGTATCCGACTATACATTTATTAGCCAAAGCAAAAGACCAAGCTGTTTTTAAATTATGGGAAGGATTAGGCTATTACAATAGATGCAAAAATTTATTATTTACAGCAAGACAAATTGTTGCAGATTTAAAGGGACAATTTCCTGACACATACGAACATTTATTACAATTAAAAGGAGTGGGTCCTTATACCGCTGCTGCGATTGCCTCCTTTGCTTATAATCTCCCACATGCGGTAGTGGATGGAAATGTATTTAGAGTTTTTGCAAGGTATTATGGCATTCACCAGCCCATTGATACTAAAGAAGGAATTGAACTATTCAATAAAATTGCCTTTGATAATTTATCAAAAAATAAAGCGGGTATTTATAATCAGGCCTTAATGGATTTTGGCGCTACTGTTTGTAAACCTGCTACACCACTATGTTCTACCTGTGTAATGAAAAAGGGTTGTAAGGCATTTTTGCATAATACTGTTGGTCAATTGCCCATTAAACTAAAAGTGATACAAAAGAAAAAAAGATATTTTGATTACTACTTTTTTATCCAAGGGGATACATTTTACCTGCAGCAAAGGCTGGCTGGCGATATTTGGGAAGGACTTTATCAGCCTTATTTAGTAGAGTCAGAAAGATTAATTACTTCAACCGAAAAAGAGATTAAAGAAATGTTGTCTAGTCATTTATCCATTGACGCGCCCGTAAAAGACATCCAAATCAATTCAAAATTGTATCAGCAGCAACTTACGCATCAGCTTTTGACTTTTAGATTTACTACTATTTTTTTAAAGTCAGTGCCCAAAATGCTCGCCCATGGCAAATGGATTAAATTTAGCCAACGCGCAAAATACCCTTTCCCCAAAACAATTAAGGAATACCTGGAAAAGGAGGCGACTTTTCTTTGATGAAATGTCTTATTTAATTATTAACTTTCCACTATAAATACGTACTATTTTGGACTATTATTCGAGTCTTATCAATTTATTACAGGTTCCCAGTGCTGCCCCTGTACAACAGGACGCTTTACTTTTTTTAACAATGGTTGTTTTGTTGTTTTTTTCGTTTGCCATTGCTGGGTCTGAAGTGGCGTTTTTTTCCTTATCCTACAAGGACATACAAAATCTAAAAACAAAAAATAATAAGTCATTAAAGCGCATTGTTAGCTTACTTGAAAATCCAAACAAGTTGTTGACCAGTATGCTTATTGCCAATAGCTTTATTAACATATGCATTATTTTAATTGCCAATATTTTAATTAATCACTTATTTACATTTGATCAAATTACTTTTCCTGGCTTTGAGTTTATTGTTAAAGTATTGTCAGTGACTATTTTGTTGTTATTCTTTGCCGAGATTTTACCTAAAGTAATGGCCACTCAAAACAATATTCGTTTTGCTCAAAGTTTTGGCGGCATTATTCAAGTTGTGTATTTTATTTTTTCAAAGCCAAGCGGCATTATGGTTAAATATACCAATATCATTGAAAATAAATTAGCTAAAAAAAACTTAGGCACTACTTATAGCATGGAAGAATTGGATCATGCAATTGACTTGACTGCATCAACGAATGAACAAGAAAGTGAGAAGAAAATATTAAAAGGCATTGTTAAGTTTGGGAACATTTCAGTAAAGCAAATCATGAAGACGAGGTTGGATGTTTATGGGGTAGAAGAATTAATTAGTTTTGGTGCACTGCTTGAACATATTAAGGAGTATAATTATAGCCGATTCCCGGTGTATAAAGAGGATTTAGATACCATAGTGGGTATGATTCATACTAAAGATGTGTTGCCCTATATTAATGAAAGCGCTGACCATGATTGGTCCTCCTTGATTAGACCTGCTTTTTTTGTCCATGAACAAAAAATGATTGAGGATTTATTGCAAGAGTTCCAGTCAAAGAGAATTCACTTTGCAATTGTTGTAGATGAATTTGGAGGAACAAGTGGCATTATCACATTAGAAGATATTTTAGAAGAAATTGTGGGAGATATTTCAGATGAGTTTGATGAGGAAGAAGCGATGATTAAAAAAATAGACGAATTCCATTATATCATGGAAGGCAAAACGCCTATTATTGATTTATGTAGTTATATTAATTTGTCAACTTCATTTTTTGATAAAGTAAAAGGAGAAAGTGATACTGTTGCGGGTTTATTTTTGGAACTAGCAGGACATTTCCCCACCTTACAACAAGTGGTAAAATACCAACAATTTAGTTTTACTGTTTTGGAAATTAAAAAAAATAGAATACATAAGTTACAATTAATTGTTTCACCACAAATGATGAGCAGTGCTGAAAGTGTATAAAATTAGTTGTACTATTATTACTACTTGTGCCATTGTTTTTTTGGGTTGCAACAGCCCAGTAGTGCCTAAACCCAAAGGCTACGAAAAAATGCCATTTCCTGAAAAAAAATACCAGGTATTTAACAAGGCTGGTTATCCATTTACTTTTGAATATCCAGTGTATGGTCAAATAAAAAACAACCTCAATTATTTTGGGGACAACAAACAAACCAATCATTGGATAAATATTCATTTTCCTGCAAATAGCGCCACCATTTATGTAAGTTATCGCCCTATCCAGTCCAATCAATTAGATACATTTATAAGGGATGCTTATACTTTTGCCAATAACCACACCAGCAAGGCTAGTTCCATTGAGGATTCAGCATTTGTTACTGACCAAGGGGTGTATGGCGTACTTTTCCATATTGGCGGGAATGTGGCTACTAGTTACCAGTTTCTACTCACAGATTCTACCCGTCATTTTTTTAGGGGGGCATTGTATTTTGACGCAACGCCCAACGAAGACTCTTTGGCGCCGGCCAATGAATTTTTTTTAAAAGACCTCAAGCATTTAGTAAATACATTTAAGTGGCAATAGTGCATCTTAAGTTTTATCTTTAATATAATCAGTAATTTTGTCTCGTTTAAAATAAGTGACATCCTCAAAAGTTGCATATATTTTCCCACACATCAAAAAACGCGCCGCATTTTTTTCTTATCTTTACTACACCTATGATTATTATTGATTCTGTTTTAGTGAGTGATGAAATAGTTGAAGAACAATTTGTTTGCGATTTAGCTAAATGCAAGGGGGGTTGTTGTGAGGATGGGGACGCTGGCGCGCCTTTAGAAAATAAAGAAAAAGAGTACATCAAAGAATATTATGATATAGTAGCCCCTTATATGACCAAAGAAGGGATTAAAGAGGTGAAAAAATCGGGCTTATTTACTTTTGATGAAGAATTTGGATGGGTAACGCCCACTATTAAGGGACAAATTTGTGCTTATGGATATAAGGACGAAAAAGGAATTATTAAATGCGCATTTGAGCATGCCTATAATGATGGTAAAATAAGTTGGAAAAAACCAATAAGCTGCCACTTGTTTCCTATAAAAATTACCAAGAGCAAATCGGACCCTAGTGTGGAGTATTTGAATTATGAGCCAAGAGAAGATTTATGTGCCGCTGCATGTTCATTGGGCGAAAAGTTAAAAGTGCCTGCTTACGTTTTTTTAAAGGAGTCAATTATCAGAAAATACGGCGAAGAATTTTACAATGCATTAGATGCTTCGGCACAACATCTTAAAAAATAATATTTCAATTATGCGCAGCATTTACGCCGACTCTTTTTTAGCCAACAGTGCGCAAAAGGCATTGGATCTCGAGCATCGCCGTAAAATTAATTTTAATATTGGCAAATACAATGCCGTAGTACCCAAGGGCAAAGAGCAGTTCACCGATTTAGAGCGCGTTAGAGCGCTTGCAAAAAATAGAAAATGGGAGGCAATTGAAAACCTTGATTTATACCTGACGGAGTTTGAAACTCAAATTACCAAAAGGGGTGCCAAAGTATTGTGGGCCGAAGACAGTGAGCAGGCATTAAATTTCATTGGAGAAATATGCGCGCAGAAAGCGTGTAAGTCCATTGTTAAAAGCAAGAGCATGGTTACAGAGGAGATTCATTTGAATCAATACCTTGAATCCATTGGGGTGGAAAGTGTAGAAACAGACTTAGGCGAGTACATACAACAAATGGATGGCGAAGCGCCCTATCATATTGTAACTCCTGCCATGCATAAAAGCAAGGAGGATGTTGCTAAATTATTTGCAGAAAAGCTTGGCACCGACATTAATCTTACGCCAGAGCAACTTACACAGGTAGCTAGAATAAATTTAAGAGAGAAATATGCCAATGCAGAGATAGGCATTACTGGAGCTAATTTTATTTTATCTGATATTGGAGGTATTGCTATAACTGAAAATGAAGGCAATGCAAGACTTTCTGTTGCAATGCCTAAAACGCATATTGTAATTGTTGGAATTGAAAAAGTAATTCCTTCCATTACAGATTTAGGATTATTTTGGCCTTTACTTTCCACCTATGGCACTGGTCAACAAGTTACAGTGTACAATAGTATTATTACTGGCCCTAAGCAAGCAAATGAAGTAGATGGACCAGAAGAGATGATTGTTATTTTGCTGGACAATGGAAGGACCGAATTATTAGCCGATCATAAAAGTCGAGAGGCACTTTATTGTATTAGATGTGGTGCTTGTTTAAATGCCTGCCCAGTATATAAAAATATAGGTGGTCATGCATATGAAACAACCTATAGTGGACCTATTGGAAGTGTGATTACGCCTCATTTGCGTGGGATGCATGATTACAAGCATTTGAGTTACGCATCAAGTTTATGCGGAGGTTGTACTGCTGTATGCCCTGTTAAAATTAATATACATGAGTTGCTGCTTGAAAACAGAAGATCCTCAGTAGTGGCAGGTGAAAGTGATTATGGTGAAAAATTTGCTTGGAAATTATGGAAGCAATCCTCATTGAGTCGAAGACTAATGAATCAAGGAAATGCGGCTATTAAAAATTGGTTAATCAACAAAATGTTTAAAGGTTGGAGCGCACAAAGAGCGCCGCTCGTATTCCCTAAAAAATCATTTAATCAACTCTGGAAAGAAGAAAAAAAGAGCAACTAAATTTATCAATTAAGTGACTTTCGCATTGCTTACATGCCGTCCGCATCTGCAACTGCTACCACTGGATCCTTTTGTTTTTTCAAACTTCTATTGACAAGGTAAACTCCAAAAAGAGTACAAACCGTACCTATAATACTATTCCAGGTTATTTCTTCCCCTTCCAAAAGTAGTGATCCTACCCAAATTGCAACAATTGGATTAATGTATGCATACAGTGAGGCGATTGCAGGATGCAAGTGCTTCATGCTATAGATAAAGGAGATAAATGCAAATACAGAGCCGCCAATAACCATGTAAATGATAGCAGCCCATGATACGGGAGGTATTGCATGCAAAGGAATATAGTCGCCGCTTGCCAAGGTAAATATTGCCATACAAGCAGCGCTGATTAACATTTGCCAGCCTATTGAATTATAGGCATTCATATTTATTTTATTCCTAGCAATTAAAATAGAGCCGACACTCCATGAGAACATTGCAAACATGGACAGCCCAACACCTAGTAAATAATTGGATCCATGAACTTGTAAACTGTCTTTGTAAAAAATAAAGCCAATACCAATCAATCCCAATAATAAACCAATTAAGGTTGGTGCATTTATTTTGATGGCTTTGAAATAAAAACGCTCAATAAGCACTACCGATAAAGGGTAGAGTGCTGCAATAAGGGCTGCTAGTCCACTTGTGATAAACTGTAATCCATAAGTGGCAATTCCATTGGCGGATACAAACATTAAAAAGGCAAGAGGGAATAACCACAACAACTGCTTACCAGTGGGTAATTTTTCTCCTTTGATCAAAAAGAAAATAACATAGATACTGCCTCCTAAAAATTGCCTGATACTGGCTAGTTCAAAAGCGGGCATATGTTTTACACCCATTTTACTCGCCACCCAAGTAGTACCCCATACAATACTGGTGATAGTGAGGGCTAAGTATGCTTTTTTTTGACTTGACATTTATTTTTAAATAAAACTGTAAATGCTAATGTCTAAAATGTCTTAACTGTGTCATTACCATGGCTAATCCATTTTCGACACAATAGGCGATACTATCTTTGTCTCTCACCGATCCACCTGGTTGAATATAGGCTTCAATGCCTTCGGCATGCGCTATACGCACACAGTCATCAAAAGGGAAAAAGGCATCGGAAGCCAGGGTAGCTCCTTTTAAATCAAAATTAAATTGCTTTGCTTTTTCTATTGCATGTCTTAAAGCATCTACTCTTGACGTTTGACCACAACCCTTACCTACTAATTGCTTGTTTTTAATTAATGCGATCGCATTGCTTTTTAAATGCTTACAAATGATATTGCCAAAAATCAAGTCTTCTTTTTCTTTAGCCGAACTAGGTCTTGCACCAACTTCATCCCAATTGGCATAATTTCCTTTGTCAACGCCTTGTTCAAGAATACCATTCAATATTGATTTTTGTTGCGTTGGGTTAAATTCAAGATTTTCTTTGCTTTGTAAAAGAATGCGATTCTTTTTTGCTGCTAAAATAGTCAATGCTTCTTCATCAAACGCAGGGGCAATTAATACCTCAAAAAATATTTCTTGAATAGCTTCAGCTGTTGCTTTATCAATTGTTCCATTGGTTACCAATACTCCACCAAATGCACTTTCAGGATCGCCTGCCAATGCAGCAGTCCAACTTTCAAGTACCGTATCTCGCTGAGCTACACCGCATACATTCGTATGCTTGATAATGGCAAAACTTGTTTTTGCTAAGTCTCCTATTAAAGCAATGGCTGCATCTACATCCACCAAATTATTATAAGACAATTCTTTACCATTAAGTTGTGTAAACCATTGTGCTAAATTACCATGGAAAGTGGCCACTTGATGTGGGTTTTCACCATAACGCAACACTTTACCTGCACTAGGGTTAAAATAATTACTAATGGCAATGTCATAATGCATAACTACTTCAAATGCTTTAGCTGCAAATGATTTTCTTTGCGCTAAAGAAGTGGTACCGTTTTGGGCAACCAACAAATCATTTAATTTTTGGTAATCGTCCTTCGCCGATAAAACTACCAAGTCACGGAAATTTTTTGCAGCTGCACGAATCATTGAAGGGCCGCCTATATCAATTTTCTCGATGATTAATTTTTCCTCATCTGTCGTCCTAAGTGTTTCTTCAAAAGGGTAAAGGTCCACAATCACTAGGTCTAATTCAGGTATTTTATATTGCGCCATTTCTTCCAAATCCTGCGCTTCATACCTGCGCCCTAAAATGCCACCAAATACCGAAGGGTGCAAAGTTTTTACACGACCTCCTAAAATAGAAGGGTAACCTGTTACGGATTCAACGGCGATGCAAGGAATGCCAAGGTCTTCCAAAAACTTTTGGGTGCCACCAGTTGAGTAAATGGTAATATTTAATCCATGTAATGTTTTTGCTAAAGGCGCTAATCCGTCTTTGTAGAATACCGAGATGAGGGCTGATTGTATTTTCTTTTCCATAGGCAAAGTTAACGCCTTAATCCATTTTATTTTTTTCAGATTTTCCACAAAAAACCTTCCTAGCTGAATAACTTTATTAAATAAAAAACTAAGCAAACGCCTAAAATACCCACCAAATACCTTGTATTTTTTAAATTCAGCCAAAGGTAGATACATAACAGTACTATATAATATAAAACGATTGAGGCATTGTTCATGCTTAGCTGAACGATTTCGGCCTTAGTGTGTTGGAACAATCCACGCACTAGCTCATTGAATCCGAGAATATATTTTTGCATGAATTGACCCCAATAGAACGCAATGGAAAACGGACTGGGTAAAATTAATAATAAGGCTAAGCCATATAATATTAGATTGCTTAATGGGACCATGATAAAATTACTGACCAATACCCATCCTGCAATTTGATGGAAATGTAAAGCAAGTAGGGGCAATGTGGTTAATTGCGCTGCTATACTTAAACAACAATTACTCCATAAAAATTGAATGATTGGATTTTTTAATTGAAGAGATTGATACAAAAGAGGATAAAATAAATGTATGCCAATAACAGCGGCATAAGATAGCTGTAGTCCAATATGATAAATTCCATTGGGTTGGACAAAAAGTAAAATTAAAATCCCAGCTGCAATAACATTGAGTGTAAAAACAGCCGACCCCATAAATTTACCAATGGTATAAATAGAGAAAAAAACAGATGCCCTTACAATGGATGGACTTGCAAAGGCCATTAAGGTATAAGTCCATACTGAAAATAGAAGCAGTAGTAGTTCAAAAATCAAAAACGGTTTATTTCTTGGCAGTAGCTGCGTGAATTTGGCTAAATTTTTGAATAGAATATCCAAATGCATGCCACTAATTGCAATTATATGTACAATACCTAGTTGGGTGTATGCATTAATAAGTGATTGATTGATTTCCATTTTTACCCCTAATAAAATGGCTTGGGCAAAACCATTGGCTTCCTTATTAGGTATCGTCTGATTTATTTTATCGATCACCCAATTTCTACATTCATTTATAAATGAGATGGGCGGGTTAGCGGTATGAATGCGAAAGGGTGGAGTAGCCCAATGAATAGCTATGCCCCAACAAATAAGTATCAAGGAAATACCATAGGATAGTACCCATATTTGTTTTTTTTGAAAAGACAGCATTATAATGAGTAGAAGTGTGCTCCCTATTAATGCTACTGCGTAAAATTGACCTTGTCCATTTTGTATTTGCCCATGCCAAGAAGCGCATGCTAAGCCAATTAGTAAGTGAAAAGAAATAAATACCAATGGATGGCTTGCCTTCCAATAAGCATAGGTATTTTGCATGCTTTAAACTAAACAATGCACTTGGCGTATAGTTTTCGGAAATTACTTAGCGCCCAATAAAAAAACGGCTAATTTTTTATGTAATTCAGGTTTATGGGCTTTCCAATAAGCAATGGGGGCTGTTTTGATCAATTCCTCCGGTCCGGTAATGTCCACACCAATACATAGTCTGGTTTGTGGATGGCAATATTGTACAATTGCTTCAAAAAGTTGATTATTGCGATAGGGTGTTTCAATAAATAGTTGTGTACTGCCTTTTAAATTGGCTTCTGCTTCTAAGCTTTGAATTTTCTTTTTCCTTTCATTTTGATCAATAGGCAGGTATCCGTGGAACTGAAAATTTTGTCCATTCATTCCACTTGCCATTAATGCAAGCAATAAGGAGGAGGGTGCAGTGTATGGCTTTACAGTGGCGCCAATAGTTTGGGCTGCTGCTACCAATAATTGCCCTGGGTCTGCGATACCAGCACAGCCTGCTTCAGAAACAATACCAATGTTTTTACCTTGTTGTAATAACTCTTTGAATAAATTAATTTGCGCTTCCTCCACTTTATGTATCGGATGCCAAATATAATGATCGATAATCATTTCTTTCCAAACCTTCTTAAAAAACCGACGAGTTGTTTTTTCATTTTCAACAAAAAAGGCATCACATTGCGCGATCCATTTTTGAGTATCACCAGGAATGGCTTCCCAGCCTTCCTCGTGCAATAACATGGGTAATAAATAGACTTTCCCTAATGGCATTAATTATTGTCTTTTATTTCTTGTGTATTTAAATGTGCTGCAATTAATGCATAAAATGGAGCTGTAATCCATCCAACAACAGGAACCAAATGCATTAAATAAAATGCAATTCCATTGGCAATGGGCAGTCCTTTATGATTACTTACATAGTTAGCAGCCGTCACCCTATTTTTATTTTCTGTTGCTAACCCGTAGTCCAACATGGCATATCCAAAAAAGTAGCATTCAATTAATATGGTAAATATAGGTGTGAACCAACCAATAATAGGAATGGTGCAAACTAAGATAATGGGTATTAAATATACCGTTTGCCAAAGTAAATTGGTAATAGTTAATTTAATTGCCCTAAACATAAGCTTAATATATTCCCCCCATTTAAATACAAAGGTTTCGTTTTGCTGAATCGCAGCTATGCGTAAATGATGGTAAGAAAATACTGGAGAAAATAAAATCAGGAATACGAATTTAAAAATAGCAAAGTAAGAAAGTAGCAAGGTGAACCAAAGCCAGAAACTTCCCATCGTAATAAAAAAACCAAGTAAATCACTTCCAACGGCATCTACCCATGATTTTAAATCTGTTTTTAAAATAATCCATTCAATAAATGCACTAGAACTTAGGCTAAAATAGTTGATGCCAAAAACAAACATAACTCCATAAATTATTCCAGGTAAAATCATCCATCTCCACATGCGATGTTGCATAATGAATTGGTGTGCCAAGAAAAACGCACGAATGGAAATAATTAATTCTTTGAGCAATGAATTGGTTTTGCTGTAAAGATACGAAGTCCTAAATTAGGATTGCATTTTGGTTCCAAAGGCTAAATCACCTGCATCCCCTAGGCCGGGTATAATGTAACTATGGTCATTTAAGGTATCATCAATATCCCCACACCAAATGGGGATTTCTTTTCCTAGTGCAGCTTCAACCGTTTCTATACCTTTTCGGCTAGCAATGGCAACAACGATATGTAATTCCTTGGGGGTTTGATTTTTAGTAATGGCTTTGATGGTTTCCACCAATGAAGCCCCTGTTGCCAACATGGGATCCGATACAATTACTACTCGATTATTTAAATCAGGGCAACTTAAATATTCGATACTTATTTCAAAACTTCCGTCCGCATGATGCTTTCTGTAAGCAGAAATAAATGCATTATCTGCTTTGTCAAAATAATTTAACATCCCTTGGTGCAAAGGAAGTCCAGCGCGTAAAATAGTAGCCAATACCGGTTGTTCTGACAATACCTTTGACTGGTGAATGCCAAGTGGTGTGGTTGTGGGGACTGTCTTATTGGGCATTGTTTTGCTCATTTCATAGGCGACCACTTCCCCAATACGCTCTAAATTTCGTCTAAAACGCATTCTATCATTTTGCACATTAACATCTCTTAACTCAGCAATCCAATTGCTTAACAAGCTGTGCTTTTCACTTAAATGATGAACCATTTTTAATATTTTTTTTCAAAACTAAGTTTCTTCTTGTCAATTTTAAAATATTTTAAATCCATCTCCATCAAATAAGCCTTTATCGCTTAGTTTTAAATGGGGAATCACTAATAATGCCATAAAACTCAAGGTCATAAAGGGAGCGCCTAGCTTACTACCCAATGATTTTGCCATTAAGTCAATTTGTGTATAGGATTGGGCAACCCAATAGGGATCTTCAACGCTCATCAGGCCAGCGACAGGTAAACCAAGCACTTGCTCCTCCTGTTCATTGACACAACTAATTCCCCCTTTTTCTTTAATGACTAAATTAATGGCTTTAACAATGCTTGCATCATCCACCCCCACTGCAATAATATTATGGCTATCATGTGCCACGGTTGAAGCAATCGCTCCTTTTTTAAAATTAAAGTTTTTAATAAAGGCTATTTTGGGGGCTGTTTTAAAATAACGGTTATATACCACTACTTTCAGTATATCCTCCTCTATATTACTTGCTAATTGATTTTGTACTATTGTCGGCTGCTTCCAAAGACAGTGGGTGATTAATTGACCATCTATCGCCTCTATTACAGGAATCAAGCCCTGTTCATTCATTGGATAATGTTCCTTAGTTAGTTCTATGTCTTTTTCATGAATTGCTTGGGTGTCAAATTGGTTAATTACCTTTTCTTGAATTGTTGGAATAAAAGATTTTCCTTCCTCAGCAACAAGGGCTCCATTTATATATGTTTGTTTTACCTTAAAATGTACTAAATCCTCTACCACAATAAAATTTGCTCGATCTCCAACCTGCATGAATCCTGTTGGTAATTGATAATGTAAAACAGGATTTATACAAGCTGCTCTTAATACATTAAATACATTTATACCTTTGGCAACGGCACGTGCACATAATACATTAATATGTCCCTCAAGTAAACTATCAGGATGCTTGTCATCACTACATAACATCATCATGGTAGGATGGTCGTCTAATAATTCATGTAAAGCGTCAAAGTTTTTCGCAGCACTACCTTCTCTTATTAAAATTTTCATCCCATAACTTAATTTGTCCACAGCTTCCTCTATAGTGAAACATTCATGGTCGGTACTGATGCCGGCTTGTATATATTGCTGCGCTTGGACTCCCATTAATCCAGGAGCATGTCCATCCACGGGCTTGCCCGCCTTATGGGCTGCACTTATTTTTTTCATTACCTCCTGATCCTTATTTAGGACACCAGGAAAATTCATCATTTCACTTAAGTAATAAATATCTTTATTGGCAAGTAATTCGGTTACTTGGTCACTATTGATAGTAGCACCTGCTGTTTCAAAAATAGTGGCAGGAACACAGCTGGGTGCGCCAAAGAAAAAATGAAAGGGAACTTTTTTACCATTGTGAATCATATAATACACCCCTTCCACACCGCATACATTGGCTATTTCATGCGGGTCACTAATAGTGCCAATGGTTCCATGCACCACCGCAAGCTTGGCAAAGGCACTAGGAATAAGCATACTACTTTCAATATGCACATGGCTATCAATAAAGCCGGGCATGATATAATGCATTGGTGCATTATCACAGGGCTCAATTTTTTCAATTTGTCCGTTGGAGACAGTTAATTGCGCAGGGTAGATATTCTTTTTTAAAATATCTACATACTGCCCAGTGAGCGTGTAGGTAGTTCCCATAAATAGCGTGTATTATAAATTAAACCAGTAACTGAACTTAAAGATAAGTGCTCTGTTTTTATTTTTAAGCATTGGGTCTGTGAAATAATTATCGGTATATACCAAAAAGAAGTCGCTCATTGGTTTAAACCTATACTGTAAACGGCTGTTGATATTGAAATTATTTTGCTGGGTATTATACTGCATGAATGTTGTCCAAAACAATTGCGTACTAAAATTCCATTCTATTTTAGGAGAAATTAAAACTATATTATTACTCCCGTAGGGTCTTGGCAATTCAATTTTGTTCACTTCTGCCCTTAAACTTATTTTAAAATGGGGTTGTGATCGCCAACTTATTCCAAGGGAACCGGCTGTAACCGTTCCGTTATAAAATTGACCAACGCTGAACCTTCCAAACATGCCAAATAGTTTTCGTATATCCGATGTGTAAGACAGTTCAAATTGATTGAAACTATAATGTCCTGCAGGCAAAGGAGATGCATCTGTAAATGCAATGGGATATAACAAATTCAAACTCGTATTGCTTAATGAAGCATTTAAAAAAGAAGCATTTTTAAAATCTGTTTGAATACTGAATTCTGCATCAGATTGATTTAAACTATTATCGGTATGAAAAGTGGCAAAGTTCTCAATACTAAACTGCAACTTAGCAATGGGTCCTTTGGCTGGAAAAATTTTATAGGCTATTTGATTAAAAGTGTTCTTGAAACCTAGTCTAATAGTCGTGTCTCTTTCTGCATCATAATTATCAATCATTTGTACAAAACCCATATCGGTATAATAGTTCTTGCCAACATTTCCAATGAGGGTAACAAAAGTCCAATTGGTTTTATCACTCATCAATCCAGCTTGCACATATTTGTCCTGACTGTTAATAGTAGGTTTAAAAGCTTGGTGGTAATCGGCCCATGCGCTAAATGTACCACCCGCATTTGAATATTCAAGGGTGATTCCTGCATTACGGCCATACCTATCTAAAGGATTTTTTTTCGCTTCTTCCTCAGTAATAAAATTTTCTCTATTTAAAAAGTAGGTTTTAATGTTGGACCTTTTTAATATACTTTTTTGTAGCGTAAGGGCTGAAAAATTTTCAGGTGAATAATTTCCTTGCTTACCAGTTTGCATATTCATGACCCCAATCCTTGTGGTAGGGTTTATATTGCCTGATAATCTTGCACCAAACAAAATTGGGATTCTATTTCCCTCCTTATCTAAACCAATAGACCTAGAATAAAAAGGTCGGATTGGGGGAATGCCAAAATTGGAAAACAAATCAGAGTTCTCTAAAAAGAAGTTGCGTCTTTCGGGAAGAAAAATATTAAACCTTGTTAAATTCGTTACCTGCTGATCCACTTCCACTTGGGAGAAATCGGGGTTAACTGTTAGGTCCAAATTTAAAGAGGCATTGATGGCTACTTTTGCATCAAAACCAGCATTCCCATTGGAATTTAGACTTTTCCCATTTTCTTTGTCTTCGGTGCTATTCCCAGTCACATAAGGCAGGAAGATGATATTTTTCGAGGTAGCAGGTGCCCCATTATCAGGCCAATTTAACAAGCCTAAATAGCCTAAATCATAGGACCTAAAATTGACAGGCACTTTGGTCCATGCACTGTATTCATTATTTTTTGCATCAATTCGTACAAAATTAATACCCCAGTATAATTGTTTTGGATCATACCTAATGGACTTTAATGGGATCATAATTTCAGCCACCCAAAAATTTCCATAATCCTTTGTTGCTGAAAACCATTTGCTATCCCAACTCCAAGAGGGGCCGTCTTCAAAATTATTGCTTAATTGATCCTCTGACTGAACATTTAGGGCATTGACTACAAAGTAAAAACCGTTTGTTTTTCTATTTTGTGGATCTAAAATAATTCCTACGCCATCATTACCATCGTGGCCAATATCTCTTTTTAACCCTTTAATAATAGCAGTTCCACTATCATGTACTTTAAAGGCAAAGTATAAATTTTCATTATCATAAGTGACACGTACTTCGGTTTGTTTTTTCGGATCACCTATATCATTGGGATATTTTTTTTTAAAGTCTTTGGCGACCGCTGATGAAGTCCATGCAGCTTCATCCAAAATCCCATCAATTTTTATTTTTTTGGAACTGGGTTGAATTTTGTATTGAAAACTTTTCTGAAAATCAGAAAAATCTTGTCCTGTTGCGTTATGGATGAATAACCCTAAAACAAAAACAGCAATAAGGGTTAAACGCATTTTTATCATAGGATGCAAATATCCACTATCCAACGCTTTGATTCGTAATTCGCGCTAAAAATTGATCAAAAAATGGGTTAAACGGCTTAATCCTTCTTTAAAATGTCTGGTCGACGTTCTTTTGTACGCTGTAAAGCTTGTTCCTGACGCCATTGGTCTACTTTTTTTGGATCTCCCGTTAATAGAATAGGAGGGACTTGTAAATCTCTAAAATTGGCAGGTCTTGAATATACCGGAGGCGCTAATAAATTATCTTGAAATGAGTCGGTTAAGGCAGAGGTTTCGTCATTCAATACGCCAGGAATGAGTCTTCCCACTGCGTCAACAATGATTGCTGCCGCTAACTCGCCACCGCTTAATACATAATCGCCAATAGATATTTCCTGGGTAACATATAGTTCTCGAATACGTTGGTCAATTCCTTTGTAATGTCCGCAAATAATTAAAATCCTATTTTTTAATGATAGCGTATTGGCGTCTTTTTGATCAAATGTTTTTCCGTCAGGAGTGACAAAAATAATTTCGTCAAATTTTCCTTCTTCCTGTAATTCATCAATCGCATTGGCCAAGGGTTCGCACATGATTACCATGCCTGCTCCTCCTCCATATTGATAGTCGTCCACCTGACCATGTTTATTAATAGCCCATTTACGTAAATGGTGCAACTTAATAGTAAGATGCCCCCTTTCTTGTGCACGCTTCATGATACTGTGCTCAAAAGGGCTGGTTAACAATTCGGGTAGTACAGTTAATATTTCGATGGTCATGATGCAAAGTTAATCCAAAAATTCCCCTAAATCTCTTCTATTCTTTTTTGTAGGGCGTCCTATTTTACTTAATCTTTTACCCGTTTGGAAAGTAGCAGCCACCTGTCTCACTCGCTCCAATTCTTCCACCGGGGTTAAATCCTCATAATATTTAATGGCTTCGGCATAAGCCATGCGCGATTCCAAAATTTGTGTCACTCGTAGGGTCCAATTTTTGTGTTCGGTCCTGGCTTCATAAATATCGCCCACCACCACTGCGCGCGAAGCTTTTACATTTTCACCTTTTAGTTTAACACGCCCTTTATCAATTGCTTCAGTTGCTTGACTACGGGTTTTGAAAACACGTATTGACCAAAGGTACTTATCGAGTCTTACTTTTTCTTTCTTTTCTTTTTCAGTACTCATGCTTTATGCATTTTTTTCTGCAAAGTATTTATGAAAATAAGGAATGGTCTCTATGCCTTTGTAAAAGTTGGCGATATCATATTTTTCATTGGGACTATGTAAATTATCACTGTCTAATCCAAAACCCATGAATACAATTTTTAAACCCAATTCTTTTTCAAACAAAGCGCAAATGGGAATACTTCCTCCACCCCTTACTGGAATGGGCTCTTTGCCAAATGTGGTCGCAATGGCTTTTGCCGCACTTTTGTATTCATGAGAATCAATGGGTGTCATATATGGTTCGCCACCATGATGTTCAAAAGCAGCCACTTTTACGTTTGGCGGTGCAATTTTTTTAAAGTGATCCAACACCATGGCTGTAATTTTTTCTGAAGACTGATTCGGCACCAAACGACAAGATATTTTTGCAAAGGCTTTCGATGGTAAAACAGTTTTCGCACCTTCACCCGTGTAACCTCCCCAAATTCCATTTACTTCTAGTGTAGGGCGAATACCAGTTCTTTCATTGGTACTATAGCCTTTTTCACCCCACACTTCTTGTATGCCTAAATCTTCCGACCATGCTTTTAAATCAAATGGTGCTTCCGCCATTTTTGTTCTTTCCGCATCAGTGGATTCGATTACATCGTCGTAAAAACCAGGAATTGTGATATGGTTATTTTCGTCATGACAAGATGCAATCATTTTTGATAAGATGGTAATTGGATTGGCAACTGCCCCGCCATATACTCCACTATGTAAATCACGGTTAGGTCCAGTTACTTCTAATTCGATATAACTTAATCCACGTACTCCTATGTCAATGGAAGGGTTGTCCATGCTTATCATAGCGGTGTCACTAATTAAAATTACATCGGCTTTCAATAAGCTATGGTTGGCTTTTACGAAACTGGCTAAATTAGGGCTGCCAATTTCTTCTTCCCCTTCAATGATAAATTTAACATTAGTACACATGGTATTTGTTTTGGTCATTATTTCCAATGCCTTCACATGCATATAAAACTGGCCTTTGTCATCGCAGGCACCACGTGCAAAAATTTTACCATCAACAATAGTGGGCTCAAAAGGACCACTATGCCATAGTTCTAGTGGTTCTGCTGGTTGCACATCATAATGACCATAAACCAAAACAGTTGGAAAACTGGGGTCAATGATGATTTCACCATACACAATTGGATGACCTTCGGTCTCATATATTTTTGTTGTTTGTGCACCTGCTGCTTGTAATGATTTTTCAACTGCTTTGGCACAGGCAATCATATCCTCCTTGTTTTCACTCTTAGCACTAATACTTGGTATCCTTAATAAATCTAATAATTCGTTTAAAAAACGTTCTTTGTTTTGTGCTTGATAGGCTGTCCAGTTTTCCATATTTATTTTTTTTCAAAATTAATCCAATGTGTTTAATAGTATAATTGGTGTTTAATATTCGCTAATACATTTTCCATTGTCCAATCTAATTTTTTCTTAAAGGGTGTTTTTCTGTGTTCACAACTTTCAAGCGTACAAATGTCACAGCTAAATGGCATACAACCATCAATATGGATAAAAAATTCCACACTATCCCCAAATTTACTTTTTATTAAATCGGTAAATTGGTCCATAATTTTATGGGCTTCATGCACGTTTAAATACCAGGGCATAGTTAAATGACAGTCTATATGTAGTAAAGGGCCATATTTAATAACCCTTAAATTGTGTAAATCAATCCAGTTTTTATTTCTGTTATCGTTAATTTCTGCAATTACATTTTCCAATAATGCCATATCGGCTTCATCCATGATACCTGCCAACGATGCTCTAATAATTTTATAGCCATTATAAATAATCCAGCACCCCATGAGAATTGCTATTAAACTATCTAGTCCGTTAAATTGTGTGAGCAATACGATCGAAATACCTATGATAACGCCAAAAGTGGTAACGCTATCAATGATTAAATGTTTGCCACTAGACATTAAAGCCAGTGAGTTATTTTTTTGTCCCATTTTTTTTGCTATCAATCCTGCCATTAAATTAATTAAAGCAGTAACTAACAAAATCCATAATCCGTTATCAAGTGCGTGTAAAGCATTAGGCGAAAAAAAACTAGCTACTGCTTCTACTATAATGATTAGCCCAGCGGTGATAATTAAACTGCCTTCAAATGCAGCAGAGATAAATTCGGCCTTTCCATGACCGTAGGGATGATCCTTGTCTTTTGGTTTGCTTGCAACATATAAACTATAAAGGCCAATACAACCAGCCAACACATTAACTATACTTTCTAGTGCATCAGAAAGTACGGACAATGAATGTGTTAAATAGTAGGCAACAAACTTTAGTACAAATAAAATGATACTAAGTGTTGTTACAAATAGTTGGATTTTAAAATTTTGTTTGGTTTTGTGCACGAAATAAAATTAGGCGTATGCTAAGTTGAATCTAATTATTTTGGTAATGCAGCCGAATACCTGTTTTCAACAAATTCCCAGTGCACAATATTCCACCAGGCATTAATATAATCGGGACGTTTGTTTTGGTATTTCAAATAGTAGGCATGTTCCCAAACATCTAAACCCAACAACGGAGTACCTTGAATTTCAGCAACATCCATTAAGGGATTGTCTTGATTGGGTGTGGAGCTTATCGCTAAACCTCCCTCTTTCTTTACCAATAACCATGCCCATCCACTACCAAATCTGGTTTTAGCAGCTTCCCCAAATGCTTTTTGAAAATCAGCGTATGAGCCAAACGTTTTTTGAATTGCCTCCGCCAATTTACCAGAAGGTGCCGTTGAGGGGGATGGCTTCATGACCTGCCAAAATAATTCATGGTTATAATGTCCCCCTGCATTATTGCGCATTTTAGTTGAATAAGTTGAAATAGATTTTAATACATCAGTCAATGAACTATTATTGATGTTTACCTTCTCCGCGGCACAAGCCTCCGCTAAGTTTTTTGCGTAGGTAGCCGCATGTTTGCTATAATGAATTTCCATGGTCATTGCATCAATATAGGGCTCTAAAGAAGCATAGCTATACGGAAGGGGTTGTTGTTTAAACGCTGAATCAATCAAATATTGTTCTGGTACTAATTTCGAAATCAAGGGCATGGTAGCCAAAGCAATACCTGCTTTACCAGTTTTGGATAAAAATTGGCGGCGATTTTGATGTAAGCTTGACATATATTATTTTTTAAAGTACTTACGTAAAGTTACTTTAATTGGCTGTAAAAGTCGATAGTAAAATTCCTGATTAAATAGTTGTGAGTCACGCATTGCCTTATAGGTAAGAAAAAATCCTATTGGAATTAAAATGGAGGAAGAAAACCACATTCCCTTGTAAACAGTCCATTCGCCAGATTTTGCAAATTTCTCTCCAAAATTATTAAGCAAGAAGAATACCACAAAAAATACAATGGCCAATACAAATGGAGTTCCAAATCCTCCTTTTCTGATAATGGATCCTAATGGCGCACCAATTAAAAACAACACAATACACGCAAATGAAAGGGTAAACTTACGATGCCATTCAATCGCATGAAAAGTAGTGGAAGCTTTATTTTCTATATAGGTATCTTTAATGGTCGTTAAATTGTTTTGTAAACTTTGAAGTTGGTATCCAATTGCTTCGGAAATAATGCTTGATACTGAGTCAGGAATAACTTCATTAATTTTTTTAACAGGTTTTACTTTAGGCAAGCTGGCAAATAATTTTGCACTATCCCTGTATTTCATAAATCTTAAATAAGGCCCAGCCTCGGCATTTATTTTTTTAATATAAACACTATCACTATTGGCCAGCGAATCAATTGCATTTTCTAATTGACGAACACTTAACATTTTGGGATCATAAATATTGTCATTGTCCTTGTTCATTTGAAAACTTTTCAAATTGAACACTTTTTTATACTCTTTAAAATTCAATCTTGAAAACTCGGTATTGGTCGTATTTTTAAGACCTCTTTCTTGATAACGCCAGCCGTTGTATAAAATAAATTCTAAAAACTTTTTGTCTTTGGATACCCTCATCACACCTGATTCTGCAATAATCATATTGTCTTGCAGGTTAAATTTTTTCTCAAAAATGACAATATTACGAATCACACTATCATTGGCTTCTTTCTTGCCTAATTTAATTACATAGCCATCAATTTTATCATAAAAAACACCCTCCTTAATATCTAGGGCTGGCTTAGAAACAATTATTTCATACTTCAATGACGTCAACTTCATTTGTGTTACTGGAATAATATTATTCGCAAACAGGAAAGCAACACCTGATAAAAATATAGTAAATAAAAAAAGAGGGCGCATGAACCTTATTAGTGGGATGCCTGCTGCTTTTATAGCGATGAGTTCAAAACTTTCACCAAGGTTGCCGAATGTCATGATAGAGGAAAACAATAAAGCCAAAGGGAGTGCAGTGGTGAATGTACTTACTGATACCAGCCCAATAAGTTGCATGATGGTTAAAAAGTCTAGTCCCTTACCTACTAAGTCGTCAATGTAAAGCCAAAAAAATTGCATCGTCAGCACAAATGTAGAAATGGTAAGTGCTGCCAAAAATGGGCCTATGAAAGCCTTTAGAATTAGTATGTCTAATTTTTTGAACAAGTTGTTTAACTAGCTGCCTATTCGATGAAACAGATCTTTAATTTGATATTCCCAAAGTTGTGATTGGTCTTTAATCTCATTCTTTTCAGCGAAGTCTTTGATAATTAAAATGGTTTGATTAGAGATTTCAGTTTTCTCTACTCTAAATTCAAAGTATTCATTTTTTTCGCTGTGTAACCATCTAAAGCGAATAAATTTATCTTGTTCCTGATCTAAAATTTCTGCTTTATCCGGCACACCGCCATTCCAGGAAAAGCTATATACATTTTCCCATTCGTCTACTTTATCAGCAAACCATTCTTGTAAACCAGATGCAGTTGATAAAAATTCAAATAATATGCCTGGTGAACATCTTACTGGAAATTCTAGTGTAAATAATTGTTTTTTACTCATAATATCTCGGTGTCCTCTTATATAAATTAGTTCGTTAGATGCAATAATAATAATTAAAGGTTAGGTTCCAAGTTTTTTTCAAAATATATTAGTTAACAAACTGTCAAGATACATAACAGCCAATATCATTGTTTTTTCAAATAATTGATAATCAATATGTTAATTGCAATTTCACCCTCTATTATAAAACGTTCTAATGCGTTTTTTTTCATTTTGTTTTCTTTTGATTGGACTGCGTTCTCTGTCTTATCTTTGCTACCCTTAAAATAGCAATATGTTTAATAGTCTTAGTGAAAAATTAGAATCAGCCTTCAAACACTTAAAAGGTCAAGCGCGTATCAATGATTTGAACGTAGCCAATACCTTAAAAGATATTAGAAAAGCATTGCTAGACGCCGATGTAAACTTTAAAATTGCGAAAGAGTTTACGGATACCATCAAAGAAAAAGCCATTGGTGAAAAAGTAATCAATGCCATTAGCCCTGGTCAGTTAATGGTAAAAATTGTACAGGATGAATTAACCGCATTAATGGGTGCTGAAGCCACTCCCTTAAATTTAAATGGCAATCCAACGGTGATATTGGTAGCGGGTTTGCAAGGTAGCGGTAAGACTACTTTTTCTGGAAAATTAGCCACTTATTTAAAGGCACAAAAAAAATCGCCCTTGTTAGTTGCTGCGGACATTTATCGTCCTGCTGCCATGGATCAATTAACTGTTTTAGCAGAGCAAATTGGGGTAGATATTTTTGTAGAAAGAGAAAATAAAAATGCTGTATCCATTGCTGAAAATGCCATTGCTTATGCAAAACAAAATAATAAAAATGTAATCATCATAGATACTGCTGGTCGTTTAGCAGTGGATGAAGAGATGATGAATGAAGTGTCAAATATTAAGTCTGCCATTCATCCTCAAGAAATTTTATTTGTTGTGGATTCAATGACCGGACAGGATGCAGTCAATACAGCTAAGGCTTTCAACGATCGATTAGATTTCACAGGTGTGGTTTTAACTAAGTTAGATGGAGATACAAGAGGGGGAGCTGCATTAAGTATTAAGTACACGGTGAATAAGCCCATTAAGTTTATGAGCAGTGGGGAAAAGATGGATACTTTAGATGTATTTTATCCGGAGCGTATGGCCCAAAGAATTTTGGGAATGGGAGATATCACCTCCTTGGTAGAAAAAGCGCAAGCACAATATGATGAAGAAGCGGCAAAGAAATTAGAAAAGAAAATCAGAAAAAATCAATTTGATTTTGAAGACTTTTTAACGCAGATTCAACAAATAAAAAAGATGGGTAATTTAAAGGACCTGATGGGCATGATTCCAGGGATGGGCAAGAGTTTAAAAGACGTGGATATTAAAGATGATGCCTTTAAAGGAGTGGAAGCCATTATTCAATCGATGACCATGTTGGAAAGAAGAAATCCAGATATGTTAACCCCAAGCCGCAAGCAGAGAATTGCCAATGGGTCCGGAAAAAATATTGCAGAAATCAATGCTTTTATGAAGCAGTTTGATCAAATGAAACAGATGATGAAAATGATGAATGGACCAATGGGTGCTGCCATGGCAAACAAAATGCCAGGAATGAGAAAATAAAGAGCCCTGCCATATCCACAACTTATTGAAAATCAATGATATTTTAGCGGGTTGTTCCCGATTACCTTGGTTTTTTTGGGTTATTTCATCCCTTTCTATTATCTTCGCGCCTCAACCTTATTTGTTAACGCCTATAAATTTCTATTTAACATGGCAGTAAAGATCAGACTACAGCGTCATGGTAGTAAAAAAAGACCTTTCTACTTTATAGTAGTGGCCGACGGACGCGCACCAAGAGATGGTAAATTCATCCAAAAAATTGGTACTTACAATCCTTTAACAGTTCCAGCGACAATCGAATTAGATCGTCAAAAAGCATTAGAGTGGTTAAACAAGGGAGCTCAACCTACAGACACTGTTCACAGAATATTGTCATTCAAAGGGGTGCTTTATTTGAAACACTTATTACGTGGTGTTAAATTAGGCTTGTTTGATGATGCAACAGCAATGGCTAAGTTCCAAACTTGGTATGCTGAGCATGAACCACAAGTAGCTGCTAAGACAGATGCACACAAAAAAGCACAAGCTGCTAAAGAAGTGTATGTACCTGTTGTAAAGAAAGTTGCTGAGCCAGTAGCGGAAGCTGCTCCTGAAGCGCCTGCTGAAGTAGCTCCTGAAGTAACTGAAGCGCCAGCTGCAGAAGCTGCTGCAGAGGAAACTCCAGCTGCAGAATAAGAAGTTGCGAATGCAACCGATAAAACGGTTGGACTATTTGCAAC